>Ga0265798_10007050_pt1 | contig 14639 bp, 11 predicted proteins | sample P3T30metagenome_FD_192430 | JGI IMG/M metagenome (GOLD analysis project Ga0265798, IMG submission 192430) | Plant litter microbial communities from East Loma Ridge, Irvine, California - P3 T30 | ecosystem: Environmental > Terrestrial > Plant litter > Unclassified | place: USA: California... | reverse complement strand
TCAGATAGGTGCGCAAGTTGAAATGGCGGATCGCGTCGGACGACTGGTCGACCGCCACCTGCTTGAAGCTGCGCACCAGGGCGGCGGCGCGCTGCGTGTTGGTGGTCAATATGCGCAGCGACTGGTCGATGATGTCGAAGAACGATTGCAGGCTGTCTTCGGTCATGTCGCCCGCCGCCAGTTCCGCGCGCGTGAGTTTCAGCTCTTCAACCAGGTGCGACGTCGCCGTCACGCAAATGCCGAGCGGCGTGTTGATTTCGTGCGCCACACCGGCCACCAGCCGGCCGAGCGACGCCAGTTTTTCCTGGCGCACCAGTTCGGACTGGGCGTCGCGCAGCGCGGCGTTCTGGCGCGCCAGCATCTCGGTGCGCTCCTGCACCGCGCGTTCCAGGCGGTCGACGCTTTGCAGCCCTTGCAACGCGACCGACACGTGGTTCGCAATCACGGCGAACAGGGCCTCGTCTTCATCGCTGTAGCGGTGCTGTGGGCTGTAGCTCTGGATCACGATGGCGCCCAAGGCCCGATGCTGCTGGTCAAGTAGCGGACAACCCATCCAGTGCTCGGCGTCGCTGCCGCGCGCGCCCACTTCGCCGCGCCGCGCGTAGTCTGCCGCGGTCAGCGTCAGTTTTTGATGGTTGGCGATGACCCAGGCGGTAGGCGACTGCTCGGGTGTGCCGAGCTTGAACGCTGTATCGGGACCGGGCACCAGGTCGACGTCGACTTCATCGACGAAATACACGAACCGCACCGCGTCCGGCTGGTCGTCGTCGCATAACGCGACATAAAAATTGGCCGCATACATGATGCGGCCTAGCGCGCGATGGACGGCGCCGGCGAAATCGGTGATGTCGGTGCAACTCATCGACAGCTGACCAATGTCCAGCAGCATCGACTGGACCGCTTCCAGCCGTTCAAGACGGTTATACATGTATTCCCTCAGTGTGATGCACTAAGGAAATATAGCAGTCTGGCAGCGGCAGGGCCAGCACCATCGGCAGCCCTGTGGTATCCGAGGGTGCCCGGAGGTTTACTGCTCAATCACCGCGGCGCGCGGAAGTCGCTCTCGACCCATTTATCGGCGCTGGCCGTGGAGAGCTTGAAGTTCGCTTCCACGCGTGACGTGGCGACCTGCTCGCCCATCTCGTCAAACGCCTTGAGGATGGCGTACGGATGTTCTTCGTCGGGGATGATGTCCATCGTCACTTTCAGCTCGCCCTCTTCCGTGCGCACGTACACATATTTGTGCAGTTGCGCATGCAGCGCCTGTTCGTGGCGGCGGATGACCTCGGAGGCGGTTTTCACCAGCGTGTGAAACGCGTTGACGTCGAGCGGCTTCGGGTTTTTCTTGTCGCGGCCCATGGTCCAGGGACCGACCAGCGCCGGCTCCGGTTCGCCATCCTTGATCATCGCGACCGCCCAGCCTTCGTCGTCGTCATTCTTGATGACGCGGGCCGTCCAGCCATTTGCCTGCCACAGGCGCGGTTGCTGTACCGGGCCGTCGTCTTCTGGTTCGTCGTATTCTGAAATCTGGTCGTTCATGGTGGGCATCGATTGACTTGGCATTTGCCACGGGCCCAAATGATAGAGGAAAACGGCGACCGCAGTGTTCAGCCGCGTACAAGATACATGCCGGCCCGGCCAGGGGGCGCGACAGGTGGCCGGACCGGCAGGCGGATCGGATCGATCGATGGCTCCGGCACATGCTGGCTGAAAGGATTGAGCGGATTGATGATGATCGGCGGAATGGCCGGTGGCGCAGACGGCGGGCCTTTCGGACCGCCCGGCTCGTTTGAGCCAGGAGGGCCGAACGGCCGGGCTGCGTGGTACATGCGTGCATCCATGATGACCTCCTCCTGCAACAGAGCAGGCTGTCAGTATAGGTGGGGACTCGTCGATTACAAGGCTTAAAACCAGTTGGCGCCATTGCGGCCCGCGGCGCCTTCACGCCCGTCCATCGGCGCAAACAGGCATCCTGTCGCAAACGGCATGCCGGCAGAACCTGGCCTCGCTACAGTACGACCATTCCCACCCCGTACAAGTTCGTGAAAAAAGAGGCCCCACCATGAAAAAGATTGCTCCCTTTATCCTGCTGTTCTTGTTCGCCGCCATCCTGTGGAATGTGTTCGCCGGCGCGCACGGCGTGGCGTTCAATATCGATGGCGATGAATTCGATGGTCCCGCCGGCGCCGTGTTGGCCGTGCTGTTTGCCGGCGGCGGCGCGTTGCTGGCAGCGTGCATCATGATGGTCGTGGGCGTGGTGCTGGCGGCGGTGTTTGCCAGCGTGGGCATCATCCTTGTCGTTGCACTGATGCTGGGCGCCCTGTGCGTAGCCGCCGCGGTCTCGCCGCTGCTGTTGCCCTTGCTGCTGCCGCTGGCGCTGATCTGGTTTTTGGTCAGCCGTTCGAAGCGCCCGCGCGTGGTGCTCGAAAAGTCGGCTTAAGAGACTCGGCTGGCCGCGAACTGCGCATACCCGCGGGCGCGCAGCGCGCACGCAGGGCACGTGCCGCAACCGTAACCCCAGGCGTGTAACGCGCCGCGCTCACCCAGGTAGCACGTGTGCGTATCGGCGCGGATCAGGTCGACCAAGGTGTCGCCGCCCAGGTCCAGCGCCAGGTCCCAGGTCTGCTTTTTATCCAGCCACATCAATGGCGTCTCGACCTTCAGGCGCGTTGCCATGCCCAGGTTCAGCGCTACCTGCAACGCTTTCATTGTGTCGTCGCGGCAATCGGGGTAACCCGAGAAATCCGTCTCGCACATGCCACCCACCAGCACGGTCAGGCCGCGCCGGTACGCTACCGTTGCCGCCACCGTCATGAACAGCAGGTTACGGCCCGGCACGAACGTGTTCGGCAAGCCATTGGCCTGCATGGCAATTTCCACATTGCTGGTCAGCGCCGTATCGGAGATCTTGCCGATCAGCGACAGGTCGATGATGTGATCGTCGCCGAGCTTGCCGGCCCACTGCGGATAATCGGCGCGGATCTTCGCCAGCAAGGTTGGACGCACCGTCAATTCGATGGCGTGGCGCTGGCCGTAATCGAAACCGATCGTCTCCACGCGCGCGTAGCGCTCCAGCGCCCATGCCAGGCACGTGGTGGAGTCCTGGCCGCCGCTGAAGAGGACGAGCGCGGTGTCGGCAGGCAAACCTGCAGGAAAAGAATCGGTGGTCAGCATAATTTGTTGTCGAGAGGTTAATTGTTCGCCGCTGACTTTGCCGATCCGTTAAGATAGCGCGAGTAAAGACACCCTGGAGCGCCATGTTTTTCGCAACACCCACCCGCGCTGCAGCGGCAAAACGGCAGCCCCGAATTTTGGCACAGATCGTGCTGACCGTGTGCATCACGCCCGCGCTGCTCCCCGTATTCTCCCCCGCCTGCGCGCAGGAAGCACCGGCCCCCGCGATCACCTACACCGTGAAAATCGAGGCGCCGCGCCAGCTGGAAAAGCTGCTCGAGGATAACCTCGACCTGGTGCGCTTCAAGGGCAATCCCAAGATGACGCTGGACCAGCTGCAGCGCCTGGTGAAAGTCACGCCCGACCAGGCTAAAACGCTGCTGGAAACCGAAGGCTATTTTTCAGCGAAAGTGACGGCCGGCCTGGACGCCAAAAACGCCGCCACCCCGGTCGTGCGCGTGGTGGTCGATCCCGGCCCGCCGGTTGTCGTCGGCGCGCTCGACCTGACACTGCAAGGCTATGTGCCGTTCGACGACAAAAGCGTGCCGCTGGACGACAACGCTCTGCGCACCCGCTGGGGTTTGCCGGAAGGTGCGCGCTTTCGCATGGCCGACTGGGAGTCGGCGAAAAAAACACTGGTGCGCCAGATTGCGCAGACGCGCTTTCCGCGCGCGCAGCTGGCCGAGTCCAGCGCCACGGTCGATCCGGTCCTGAACAAGGCGGCGTTGAAAGTGGTGGTCGACAGCGGCCCGGAAATGCGCTTCGGCACCACGCGCATCCGCGGCATGCGCCGCTATCCGGAATCGATCGTCAACAACCTGAACAAAATCCACCCCGGCGACGAATACAGCGAAGCGGCCATGCAGGCCTTGCAGCAAAGCCTGCAGGACACCGGCTACTTCGCCAGCGTCGAAGTGGGCGTCGACATGCGCGGCGTGCTCGGCGCGCAGATCGACACGCTCGACGACAACGCGGCCGACCCGGCGCCGACCGCCGTGAACGGCCCGACCACGCTGCCGGTGGTGGTGCGCGTGACCGAAAACAAGCAGAAGAACGTCACCGCCGGCGTTGGTATCTCCACCAATACTGGCGCGCGCACGCAGCTCGCGTACGACAACCTGAACGTGTTCGGCAAGCGCATGAAGTCGAACCTCACGTACGAGCAGAAACAGCAGATCGCGCGCGTCGATTTCTACTGGCCGATCACGCCCGACGGCTACAGCGACAGCGTCGGCGGCGGCTACACGCACACCGACATCGAGAACGAAGTGACCAGCACCACGAGCGTCTCGGCCAAGCGCGCATGGGGCACGCCGCAGCTTGAAAAGAGCGTCACCATCGAAGCGCTGACCGAGCTGCTCACGGTCGACAATATTATCTCGTCGCGCGCCAAGAGCGTGCCGGTGACGTTCGCGATCACCAAACGCGCGCTCGACAGCCTGGTCTCGCCAACGCGCGGGTACGCCGCCAGCGCGCAGATTGGCGCGGCCGTGCTGCCGGTGCTGACGGATGAAAAATTCGTGCGCGGTTATGCGCGCTTCATCGGCTACAAGCCACTCGGGCCGCAAGGCACGCTGATCGTGCGCGGCGAAGCCGGCGCGGTAGGCTCGAAAGAAAAACTCGGCGTGCCAAGCACGATGCTGTTCCGCGCCGGCGGCGACCAGTCGGTGCGCGGCTATGCGTTCCAGTCGCTCGGCATCCCGCTGGGCGACGCCACGGTGGGTGCGCGCTATCTCGCCACCGCCAGCGCCGAATACGACTGGTACTTCAAGCCGCCGTACGGCGTGGCGTTCTTCGTCGACGCCGGTAACGCGGCCGACACGGTCAAGGACCTGAAACCGAAATATGGCTACGGCGTGGGCGGGCGCTGGCGCAGCCCGGTCGGACCGATCAATGTCGACGTGGCGTACGGCCAGGCCGACAAGCGGGTCCGCCTGCACTTTTCCCTGGGATTTACCTTCTGATGCACAGCGACGAACAACCAACCACTACTGCGCCCACGCCGGTTCCGAAGAAAAAACGCTGGCCGCGAAACGTCGCCATCGGCCTGGCCCTGACCGCCGTCCTGGCCGGCGGCGCGCTGTACTACGGCGGCCGCGAAACCACGCTGCAGCTGGTAGCGCAAAAAATCGCCAACGCCAGCGGCGGCAGGCTGACCTTGACCGGCGTGACCGGCTCGCTGTATGGCCGCATGCACATCGCGCACGCCGTGTTCCGCACGCCCGAACAGGTCCTCACGCTCGACAATATCGACATCGACTGGTCGCCGCGCCAGGTGCTGACCCGTAACATCGCCATCGACCAACTGTACGTTGCCAGCCTGCGCTCGGAGACACTCAAAGAGTCGCCGCCGTCGCCGATGCCCACGTCCCTCAGGGCGCCGTTCGATATCGACGTCGGCGACGCGCGCATCACCAAGGTCCTGTTGGTGAGCAAAGGCGCCACCACGGAAATCGACAACATCAAATTCAAGCTCCACGGCGACAAGCAGCAGTGGCAACTGCGCAATGCGTCGGCCGCCACGCCGTTTGGCCTGGTCGCGGCGAACGCCAGCATTGGCGCGAACCGGCCGTTCAAGCTCGGTGGCGCCGCCAGCCTGACGCAGTCGAAAACCAGTGCAGGCACGACTGCGGCGCAGATCAACCTCACCGTGGGCGGTGACCTCAACCTGACACTGCTCGACGCGACCGCCAAGGCTGGCCGCGCGGTGGGCGACGGCCATTTCGCTCTCGCCCCCTACGCGGCCATTCCGCTGCGCGAAGTGCGGTTGAACGGCAAGAACGTCGACCCCGGCTTTTTCAATCCTTCCTTGCCAACGGCCGATCTGTCGTTTGCCATCGCCGGCAAAGTCGACGACAACCGCAACGTCAGCGGCACCGTCAACATCGTCAACGACGGCCCGGCCGGCGCGCTGGACCAGCAACGCCTGCCGCTGCGCACGATGCGCGGCCAGGTGGGCGGCAACCTGAACGACGTGAAAATTGCCGATGTGCTGGTCGACTTTGGCGACGCCGGCAAATTCACCGGCAGCGGTGGCGTGCAGCGAAAAGAAGGCGACGCCGGCCTGCCGAGCGCCGACTTCACGCTGCATACCGACCGCCTCGATGTGAAGCAGCTGTACAGCTCCGTCAAGGCGACGAAGATCGCTGGCGACATCACCGTCACCAACAAGGGCGACACGCAAACCCTGGTGACGTCGCTGGTCGACTCGGGCTTGAAGCTCACCGCCAGCGCGTCGCTGAAAAACAATCTGCTGACGCTGACCGAAGCGCGCCTGGCAGCGGGCACGAGCAGCGTCAAGCTGGATGGCACGTTGAACCTGAACCAGGACAAACCGTTCAGCATCAACGCCAGCGCCAGCAAATTCAATCCGGCGGCGTTTGGCGACTACCCGCAGGCCGACATCAACGCCGATATCCACACCAGCGGCGTGCTGGCCGCACCCGCTGCCACGCCAGACGGCTTGCCGGCGTGGCGCGTGGCGGCCGATTTTGCGCTGCGTCCGAGCCGGCTGTTCAACCAGGCACTCTCCGGCAAGGGTAAGCTCAATGCCGATCCGACCCACATCAGCGGCATCGATGCGGCGCTGGCGCTGGGCCAGAACAAGGTGGCGCTGAACGGCAGCTTTGGCGCCCCCGGCGAAAAACTCAACTGGCGCGTGGCGGCCAGCGACCTGTCGGTGGCGCGCGGCGATTTGTATGGCGCGGTCGACGCGAATGGCGTCGTCACCGGCACCATGAAGGCGCCCCGCACCAGTTTTACAGCGGACGCGCGAGGCCTCGGCTGGGTGCCATCGCTACGCAGGACCACCGACAGCGTGCTGCACGCCAGCGGCGAAGCGTGGCTGGGCGCGAACGGCCCGGAGGTCAAGGCCACCGGCACCGCGCAGCGTTTCAACCCAGCCGCATTTGGCGCGCCACTGGCTGGCAGCATCAACGGCGCGTTCGATGCGAGCGGGCGCGGTGGCGCCAACTGGGCCGGCGCGCTGAACCTGGCGCTGCAGCCCTCCACGCTGAACAAGTCTCCGCTCACTGGCTATGCCCGCCTGGCAGCGGACCGCCAGCACGTGTCGAATGCCGACGTCGACCTGCACGTGGGCCCGAACGTCATCGCGGCCAAGGGCAACTTCGGCAAGACCGGCGACAAGCTTGACTGGCGCATCGATGCGCCGCAGCTGGCCGCGTTCGGCCCCGATTTCGCTGGTGTGCTGCGCGGTAGCGGCACGGTGTCCGGCACCATGCAGGCGCCGTCGCTCGCAGCGTCCCTCGACGGCCAGAACATCCGTGCGATGGGCAAAATTTCGCTAACCTCAATCAAAGGCACCGCCAGCCTCGGCACCGGCCACGGTGCGGCCGACCCGATCGTCAGCGATATCGCGCTGACCGACTTTGCGTCCGGCGACACGAAGATCGCCGCGGCGCGCCTGGTCACCACCGGCACGCGCGGCGCGCACACCGTGAAGCTCACCGCGCGCGCCGATACGTTCGATGCGAACGTGGAAGTGCGCGGCGGCTGGAAAGGCGACGCCTGGACCGGCACCGTGGCCGCGCTGCAGAACCGCGGCCTGTACGCGGTCACGCTGCAGGCGCCAGTGCCATTGAGCCTGACGACGGCGCCTGGCGCGGGCGTGGCAGGACTGGCATCGCCCCAGCGCATTGACCTCGGCAACGCCGTGCTGGCGCTGGCGAATGGCTCGGTGAATATCCAGTCGCTGTCGAAAAACGGCGGCCACTGGGCCAGCCGCGGCGCCGCCACCGGCGTGCCATTGACGTACCTGGCCAAGCTGTCGCCCACGCTGGGCGAGACTCTCAGCGGCAGCCTGACGCTGGGCGCGCAGTGGGGCCTCGACCTGCAGGCAGCAGCAGCTGCCGGCGGCATCCCGGCGCTGAACGGCAATGTGCGCGTGTTCCGCGAAGCCGGCGACCTGGTGGTGGGCAGCGATGCGCCGGTCATCCTCGGCCTGTCGAAGCTGGAGGCGCGCGCCGACGTCGCCTCCGGCGCGCTGCGCATGCAACTCGATGTGAACGGCACGCGCCTCGGTTCCGCGCGGGTCGATGCCACCGCCCAGATGATCAAGGGCCGGCTGGGCAACGACAGCCCGCTGCGCTTTACCGCGAACGCCGACATGGGGTCGATTGCCTGGATGGCGCCGTTGATCGGCACGCCCGGCGTGGAACTCGATGGCGCGTTGAAACTGGCCTTCACCGGCGCCGGCACCATCGGCACGCCGACGTTGAACGGCAATATTAATGGCGACAACATGACCGTGCGCTGGGCCGACCAGGGCCTGCGCCTGCGCAACGGCCAGCTGCGCGCGCAACTGGCGGGCGACCAGCTGCTGCTGCAGCGCCTCGCTTTTGACGGCGCCAGCGGCAACGCACTGGCCAGCGGCGACGTGCGCTTCGCCGGCGGCGAAGCCACCGCCAACCTGAAACTCGTGGCCAACAAGCTTGAAGTGCTGTCGCGCCCCGACCGCACGCTGATCGTCACCGGCGAAAGCACGCTGGTGCGCGACGCGAAAACATTCGAACTGGATGGCAAATTCAAGGCCGACCGCGCGCTGCTGGAACTGGCGCCGCTGGGCCGCCCGACGATTTCCGACGACGTCGTGGTCCTTGGCCGCAGCAATGTGGCGCCGCAAAAGGCGGAGCCGAGCCGGCCGCTGGCCGTGGATGTTTCGGTCGACATGGGCGACGATTTCCACCTGCGCGGCATGGGCGCCGATGCGTACCTAGCCGGCTCGGCGCGGGTGCGGATGTCGGGCGGGCGGCCGCCGCGCGTGAACGGCAGCATCAGCGTCAACAACGGTACCTACGCGGCGTATGGCCAGAAGCTGACCATCGAACGGGGCGTGCTGACGTTCAGCGGGCCGTACGACAATCCATCGCTGAACATCCTGGCGGTCCGGAAGCGCCCGGAAGGCGAGCAGCTCACCGAGACCAACGTGGAAGCCGGCGTGGAAGTGCGCGGCACGGCGCTGGCGCCATCGGCGAAACTGGTGTCCACACCCACTGTGCCGGACAGCGAAAAACTGTCCTGGCTGGTGCTGGGGCACGGCATGGAAGGCAGTACCGGCAACGAGGCCGGGGTGCTGAGCGCCGCGGCAGGCGCGCTGCTGGGCGGCGCCGGCGGCACGGGCGGCATCCAGTCGAAAATCGCCAACTCGCTGGGCCTCGATGAACTGGGCGTGGGGCAAGCGTCAGGCGCGGCGCCCGGCCTGGAAAGCACGGTCGTCACGGTCGGCAAGCGCATTTCGTCGCGCCTGTACGTGACGTTCGAACAGGGCGCCGCCACCACCAGCAGCCTGGTCAAGCTGCGCTACAAAATCAATCCGCGCCTGTCGGTGCAGGTGGCCACCGGCACGAATACCGCGCTCGACCTGCTCTATACCTGGGCGTTCGACTGATCAGTGAAGGGTGGTTGCACTGCTGACCTGCGGCTTCGGATCGGGCACCGGTTCCTCGTCGCTGGGCATGTGCGAGGGACCGTGGTGCGGGTGCTCGGACGGCATGGGCATCGGGTCATCGGATGGCGCTGGATCGGGTGCGCGGTGCGCGTGGATGGGGATGGAAATGTTGATCATGAGAGTGACTCCTGCATTGGCGAAGCCAAAACAGTAACACGCCGGCGTCGCCGTTTGATGTCCCGCTGCGGCGCACCAGCAGGCATTACAATAGCCAGGCCGGGGTAGCCCCGCCTGGCCTCCACCGACCAAGACCTGCTCATGCTGCCCGCGCCTGCCATTGCCGCCATCGTCCTTCCGATCATCGTGTGGCGTGTCTACCAGCGCGTCAAGCGCCTGCTGGTGCGCCAGAAATCGGCGCTGTGGCGGCATCGCCTGTCGGTCCTGGTGATGCTGGTGCTGCTGGTCTTCCTCGGGATGCATGTGCTGGACGATTCACTGGCGCTGGGAGGGATGGCGGCGGGGATGGTGGCAGGCGCCGGACTGGGTGTTCTGGCATTGCGCCGTACCCGGTTCGAACAGGTCGACGACGATTTTTATTACGTACCCGATGCCATCGTCGGTATCGTCGTCGCGCTCCTGTTCGTCGGCCGCTTGCTGTACCGGGGCTACGAAATTTATACCCTGGGTCCGATGGGCGTGGCCCACTTTGCCAGCGGCCCGCTCACCCTCGGCATATTCGGCGTCCTGATCGGCTACTACGCGCTTTACAATGGCGGCCTGCTGCGCTGGCGCGCTTCCAACAAATAGTGAACAACACATGATTTCCGGTTTAACCGCTACCACCATCGCCCTGCTGGTCCTCACCCCCATCCTGGTCTGGCGCGTGTATGCGCGCCTGAAAACGCAGATGCAGCGCCAGCGCTCGATCCTGACGCGCCACTACACCGGCATCTTTGTTTTCCTCGCGATGATCATCGTGCCAGCCTCCGAATTGTTCGGCAACCTGGCCTCGCTGGGCGCCCTCGCGGTGGGCGTGGCGGGCGGCATCGGCTACGCCATCTGGGGCCTGAAGCTGACGCGCTTCGACGAAACCGATGAAGGCTATTTTTTTACGCCCAATGCGCGCCTTGGCATCGTCATCGCCATGCTGTTTGCCGCGCGCGTGCTGTATATCGGCTTTGAACTGTACGCCAACCAGGGCAGCACCACGCCCACGCCGCGCTTCACCGACAGCCCGCTGACGATGCTGGTGGTGGGCCTGACCGGCGCGTACTTCGCCGCCTATTCGATTGGCGTGCTGCGCTGGCGTTTGAAGCGCCAGAAGGCCAGCCTGGCCGGCTAACGCCCATCGCTTTTCTCCCCCTGTGACGGCGCCCGCCGTCACGCGTTTCCGCATTTCTTACCCCTTCCCTTGCCTGCGACCGCGATCTTAGCAGGCATGCCATTAGCTCAGGCATCAAATTTTCTTATGCATTTTTTGCATTAAATCTGAATGTTTATCCGGTGAGCGGCTCGCTACGATGCCCCTACTGGCGTGCCGGATCCCATGCTTTTTTTGCATGCTTCCGGCGCCCCTTCATCGGAAAAACAACCAGAAAGAGGCAATCATGACTGACCTGAAACGACGCGGTGTTCTCGTGGGCGCTGCCGCTGGCGCCGTCGCACTGGGGGCCACGGCCGCCGCCAAAGCTGCCGAATTTGGCAACCCCGACCGCCCGGCGCAGGGCGCCATCAATTCCACGCCGGGCGCCCTCAGCGAGCCGGGACCGAAAAATGCGATCCTGCGCGACCAGCTGCCGTCGTTTAACAACCCGCCGCCCACCGACGTTGGCGGCATGCCGATTCCGTGGGCGTCGTTCAACCTGGCCCACAAGCGTATCCAGAACGGTGGCTGGGCCCGGGAAGTGACCACCAAGGCGTTTCCGGTGTCGAAGGACATCGCCGGCGTGAACATGCGCCTCGGACCTGGCGGCGTGCGCGAACTGCACTGGCACCAGCAAGCCGAATGGGCCATCATGGTCAGCGGAAATGTGCGCATCACCACCATCGACCGGCTGGGCCGCGCTGAAGTCTCCGACGTGGCCACCGGCGACATCTGGTATTTCCCGCCCGGCCTGCCGCATTCGCTGCAGGGCATCGGCAACGACGGCGGTGAATTCGTGCTTGCCTTCGACAACGGCGCGGCGGGCGAATTCAACACGCTGATGCTGTCCGACTGGCTGGCCCACACGCCACCGGAGATCCTGGGGCAGAACTTCGGCCTGCCGCCGGAGACATTCAAGAATATCCCGCTCGAGCAGCTGTGGATCTACCAGGGCGCCAAAGAAAGTCCCCTGAAAGCCGACCAGGCCTACGCGGCGTCGAAAGGCGGCCGTCCTGATCATCCCTTCGTCTTCCGCATGGGTGCGATGGCCCCGACGCTGCAGCAGCCAGGTGGTGAAGTGCGCATCGTCGACAGCAACAACTTCCCGATTTCGAAAACAGTCGCGGCGGCGCTGGTCACCCTGCGCCCGGGCGGACTGCGTGAAATGCACTGGCACCCGGACGCCGATGAATGGCAGTACTTCATCAAGGGCACCGGTCGCATGACGGTGTTCGATACGGGTCCGGCAGCGCAGACAGTCGACTTCAACCCGGGCGACGTCGGTTATGTCGCGAAAAACCTCGGCCACTACGTCAAGAACACCGGCACCACCGACCTGGTGTTCCTGGAGATCTTCAAGTCCGACCATTTCTCGGAAGTGACGCTGTCGCAGTGGCTGGCCAACACACCGCGCCAGCTGGTACGGGAGCACCTGAAGGTCGACGACGCGACACTCGACGCCATCCACAAGCTGAAGGACCGCCGGGATGTGATCCTGTAATCTGCCATCGATAGAAAGCCCCGACCATGTTCGCAACGATGAGGCGCACCGCCTGTATTCTCCCTGTCCAGCTTGCGCTTGACACGGCTGCCACGTTCAACGCCCCGCGCAAAGGCCGCAAAAGTGCGTGGGCGCTGGCCGGGCCGGCGATTGTCGCCTCGGTTGCGTACATGGACCCGGGCAATTTCGCGACCAATATCCAGGCCGGCTCCACCTACGGTTACGAGCTGCTGTGGGTGGTAGTGTTGTCGAGCATCGTGGCCATGCTGTTCCAGGCGATGTCGGCGAAACTCGGCATCGTCACCGGCAGCAGCCTGGCCGAATTGTGCCGCGCCGAGTTCCCGCCCAAGCTCGTCATCGGCATGTGGGTGGGCTCGGAAATCGCGGCGATTGCCACCGACCTCGCTGAATTCATGGGCGGCGCCATCGGCATTTCCCTGCTCTTCCATATTGCCATCGCGTGGGGCCTGCTGATCACCGGCGTGATCACGTTCGGCATCCTGGCGCTGGACAAGCGCGGCTTCCGGCCGCTTGAAATCGTGATCGCGGCGTTAGTCGCCGTGATTGCCCTCAGCTACCTGGCTGAATTGTGGATCGCGCCGCCGGACTGGCACGCGGTCATCCTGCATACGTTCGTGCCACACCTGCACGGCAGCGACGCCCTGACGCTGGCAGTGGGGATCGTCGGCGCCACCATCATGCCGCATTCGATTTATTTACATTCCGGCCTGACGCAGCACCGCGTTCCGACTGCCAACGACGCCGAGCGGCGCAAGCTGCTGCGCTTTTCCAACCGCGAAGTGATTATCGCGCTGGGCGTGGCAGGCCTCGTCAACATGGCGATGGTGGCGATGTCCGCATCGGTGTTCCGCAAGGCCGCGCCAGGCATTGCCGATATCGCCGCGGCGTATCACACGCTGGCGCCCGCACTGGGCGCCGGCGCCGCCGTGCTGTTCCTGGTGGCGCTGCTCGCCTCCGGCATTTCCAGTTCCGTCGTCGGCACCATGGCCGGCCAGAACATCATGCAGGGCTTTCTCGGTTTTAAAATTCCGCTGCTGGCGCGCCGCCTGATCACGATGGTCCCGGCGGTCCTGATCTGCATGACCAGCAATCCCATGAAAGCGATGATTGACAGCCAGATCGTCCTCAGTATCATCCTGCCATTGCCGCTCATTGCGCTGGTGGTGCTGTCATCGCGCAAAAAGGTGATGGGCGCCTTTGCCGCCAGCCGCAGGATGACGGTGCTGGCATCGTGCGCCACCGCCGCCATCGTGGCGCTTAATGCGGCACTGCTGTGGCAATCGCTGGCCGCATGATGGGCGACCTGCGCCGGTCCGCAAAGGTGGGTGCGATCTCGGTACAGTGAGCCAGCCGGGCTGGCGCATCGGTCAGCAGGAACTGGCGGAACTCCTGCGCCACCGGCGGCAGCGGCCGGTCCACGCGGTGCACCACATGCCAGTGCCGCTGCAACGGAAAACCCTGCACATCGAGGGCGACCAAGGTACCTGCCCGCAGTTCCGACTGCACTTCGAGCGCGGACAGGAGCGTGATGCCGATTCCCGCGATCACCGACTGCTTGACCGCTTCCGCGCAGCCGAGTTCCATGGGCCGCATCAGCGCCAGGTAATCGTGGAAGGCGTCGTCGGTGACGCCGCGCGTATCGGTGCCGCGCTCGCGCACGATCAGGCACTCGCCCAGGATACGGTCGACCGGGATCGCGGGCGTGCGCGCTAGCCGGTGCATGCTCGACGCGACCAGGACGAACGGGTGTTCGCCACACTGCTGCGCCGCGAAATGCGGGACATCGGGTTCGCGCACCATCAGCGCCAGGTCGATCTGTTCGTTGTGCAGCAATGCCAGCAACTGGTCGCGCGGCCGCACCGTCATCTCCAGGTCCGCCACCTTGTTATCCTGGACGAAGGAGTGGATCACGTGCGGGAAGACGGTGCTGCCGGAGGTGATCATCCCGACGCGCAAGCGCCGGCTGCCACTGGTAACCAGTTCGGCCAGCGACATTTCAGCTGCTTTCAGGTCGGCCAGGATGACGCGGCAATGGCGCAGCACCAGGGCGCCGCAGTCGGTCAGCGCGACCTGCTTGCCGGTGTGATGAAACAGCGGCAGACCGGCCTGCCCTTCCATCTGCTTGATTTGCATCGAGACCGCGGGCTGGGTCAGGTGAAGATCTTCTGCCGCAC
>Ga0265798_10007049_pt1 | contig 14640 bp, 13 predicted proteins | sample P3T30metagenome_FD_192430 | JGI IMG/M metagenome (GOLD analysis project Ga0265798, IMG submission 192430) | Plant litter microbial communities from East Loma Ridge, Irvine, California - P3 T30 | ecosystem: Environmental > Terrestrial > Plant litter > Unclassified | place: USA: California... | reverse complement strand
GCCAAGCTACCCTGCTTCCAGATGCGGATACCGGGACGTTCAACGAACTCTTCGCGTTCAATGCCGAGGAGGACTCATGGGGCATCTATGACATTGCATGCCAACGCTTCACACAGAGGAAGATGTTTCTGCCGGACCACGCAAGATGGACGCGCTCGGAATTTGTAGACGATGCTATGCCTGCCGTCTCTCCCAATGCTGACCTTGCAGCTGTGGCCCTGCGGATGCGCGGTACCACCAATATCTGGATTTACGAAGTACCAGGTTGGGAGTACAAGCCGAGTGAAAAGGCCAAGGTGGATGCCCCGATTCAGCCTTGCTTTTGCATCCCCATTCCGAACGACAATGCAGGTACTTTGCAAGAAATATGCGTGCTCAGATGGGTTAGGCTGAACGCCAATGTGCAGCGACTTGTGGCGGTCGGCAACTCAAGCATACTACCCGATGAGAACGATGTGCCTGGGGCGCCACTTGGTTCCAAGGGCGTTCTGATAGTCCTGGATTTCGACAAGACAAAGCCCCTGGGAAGCGCTCCACCGACGCCGCTCAAGACTGAATACGACTTAGACCCCCTTTGTCCAGGCGAGATGCTACCGGAAGGCTCGATTGACTTTGATCGCGAGGTGGAACTGGTACGAACCAGGACCATGGCACAGCGCAGAGCCCAGGATCGAAATGACAGTGTCGCACGAAGACCATCGAGAATTGGAACCACGCCTGTTCAGCGGGCGCGTACTTCTGCGAACCGAAATGCGCCAAGACCACCACTGCCTTCCGATGAGTCGGAGGAGTTGACACCGGAAGAGGCACAGGCAATGTTTGAAGCTCCGTATGACAATCAACAACCTCGATCTCAGATGTCTCTAGCTAGGGCTGCCACCGTCGCGGCGGTATCACCTGCGAACCGTCGGCATCTGCGTGCTCTGCCTTTCAGACCCCTGGAGTACCGCCGTGCAGACGGCCATCGAGAGCTACCACACGAAAGTGATGCCGACAACTGGGTGCCACCTCCGCCAGCATATACGACCACCGCAGCAGCAGCAGAGAGTGTCAGCCTGAGCCATCCGGATGCGCCCCCTGTACCCCGCTTACCTCATACCCATTCATCATCTTCCATACCGCCCGTTCCTCCACTACCAAACATGTCCGCAACCATTAACCCCTCCCAAATGTCTCCGTCGCACCCTTACCATCAGCGCCAACAATCGATATCTTCCGTCGACGTATCATCACCTCCAGCTGCAGACCCAGGGCGTCGCCCATCTCTGCTGCATCCATCCACATACCCCAGCCCCCAATCTTCGGGCTCAATACGACGGAGGCGATCAAGTACCCGATCACCATCGGAACAAATGTCGTATGTACCCTTGCCGCAACCCCAATCCGCATACCCGAACACCGCTTCCCACATGCCCACCCGCCGTCCCACAAATGGGCGCACTCAACGCGTTCCTCACGATAATCTCGATCTCTACGCTCCACCTGTCCCCAGTATTCCAGCCTCCCGCCGCGGCTCGGCTCCAAACATTGCTGTCCAGCGCCGTCCTCTACCTATGAGCAACCCACGCATGAGCATGCCCTACCCTGCGCCGCCAGTCAACAATTCAAGTCAGCCAAGGAACACCCTGCCACCTCTGGCTGCTCCAGACCAACAGTACTCAGCCGGTCAAAGATTCCCGATCAGTGCGCCGCCAAGAACAGATCAAAGTGCGCAGTACAACCATCCCTATGGGAGTTACTACGGGCCACAGCAAGGTGGCGTGCATAGGGCGTCGCAGAGTGTGGGCGATCTCCTTGGTGGGAGTGGAGGTACTGGGCGCAGTTCCAGGATGGATGGCGTCCTTGTTGGAGAGAAGAAGGCCAAGGGGAAGAAGAAGATGGGATGCGCTGTTATGTGATGAGCGGTAAAGCAACGACGGACGACCGATTTATGTTTCTCATGATTATATTATACCCATGAAGTTGTTTCCTTGGTGTCGGCGTTTTGGTCTTTGGAGAGGGATTGGATGTGCGAGCGCTCCTGCAATTGGTTGAGCGATTGAGCGATGTCATTTTTTGAGAGTTTGACGAGATCGCACATCGTGGTTATCTATACACAAGGCACTTAGATTGACGCAAGGAGCAATCCAGGGATTATCGGAATTCCATCTCTTTCTAAATCTTGACTTGTTGACCTCGCATCTTGACTAGAAAAACGGTGATTACAAATCTGACGTGGCTTTACTGTAATTCAACTCCTACCATGGCATCACGCTGACGAAATCAACCACTCACGACTCTATGACTTCAAAATTTCATACTCTACTCTACTCTACTCTACTACAGAATTAGGTCTTCTCTAAGAACGAGAGTCACAATCATAATGGAACCCCGTACTTTCATCAACCCAACTCCCCAGAACCGGTGACGTACTACGATATCACGCAATCATGCTCACTGAGCGCGTGAAGCCGTAGCAGACATTTGATATGACGCTAACTCATCTCTGTCCGAATTACCCCGTGCGTCTAGGCACGAGCCTTGGCGTATAGCGTGGAGCAATGATATATCGCATCGTGATATTGAAAGACCTCTTCAAGACAACACCCGCTCAATTATTCCAAGACATTCGAAATGGTCGGTCCGCGTAACAACAAGAAGGAGCCCGCGCAGGTACCCGGTGATCGAGGTGACGTATCGCGCTTGAACACAAGATCGCACTCCGTTATGGCGCAAGGTCACGATGACTTCAACGGCAGTCGCCCAGGCTCCCAGCGTAACCAAAACGTTTCAGCCGATGACGTGGTAAGCTTTCGCTCCTTGAGTACCAGATGATATATAGCAACTAACGCATAGCAGTTCGCATACAGCCCCAACGTCCAACCAAATGGGGCTCAAACGTCAAGGAACAACGTGTTCTCGCCTATGGGTCAACCAAAATTTCCCAACATGAGTCCTAGCTTGGTAAATCAGGCACCAAAGGCTGTAAGTATCTGCATTATCAGTGTAAAAAATGCTTCGACTAACATAACAGCAGGAAGGCTGGGTCACACCAACACTGTCTAACAGACAGCCCACTGGTTTCGCACAACCTATGGACGCTCGCCGATACTCTCAAGCTTTATCACAGGCAGGCTACCCACCCTGGGCAACCCTGTCAGACTCTCGCCCTTTCAATCCGGGCCCACCCCAACGCCCGATCGCATCCCCGTATACCCGCTATCGAGAAGATTACAAGCAAAATCTCTTGACCGATACGTCCGCGGTACCTAACTCCTGGCTACCCCAACTCGATATCGACCTCGATCAGATGCATAACCAGTGTCCCGTACCCAGCCCATCAAGACCACTACTACAACCCTACTCGATCTCGTCGTTCGCTGAACTCGAATTACCAACCGGCGCGGCTGTCACATCTTACCTAGAAGAAATCATATGGCGACCGTCGACTGGCGCCTACGCTGTACCACAAAACGAAGCGGAGAAATCGTACTACGTCAAGAAGATCTGTTTCGGTCTCGTCAACCTCTCCAACCTATGGGATACAGTCGCCGACGTGTATCCCTACGCCGTCAGGTTCTCCAAAACGGGTACATGGGCTGATCCCAGAGACATCGAGGCCACTGCTCACATCATCGTGAGCAACGCTATGCGCATCCACAAAATGGGTGTCGCTGGCTTGCCGTTCCGTCGATGCGACGAGTTTGAGTCGCTGAACGCAGAGGATATGGATTTTACTTTTCCACAGCGGATTCATTACCTTGCGCGGCTGTTCTGGCACTCGAAAGTCGCAGCTGATAACGTCATGTTGGGGAGGGACATTGCCAAGTATGTTGCGCTACCACTCACGTCTCTCCGCCATCTACCGCGGTTCGAACAAGAGTGGTCGAGTATGTCTGATGAGCAGCGCATAGTACAGACTCAGATTCATCCGTATCCGCAGGGGCTTAGACATCCGACTCCTCAGGAGCAGGAGCAGATCCTAAAGCATGTACGTATGTTGCCGTCGCTGTTCAACAACTATATGGCTACGGGTGGTCAGTCAGGTACGTTCAGTCCACGTCAAAAGCCACCTGGTGGACCAGCAGCACCCGGGAAGCGTCCAGCAGATGGTGACGGAGGATACAAGATGGAGCCTGCAGCTAAGCGCTCTCATAACTGTGCGCGTTCTCGGGGTGATGAGAGCTTTGAGAAGTTCCAGTATGAAGAAGGTCACCGCCCAGGTAGCACCATGGGCACTAGATCTGCCACCCAAACTCCGGCAAGCGATCGGACCAACGGATGAGAGACCTTGGCAGAGTATTGAAAATGTGGAGGGCAGTAACAGTACGATCGTGGGGGCAGCCTTTAGGCTCGAGCCTGGCGAAGTCTTGATAGTGCGGCTTACTTACAACTTCTAGACCATGTAATTGATGAGCGCTGGTTAGGTTGTGTTTGATGGAGGTTGTACTACGTTGGGAGATACCCCGAGGATAGATCACTTAACTCAAAGCTCTTGTCAATTCTCAATCCAAATCGGTGTTCAGTGACTACACATATCCAGGCTATGGAGTGGAGGCGAGTCATCCAGCAGTCGCTTTGCTGGAATTCTATATATCGCGGGTTGACTAGCAGTGTCAAGTTACGTGAGGCTGTCAACACAAAAGGTTCTCGCGGTTTCTCCAGTCTTGTGCGCGCTTCAAGAACGCTCCAGATTCGGGGATGTGATGCTCGTCATTGTCGCGCTCGTGCTCGGTGTGCCGCTTCCTTTCATCAAACTAGTCAGAGCGCCAACCCGACCTGTACTAGTCAGCGGACAGTCGCGAATATTACAACACACCTACTTCTGTGTACAACTTATCCAACAACATCCGCGTTGACAAACATTATATCTTTTCGCGCCTTTGTTCAAACTCGATCTTGAAATCGCCCCTCTCGTCAGTGTTGCACAGCTCTCTGACAGGTATCGGGGTCTGCCATATCTCCGATAGAATTCCTACCTCGCGAGCAAGACCTATATCGATCTCAAAATCTGCCCGAACTGCCTGATCTTCACCGACTGCCGCTTATACGACTGTCGAGATGCGTCCTCCAACTGTTTCATCCTCCCAGACGGGTATGGACTCTTTGGGCCGATTTGCCAGTACGCACGATCTCCACGACCAAGGCCAGCCTCAACGCACTGTACCCGATGATCAGAGAGGAACAAGATACATCAACAGACATGCGCCCTACGAAGGGCCAGTAGAACGGGCTGTGTTGGGCCTTGACCAAGGCGATGCGAGGACGCTGTTTCGAGATCGGTTTGTTCATGAACGGGAACATCCGCAGCTCACCAGCAGTCGTGGAAACCAAAGGCCTCAGTACTTTCCAGGCCCAGAAGCACATATTGCCAGTCCCGATCCAGTGTGGCTTGGTCAGAATGAGACTGTCGCCGCAACGCACGGACCCTTTGTCTCGCAACCATACCCCTCTCGTTGGGAAGACGCGTCTTGGCTCTACAACAATAACGGCCATATGCCTGGTTTACATCTTCCACATGGTGTTGCTCCTCTTGCAGGGCTCCCACAAGCCTTTCACCCGCGGCTCGAAGACAAAATCCCCGCTAGTCACCGCGATAAAGACAGGCGCCGTTGGAAAGAGTATATCCCACGAAATGGGGAGAGTGGAAAGCCCGAAGAGGCGCCTGTGGTGCACAGTCCCGTACTGTCCGAAAAGAGAAAGACGAAGAATGACAGTAAAACATTGGAAATTGAAGAGCAGGACGAACTCCCCGCTGCAGTGGTCGAGCTACGCGACGTGCTTCGGTTCACAAGACGAAGATGAAGATGAGCGCAAAGGGGAAGAACGACAATCAACAAGCACCGCCGGTAAACTCATTTGGCCTGTACTTCACGGAAGTTACAGAAGCCCGCCAAGGAGCTCGGGGGCTGGACTGGCCACCTCGTGAAGATGACACCCTACCAAACACCAAAGACGAACGGATCGCAGTTGTTCATGAGCTCTTTGCAGCCATTCAAGACACCAGCGATATCCAGGACAAGAGGTCGAGCCCCATGCTCAAGAGACGCTGGTTGGCAGAGAGTGCGGAAGAATCGAACGAAGACGGGGTTGGAGACCCCGGGAAGACAAGACGCACGTAGAGTATCGCTAAGGACACGGTGTACAAGCCCTGGATTAAGGAGCGTCTCTGCTGGGAGATATTGGTCAGTGTCGTTGCAAGATACGCAATGACAGGCGCTAACATGAATAAGGAAACAACTGAACGCATCTATCGGGAAGGCACAGCATTCGTTTCGATCCTGGATCCGGTAATGATCGAGCGCTGCGAGAAATACCGGGAGCTCGCATTCAAAGAGCGAATTTCCAGTGTAGTGGGGGTGTTGAAGTCGTATAAGAGCCGTGTTGATAAGTTGCTGCGCGGAGGTTGTGTCGAAGAATACGTGTTGTGCCCGGATGCTGTTCTTCAAATCAGCTCGAGTAACCGCGAACAGAACGATGAGCGTCAGAAGGACCTTGCCGCTGGTCGAAAGCGCGAAGACCGGCTTGTCAAGAAACCCGGAAAGAAAAAGCAGATTCGTAGGTCTATCATCAGGCACTATAAACTTCACTGACCATCGTAGTGGCGCATACACCGGCGACTAGTCGCAAGCGTACTCACTACAGTTCTGAGGACGCGTCCGATGTAGAAGAGCCGCAGAAAAGCCGCTTCCGTAGGACCTAGACGCAGTGACCTTTGAGGCGCGGTGTTGATTCGGTTGGAGTTTTCGCATTCCCTCAGGTGAGGGAGGCGTATGGTGTGCTCACTTCGGGAATATTTGATTTGCTTCTCTTCTGGTATGTGTGGTTGTCCCTTTCTAAGTTCAGTTTCCGCTTGTTGCAGCCAGGTTTGGTGCACAACGTTCTCCCCTGGAGTAGGTGAAGAGGTCTTGATACTTTGGTAAACGAATCTCATATCTCTGAAAACTTGGACGCTTTGGCTAGGTCCTATACCCAGTATCAGTGACGCAATACAACATTTGAGGCTGATGGCCAATGTGCATGGCTGTACACAACGAGATTGTGCCGCGCCCGCTCGTTGCGGATTATGGGCATGAACCGCAAATGTGAAACCGCTTATTGCGAGTTCGTTGGAAGTAAGGTGTTGTGAAGATGTGGTGCGCGTAGTGATCAGTTTATAGGTAGTTGAGGTTCGTCGCCGTGAAGTTTGACGCGAGCTTCGGTGCGCGTGACGTCATTAAGTGGGGCCGCAAGCGGAACGCGTGATACCTCATCACACCAGCGACGCCTCTCACGACTTCCTCGCTGTCTCGCCGCGCGTATGCCATGCTAGCAGCAGTCACGGGTATGATGCCGCTATTGTACGACGTTTGCCAATCGACACTGAGAAGATGAAGGTCCGCAACCAGGACAGACTCATATATACATTGCCGGCCGCATCACCACCTATGACATGACGCGTCTGCTTCTGTGCGAGCGACGAATGTTTCTTGCAGATTTCGAAGAAGACGCCGATGCCACCGAAGTTACATCACCTGTAGGTAGGCGCTACCTTCATGTAACAGAGGGAAAGGGCAAGTAGCTTTGCGCCACACATTGTACCTGCTACTCCGACAGATGACTGCCACAACGTCGTCGAAACGATCGCACAGCCATGTCGCTACACTCCCACACAGATCCTATCCTATCTCACCTAAGCTTCCTCGACACTCGTCTATTCACGCATCGCCGCGACTCATATCTCTCCTATCCACACGAGTGAAGAAACATGCCGAGATCGTCTGGCGATGGATACTTCGTATGTTACCTGCACAGGATCAAGCAGTATATGGACGCGCAACTTGCTAAGGAGGGTAGATGGGGCCGCGCGATCTCAGCCATCACTCGAAGTTTCCGATGATGCTGCGACTTCACGGCAGCATCACACCTAAGCTTGTTATACCCGTTCTGCTGGTAGGCGGATGGGCCACCGCCGTTACTTGCATCTCGAAGCTTGTATATGACCGTAAGCCATATCATCCTCTTCCTGCACTACAAAGCCCTATTCTGACATGACGCAGTTGGAACCGACCAAGTCTTCATCACCGTACTAGGCTTTGTCGTCAGTTTGGCCCTCAGCGTCCGCAGTTCTACCTCGATGGACCGCTACTTCCAAGGTCGACAGCTTTGGGGGCGCCTCCGACTCGCATCGCACATCTTGGCTCGTCTGATATGGATACACGCTGAAGAGAGGCATGCTGCTGATGCAGGGTTGGGGAAGCAAGATCTACTCGGCAAGGTCAGCTGCCTGAACCTGATCGTGGCTTTCGCTGTCGCAGTGAAACATAAATTGCGGTTCGAGCCAGGAACGCATTACGAGGATCTGAAGCACCTTGTCGGTCATTTGGATACCTTTGCGCAAGCAGCGGATATGCCTGCGCCTGACCCTCCGAGCGCTTTCAGGCGGACTTGTCAGCTACTCGGCATGCCCATGGCGACGCCCAACCCACGCAAACACGTCAAGCAATCGCGCGTGCCTCTCGGTGACCTACCCCTTGAGATCTTATCTCACCTCTCTGCGTACATGAAAGTCCTATACGACAACGGCACGTTGAGAGACTACAGCATCTATCAAACCCAGACTTTGGACTCGCTGACAATCATGGACGAAGTGTCGTGTGGCACGGAGAGAATCCTGAACACACCGCTTCCACTTGCGTACTCCATCGCCATATCCCAGGTTACATGGCTGTACATTCTGTTGCTGCCCTTCCAATGCTACAACAGCTTAGGTTGGATCACTATCCCTGCATGTGTGGTCGCAGCGTACATCATCCTAGGTATTGCTTTCATCGGCCGTGAGATTGAAGACCCTTTCGGACACGACGTCAATGACCTACCTCTGGATGCCTTCTGCCAGCAAATCCGCCAAGACCTTGATATTATCATGTCACGCGTTGCGCCTCTCGTCAACGACTTTATGGGCCGTGAAGAAAACATGCCGCTGTATCCCCTTTCGTATCTGAGCACGAGAGCATGGGCAAACAAGTCGCCAGATGAGATACATGTCGCTTTGTCGCAGAAGGTAGGTCTCCACCATCCAATGGTTGAGCGGGGTGAGAATCCAGTGCCACCCACGCAAGGAAGACTGGGTGGCGTGGATAGCTGGGTCGAGAAGGGCGGAGTAGGACCGATCGGCACGACAGGTCACTACAGAAGGAAGTACGGAAGTGTTTAGTTTTCTCAGGTCCAGACACCAAGCACACTTCCTCTTATCACTTTACCTAACACCTAGATTCTAAACAACCATTCTATTCCGTTTCCCGTCCAACTTACCCTCTCAAAGGGCCCGTCTTCCAGAGCTGACCCATCCCTCCTAAACCTCCGATATTCTTTAACAGCGTCTCCAATTTCCACGCTTCCCTATCTTCTCCAATACCTAAAAACCCCAGATCGGACAACAGCCTATGCGTCTTCTCACCATACGCTTCCGCCTTTTCCCTATCGCCCTTCTCCAACCACAGCATAGCCAACATGGCATATTCATCGGTCAACATTGACCAGACTCCTTCGTCTTTGATCAGTTCAACGGACTCCTCCGCGAGAGCTATGGCTTCGTCGAGTTTGTAGACCTTTGCTAGCTCCATAATCTTCTCCTCGGCCTGCGTGATCATTGTGCGGCGGAGATCTGAGGCTTGGCGTTCGTCAATGGGTAGGCTACACAGGCTGCATGTGCATTTGAAACCCCAGCGTTTTATCAGAGACTGACGCTTTTGAAATGGGATACCCAAGAGGAGGTCTAGGTGGCGTTAGCACAAGAACAGGAAGGAAGAGGGTGGAGATCACAAGAAACGGTAATCTCTTCGCCTGCCTCAATGTCCCGGTAGGCTTTTATGGCCATTGAGACGCCTGCGCGGGAAAATAGGACGAAGGAGTTTGGGTTGCATGCATGATTAATGCGCTGGTATGGTCAGTGACACTCATGTTGCTGTTCAGACTGCGTCGCGACCTACCGAGATCAGTGGATACAACGCCCTCGAGCTAACCTCCGCTACCGTACTACCGTACGCATTCGTCTTCATGATGGCTTCCTCTAAACTTCCTTCCTCTTCTTCACCTCCATCATCCTCAGCATCATAGTTCTTCCCTGCATGCGCAGAACTCATATCCCTAATCATCGCCGGCACGAGCAATCGATCTACAGCCCTCTTCATCAGCTTCTTATTCTCGGCCTCACTCAACGCTTTCTCCGCACCCATATCCACAACAACAGCGGCTTGGTCAACCATGAAAGTCTCATACATCTTGATCTTGCGCGTGGCTACTACGCCTTTCGCTTTTCCGGGTATATCGACAATTTTCCATGGCTGACCGCCGAAGTAGAGGCGCTCAGCATCCTTTTGTGTGAGGAAATTATCGAGCGGGTTGTCGTCGAGATATTTCGACGCTAGATGGGCGGATTTTGGAGGAAAGATCAGGGAGAGGCCGTGTGGGCCTGTCGTGTTGGATGTGTAGACGCAGTACTTTTGGCCTAGAGTGGGGAGGTAGCTGCTGGTCATGCAGTACGGTTTGTGAGACCATGGCGCGTACGGATGATCCTCACTTGAAGCGAGGATATGTTGTTGCAGATCCGGCTGCAATAGGTCGTTAATGTCCAGAACGCCTACCGTCGCCCATGCATGTTGGAGTGCGAGTTGCAAAACAATGACCGCTGAGGTTAGTGAGCGCATACCTACAACGGTGGGTCGCTAGATCGAAGTATGTGAGCTTCTCACACGTTTTCGAGGTACGACAGCGCTGTTTTGAATGTTCCGCGTTTTCCCATAGTGTTGATTGTGTCACAAGCCCAGAAGCGACGGCACACGTCACAGAAGTTTACCCGGAATCTACCTCATACGTCTCTACCGACCCCAAGAACTTGGGACTTTGTCCGATAAATTGTTGCAGTAAGCTCACCAATGAGACGTATTGATACCTTCCGATTTGCAGGTAATGCAGAAGATTAGAGGCTAGTTGTCTAGCGGCTCGAATGGTGAGCATCGAGATCGCTTCCTCCCTTATCCCAACACCCTTGGCAACGCAAGGTGGTGTTATTGGATATGGTACTACCCCACACGCGACGGAAAAGGACAGGCTATCGTGAACACTTTTTTGAATGCACCATGCTTTTCCCAAGACTGGGTATTCCGGGGTGATGTCATGACTCCTGTTAGAAGTGCGCCCAAGTACTTGCATCCAACCTTTTGTCATTGACGATAAGAATTCAGATCAAGGAGCTGTTGACGGAAGAACGTATCTCTATATATGTAGCATGAACGTGATAGCGCTGATTTGGACTCAAGAGAGATATTGCTGTGGCTATCTGACCCCAAGATGGTCATACGTTCGTTCCATTGAAACAAGTGCAGTTTTTTGCTGATCCCAGAAGCTTCTGCTGCGTAGCATTCAGTTGCGAAACAACAAGGAAAAGCCAAAGAAAGGCGCATGCTGATAAAGCTATCAGACCGTATTCCAGAACAGCCCAACCACCAAAGAATCTGACAAAGTATGCGAACCCCACTGCAGCGAGTGCAGTACAAATCATGAGTACGGCATTGACATGCAAGTATGAAGTCTTTTGTAAGTAACTCACGAATCCGACCAGTAAGAGCGTTCCAAAAGGTACCCAGAAAAGCCAGCTGAAAGTCTTTAAGTAGAAGACTACTGGTTCGAAAGGCCTTCGCAGATACTCTGGAAACACTGTTGCAAGTACTGGGCTGAATTTGGTGTTCTTTTGCGCTTGTCAGTATTTGATATATGCAGTGCCCAAGTTGGACTAGCTCTTGACATACCGTCCACCTGGCAATCTTTCGCAAACGTTCCACAACCTCCGGCAATGGATTTGGATGACGGGACCGGTAGCTTTCAAGACGCAGTCGAGCGAAAGCTCTCTTTCTACCCTCGCCGTATATAAGCGGCATTTGCACTCCCAGGATTCCCAGGAGGGAATACGCAGCATCTTCTTCACGTTTCGTCTTTCGATTCTCGATCCATCGTATTATACTTTCAACGCTATAACTCCCGGCTGGTCTCCTGTTCTCGACGAGTTCACGCGGAATTTGAGTCTGGTGTGAAATGCCCTCTGAGAAGGTGCTCCTATATCCTAGCAAATCGCCATTTGCGGAAAAGAAAACAAGAGTGCGTGGAGCCAGAAGCTCTTGGAGTGTCCAGCCGCGTGTAAACCAGCGGCTTGATAGGAACGAATCCAGAGGAACTTCCTGCCTCGTAATGTCCAGGGTACGGCAAGGTATATCGGATAGGTAGACGTAACATCTTTTGGAACGTTCGTACCACTTGTACATCGAGTTAATAGCCTCGGAGAGTTCAGCGCTGCTACTTTTGTCGATGCAACACGTATCAATCTGATAAGCAAGTTAGCTCAGCGTCGTAACACGAAAGTCTGTTGCGATTTACCCAGAAGTAGTCAAGCCTATCTGCTTTAGCTTGTTTCGCGCAAAAGCGAAGTTTATTGTAGCCAGGCTTCGTCTTCCCTTTCCCTTGGCCTTTGTATATGTCCTTGAAGGTCACCTCCTCGTGATCTGGACCCCATGTATGGGACAAAATTGCGTAAGGCGGGATATCATCGATATGCTCGACCAGGCTAAAGTCGTCTTCGCCTGTAGCATGAAGGAGACGCATGGCACAGTTCACGCACAGCGAAGCGATCAATATCGACTGGAAGCAGTCGTCGTACGGAACATTCAGAGCAGGAAGACGAGGTGATCAACGGAAGCTGTAGCACATGAGATGCGGCGCGCTGATAAACAAGTCCTGTAATGGGGCAGTGCGGTAAGGCTGAGAACGAAGTAAGACACGGTGTGGCGTCGCTGCGCCACGGGTGCTGCTGACAGCTGTATGCCCTCGTATGAGCCAATCATGTAATGCCTACCACCGGCGAGACCGATACGTCAGACATTTAGCGATAAACAAGAGGCAGAATCTGAGGCAAAGGGCGATTCCCATGTCTAATTGCTTACTATCGGATACGTATGGTGTAGAAACCGGACCACGATGGGTCAACAGCTAAGGTCTCACCAACGCACTTTGACAGCCTCGCTCCACCGAATCGTCGTTCAACCTATGCATCATCAACATCAGCTCCACGCCTCAAAGCTTCGAGCTCATACCAGTATACGCAATGCACTCAATCTCGACCGGCACACCCTTGGGCAGCTGCTTAACGGCAACACAGCTGCGCGCAGGCTTGTGGGAGAAGTACTGCTCGTACATGCCGTTCATCTCGGCGAAGTTGGCCATGTCGTCGAGGAAGACGTTGACCTAGGCCTATAGTTAGCACCCTATCGGCTGTCCTTTCGTGTGTATTTCTGAACGCACCTTGACAATCCTCTCCATAGCAACACCCGCCTCAGTGAGGATGCCCTTGATGTTCTCGCAGCACATCTTGGTCTTGTCTGCGATGCTTCCCTCGATCAAGTTGCCCTTCGTATCGGCTGGGATCTGGCCCGAGACGAAGACATTGGGGCCTGCGACAATGGCTTGTGTCTAGACGGTGACGTTAACGTGGGTGTTCGGATGCGAGGGGCCCGATAGAGGAGGAACGTACGTAGGGTCCAGCAGCTGTGTCTCTGTTAGCAAGCTCTCCTTCGGCATCTCCGCTATCAATGGGAACGTACGAGGACACGCGTTAGCGGTGTGAATCTTCTTGATATCAGACATCTTTCGTATTCCTTTGACGTCAATTGCTTTGTAGGGTGAAGTTGTGATAGCAGGTCGCGTAAGATTCGTGCTTGTAGTAGTAAGAAGTCGTGAAGCACGTAAAGCTCTTGGTACCGCCGTGCGTATCAGCAGCATGGGACCGTTTATCTACGTCAGGTAAATCGAGGCTATCATCGGGCTAGGTGGACACCTAATTGAGCGCGTCCGCCCTACATCCGTGACATAAGATGGGGCTTGGGAGCGGCATCGGAAGCTACCCCACTTTCCTTCTTTGGCGGGCGCTTCGTGTCAGCAGCTTGCAGGGATGTTTTTGTTGATGGAGGGGTAATGAGGGCGGAAATTTTGGGGACGGCGACTTTCGCGACGGGGAAGGAGGGGATGGCGGCGCTATGGTGTTGCGCAGGGCACAGGGCTTAGTTCAGTGTCAATGACATAGTGTGGGAATGCTCGTTCGATAGTGCGTACACCAGTAAAGAAACTTTTGACGTATTTATCGTGATATCCTCGTGCTTCCCTCGCGTCATGTCGTGACTATACAAACCACCAACGCCGCCCAAATGCAACCCTATGCCCCATCTATATTGTGTATTGTTTACGGTATCGAGTCGAGATTCCAAGAGTGAAGATTACCAGCCGTCTCAGTATTACACCCCTACTGCTCCATCTTCTCCTCCTGGCCCGAAAGCAATGTGTGTACAGGCGCGTCGAGCTGGTCGCGGCCCTTTAGGAAATCGAGTTCGAGAATGAAGAGGTATCCCATAATAGTTCCGCCTAGCTTCTTCACCAGAGAACCAGCTGCGGCTGCGGAGCCACCTATATCGTGTTAGCATCTCATCACGTCTCTGATGCGAAAGATATTCACATACCAGTCGCAATAATATCATCCACAATAAGCACGTTCTGCCCGCTCTTGACAGCGCCTTCCTGCATCTGGAAGAAATCACTGCCGTACTCCTTCTTGTATTCCGCCGTCTCACACGGACCCGG
>Ga0265798_10007045_pt1 | contig 14643 bp, 16 predicted proteins | sample P3T30metagenome_FD_192430 | JGI IMG/M metagenome (GOLD analysis project Ga0265798, IMG submission 192430) | Plant litter microbial communities from East Loma Ridge, Irvine, California - P3 T30 | ecosystem: Environmental > Terrestrial > Plant litter > Unclassified | place: USA: California... | reverse complement strand
CACGAAGCGTCCGGTCTAGCGCGGGCGACTCTTCTGTCTTGTGGCCGCGGGTGCGGGTGCGGGTGCGGGTGCGGGTGCGGGTGCGGGTGCGGGTGCGGGTGCGGGAGCGGGAGCGGGTGCGGGTGCGTACGGTACCTCCTTCAGGCTGCCGGCAGTCAACCCCCTCACATCCTCTCCAGCACCGACCTAGCGTGGACGACGTCCGGGGGCAGCAAAGACGCTGTCCACCGGGCGCCTCGACAAGCACCGAGAACAGATCGGGGAGCAGCAGGACGCTTCTACGAGGAGCGCAGGTCCTACCAGTCAGCCACAGCGTGGCAGGCCGACGAGACCACCGCGGGGACCCACCACCAGGAGGGTCCCCGCCCCACCCTCACCACTACGGCTGCAACCAGGGAAGGAAGGTAAACCGCATGAGCACAGAACGCGATCTCGGGACCCTCACGCGCCTCCGGGACACCGACGACACCATCGCGAACACCAGCACCGACATCCGCGGCATGGACGTCGTCGACACCGACGGCGAGACCCTCGGCAAGATCGACGGGCTCTTCTTCGACGAACACGAACAGAAGATCCGCCTCATGGAGATCGCCTCCGGCGGATTCCTCGGCCTGAACCAGAAGAAAGTCGTCATCCCGATCGACGCCATCGAGGAGATCACGACCAGCACCGTCCGGGTCAACCAGTCCCGGGACCGCGTCGCGGGCGCCCCGCTCTACGACCCCGACGTCGTGCCCTCGGTCTCGTCGCTGGATCAGACCTACGGGTACTACGGCTTCCTCCCCTTCTGGGGCACCGGCTACACCTACCCGCAACGCACTCAACGACTCTGACCCGACACCACTCTCGACGGGCCACCCCGAACTACGGAAGGCAGGATCATGACCGACTTCACCGACCGCACCGTCCTCATCACCGGAGGAGCCGGAGGCATCGGAGCCGCCACGGCGAAGATGTTCCTCGACGCCGGCGCCCGCGTCGCCCTCGTCGACGTCGACCAGGACGCCCTCGACCAGCAGGCGACCTCCCTCGGGCCCGACGCACGCATCCTCACGATCCAGGCCGACGTCTCCGACCCGGGCGACGTCGCCCGCTACGTCCAGACCACCATCAACGAACTCGGGCACATCGACGTGTTCTTCAACAACGCCGGCATCGAGGGCAAGGTCGCGAACCTCGTCGACACGACCCCCGAGGACTTCGACCGCGTCATCGGCATCAACCTCCGCGGAGCCTTCCTCGGCCTCCACCAGGTCCTCCCCCACATGACCGACCGCGGCAAGGGCAGCATCATCAACACCTCCTCCGTCGCGGGCCTCGACGGCGCACCCGGGCTCAGCCCCTACGTGGCCTCGAAGCACGCCGTCACCGGACTCACGAAAGCCGCGGCGCTCGAGGTCGCCGGCACCGATGTCCGGGTCAACTCCATCCACCCCTCCCCCGTGAACACCCGCATGATGCGCTCCATCGAAGCCGGCGGCGGCGACGCCGAAGCTCAGCGTCAGGCGTACGAGCAAGGCATCCCCCTCGGCCGCTACGCCGAAGCGACCGACATCGCCTCCCTCGTGGTGTTCCTCGCTTCCGACGAGGCCGCGTTCATCACCGGCGCCCAGTACCGCATCGACGGAGGCATGGGCGCCAGCCAGTGACCCACCCGCCCACAGACCGACGCGGAGAGCGCCCGACGGAGGCGCGGCGCGATGATCCGACGCTGGTCAAGAACCAGCCCGCCATTGGGCAGGGCCGCCGTCGACAGTGGCTCGTGCCGGCGGCACTCCTCGCGGCCATCACCCTCGGCCTCATGATCATCACCCTCGACCTCCAGACAGCCGTTCCCGTCGCGGGCATCGTCATCATCAGCACGCTGCTCGCCGGGATGGTCGTGGTGGCGATCGTCGTCGAACCAACCCGACGACGCAACGTCCTGTCTGCCTGGCTGATGAGCACCATGGGGCTTGTAGCCCTCACACTGCCGGTGCTGCTCCTCATCGGCGAGGCGCGCCCGAGCTGAGCCAGTTGACAGCCCCGCCTCATCTCAGCAGGAGGACTTCTCGCTCCGGAGAACGATCCCCTATCGGGTCAGCCGGGTCAGGGAAGAGCATCGCGACATCGGCGCTGTTCGCATACAGGTCGGCCGAGTTATCCTCACGCGTGCGAACACGTCCACTCCTAGCCTCCTCGGCCCTTCTCTTGGCCACCTGCGCAGCCGTGGCGGGGTGCACGTCATCGTCGGGAATTGAACAGCAGTGGGGTGACGGCAAGGGATACATCTCCGCCGACCAGATCGTGAGTGAGATCGCACCTGAGGACCGCGGCGACCCGATCGAATTTGACTCCGAGCTCAGCGACGGCACGAAGATCACAGCGGCTGACTACCAGGGCAAGGTTGCTGTTCTGAACTTCTGGTTCGCCGGGTGCGTCCCGTGCCGCATGGAAGCGACCGACCTCCAAGCAGTGAGCGAGGAAGTATCCGACGATGCGGCATTCCTGGGTGTCAACGTCAAAGACCAGCCCGACACCGCCGACGCGTTCACCCGACGATTCGACGTCACCTACCCGACCGCCATCGACGCAAATACGGGGAGCGTCCAGCTCGCATTCGCCGGCAAGACGGCCCCCAATGCGACCCCGGCGACATTCGTCCTCGACCCCGAGGGGCGCGTGAGCGCTCGCGTCTTGGGGTCTGTCGACCCTTCGATCCTGCGAGCACTCGTCAAGACCGCGGCCGCGACACCCGAATGAACGTTGCGGCATCCGCCGCCTCTGCCTGGTGCTCGGCCGCAAGGACGCCCCGCCCGGCAGCCGATCCCTTGCCGGGCAGCACGCCTCAATGGCGAAGGAACCACCTGAATGGCCAGCGAGCTGAGCGAGACCTCCGCCGCGCGCGTCGAGCCGCGTCCTGCTGTGCCGTTGCATGAGCTCGTCGAGCTCGAGCCATGATTTCATCGCCACGAGTCAGCCGTGCTGCTGCCCGCGTCGGGTGAGTGAAAAGACCGACACCTAACCACGCGAACAGCCCACCAGTCGTGACGACAAAGAGTGGGTGACCTCGGCCGGTGGTTACGAGATCACCTGAGAGCCAAGTATCCGTAAGCCAAAGGCCCACCACCAGCGTGGCGATCCCCAGAACGACGACGCAGCCACCCGACACACGCCATTTCCACATGCCCCCAACACCTCTCTCCGCACCCGTTCAACGGGCAGGTCTCAAGCATCCAAGCGGAGCTGACCCTGCGCCCATCACGCCACGCGTAATCATCTACCGAAGCCGAGCCGCGGAAGTGCCTCGTCGACGGGTAAACAGATAGGAAATGAGCGTTCCATCCAGCATTCTGTTCCCATGACCACACGATCGGACGCTGACAGCAGCGTTGTACTCTGGCGGCCCACGGGCCCGGAGGAACTCGAGCTCGTCAAGGCGAGTGGCTGGTCGCTGTGGCCCCCGAGACTGCCGGATCAGCCAATCTTTTACCCGGTACTGAACGAGGACTATGCCGTGCGCATCGCCCGAGACTGGAACGTGAAGGCCTCGGGCGTTGGCCATGTCACTCGGTTCTCGGTGCGTCGGAGCTTCCTCGAGGGCTTCGACGTCCAGCAGGTGGGTGGGCGAAGCATCCTTGAGTACTGGATTCCGGCGGAACGCCTCGATGAACTGAACGCGAATCTCATGGGGCCAATCACGCTCGTCAGCACGTTCCGTCGCGATAACGCCGACGGCGAGATCAAAGAGTTCCGCGAGGAGTGGCCCGCCCGTAGCGCGCCGTGAGGCAGTGCCCGGGGAGCGATCCCCTACCGGGCGATGCGTAGAACCACATCGTCGTACGAAACCCCAGTTCTTAGTTCACTTGGAGAAGAACCACTTCTGGTAACGCCTCTATGACTCAGGCATGCAGCCATGTCGCTTCCGACTGCAAAGGTGTGTATCCCCAGTAGGTCGTATGGGCCAAGAATCGCTAGACAAGACTCCAGAGATGAAGGATGCGGCGACAAGAGCGGCACGATTCGGAGCCCCCACCATTCTCTCCATCTTCTCTACGTGATACGCCACCGTATGTTCCGATTTGTAGAGCCGCTCACCGATCTGCCGCAGGCTCTTGCCTTGGGCAAGGCCCGTCAGGATGTGGCTTTCCAAAGTGCTGACGCATCCTTGACAGCGCTGTTTCATACCTTCCACCCCTCCAGTTGGCACCACTTTCTTTCCTAACAACTGCCCTGCGCACTTGCTAGAACTGAGTCCAACTTTTGGTGCAGATCGACCAAAAATTCCCTGAATGCGAGCGCGCGGCGGACGGGGCCTTTTGCCTAAGGGCACTTCACGCACCGTGAAGCACGATTCCCTCGGATGGGTCTCGTCTGAGCAAATCCGGGTCAGGAGAAGCACATGTACCAGAAGTTGATTCGTCGATTGGGAGCAGGTCTAGCAACTGCGGGGCTGATTCTCGGAGGGACCATCATTGGCGCAGCACCCGCGAGTGCTGCAGAAAGTTGTCAGAACTTGGTGACCCGCTACGAAGTCACCGAAGCTTCCGTTCCAATCGTTATTGGGACTCTTAACGTCAACCGGTCGGCATGCGACGACGGGTCAGCGCTGACGTCGTCGAGCACGAGCCTCACATTCGATACGACGGGACCCGGCGCCGCTGCTGGTTGGAACTTTGGTACTCCGTCGACGTCTCTGAGTGGAACAAGCGGGCTGACAGCGGGCTACACGTCCAGTGGCAGCCTCCAGCTGTGCGTCGCGTCGGCTTCTCCGCTGTGCGCGGACACGGAGACCTTCACAGTGACAAATTCGGTCTTCGGGCCCAGCTTCGTGGGGCCTGTTACTCTTCCCACCGTGGCGTGTGAGAACGCAGCTTGCAAGTTGAACTTCGCGCGTCAGTGACGAACTAGGAGGGCACATGTTTCCGCTGCTTAGACGCTTGAAGCTCAGGCAGTGGCTGCCCGTTGCCAGTTTGCTCTTGGGACTGATCGCGTCGTTTGTGGGCGCTCAGTACGGCCAACCAAATTCATGGTTGTGGTTTGGCGGGGGCGTCGCTCTTGCGGTCGTCCTTGCTGTGATTACGCGCCGTCGAACTAGGATGGACCGCTCTCCAAATGAGCCATAGGCACAGGCCACAGCTGGGCAAAGCCTCCTGGTAGAAACGCCTTGTACGCGCACCTACCAGGAGGCTTGTGCTTTTGGCCACAGGAAAGATAACGAGACACAAGAGCAATTCCTTGATCGATCACCGAACATCCGGGCCCGTCTAGCGCTCCCCCGCAGTCAATCCATGCGAGACGTCTCGATAGACAAGATCGCATCCGCAACGGAGCATCAGCGCCGCAGCAAGGATTCAGGGGCAAGCTTGCCGACGAGCTGGGTCGCTCTCGTGCGCGAAGCAGCGAACGCAGGAGACTCTGAGGGAGCCATCGCCGCCGCCAGTGGGCTAAGTCTGGGGTCGGTGCTGAAGGTTCGCGCGGAGCCGACAGACAGAGAGCCCCGCGGGCCCTCCTGACGATCGTCTATCGGGCATCTGGCCGGCTCTGGTGAAGGACGTCTAGCTGCAAGCTAGCCTCGCCGTATGTATGGCGTCCCCGTCGATATCGATCTGTCGTTCCTTCCCGGCAAGAGGCTCGAGTCCGTGGATTTTACCCAGTTTCAACTTCAGCTGCGTTTCGATGAGAGGGTGCGGTTGTCCATCGAGTCGGTCTACCGGATCGACAAGGTCGGAAGCGTTCTCGTTTATGACGAGATGTCTGCTGGTGCCGGCGAGGTTGTTGCGCTGCTGTCCATGGATGTGACCAACGCCTACCGTCTGGCAGAAGATGCGATTCGCATTGAGTTCGGAGACAGTCGTGCGCTTGAGGCCGTTGATGATTCGGTGCAGTTCGAGAGCTTCCAGATCTGGAACGGTGACGCCATCATCATTGTCTGAGCCTTGGCGCTTGCTCTTCGGAGCCAGTTCGACCTTTGGCTTGGACCGGACACTTAACGCTGTTCTCGGCCGTGGGCGAAGCAGTAGGAGTCGGTGCCCGCTGGGTACGACCCAGGAGCAGCCCGGTGACCGATCCCCTGTCGGGCAAATGACCTCAAGGTTCGGGCGCACAACGTCGACAGCCAATCCCGGCATGCCGCCAAACGGCGTTGGCTCCGCCATCACGGGCGGAGCCAACTCCCTCAACGTAGAGCCCATGCCGAAGCAACTGATGGCCTATCCAACTGAGGTCGTCCGATGCTACAGACACCTATTCCAGGTAGACGACGTACCGAAAGGCGCGTCGCCGGCGCCACGAACATCGTGTCCGGCTTCATCTTGCGCCGGCAGGTCTGGCGCAAAAGGAAACCCGATGCCGACCGCTGACCGATCCCCTATCGGACACCCGCGAACTGCCGACAAATCAGCCCGGCAGCGTCAACAGCCAAACAGCGAGTGCTGCGCCAGCAAGAACCATGAGTGACATGCCGGCCAGGCCCCACTTTCTATAGGGAGGCGTGAAGAGAAAGGGGTCGCCCGCTCGGCCATCTCGGACACCCTTGAATGCTCCGACCAGGACGAAGGCACCCCCGAGGAAAAGTGCCGGCAGCATCATGAACCAAAACACCACCCAATGCGTCGTCATGGAACAAGCATCTCAGGGTGTGGTCGTTAAGCCATCGTCTACCGGGTATGCAGAAACGATCGTTTTCTGGTCAATCGCAGTCTGCGGAAACCGCACACTAGCCTCGTCACATGACGACACGGGACGATCATGGGCGCTCCATCGACAAGGCCCAAGATGCTCTTCACCAAGCCATGCGCGGTGGCGACGTAAGTCATCTCCAAGAGTTGCTTTACGAGGGCCTTACCTTCGAGCTGCCGGGCGGGTCAGTGATAGGCCGTGCAGCTGATCTCGATGCTCATGCCTCGGGAGCAACACGATTCGACAAGCTGTCCGAGCGTCATCGGTCAACTCTGGAACATGATGGTCATGGCCGGACATCGTCGCTCGTGGACATCGTCGTATTCGATAGAGGCCACCGCATGGAGGCTCGCATGATGTACCGCCGCTTTTGGTCGATCATCGAGGGTCGTTGGCAAGTAGTCGCGGGCAGCGCCGAACCGTCCGCATAGACCCCTAGGCTCGAGTTCTAAGCCAGCACCCAACCGGCAGGCTGGGTGCCGTCGCTCGGAAACGATCGTTTCTGACGGCCCGAGGGGCGATCGTCTATCGGGCACCCTCGGTCAGGGCCAACGCACTACTAGATGCAACATAGCCAGCATCAACTGCCCGAAGCGCAGAAGAACTTTTCTGTGGAGTGGCGCTGCGCGCTCTAGCTCTCGGGCCGTCGGCCGCACGAACAACGCAGGAGGCACGCTGTTCCAGCACGTCTCTCGACCAGGGACCTGCTGCGCGTGGTCCTCTTCGTACTTGCACTCCCCACAGGCCACCGGCCCCTCAAAGGCTGAACCCCGGTGCTCTTCCCATGGGTGTTCGCAGTCCGGGCATGACGTCTCTCGCAGCCGCCGCCGCACGGCACGGCCGGAATCGCCTGCGGGATTGCTCATGGAGCGAGTATGCCCGTCTCGCGATGCGCCCTGGAGCCGACCCCTATCGGGCCGGACCGAGCAAAAGAAATCGCGTTGAACCGAAGTCGTCTGCGTATGCTCGCAACAGCACCAGCCGCACTGTCGCGAAGGGTAGGACACGATGATCCGACGACGCATCCTCGGAGCTTCTGCAGGAGCAGGCGTTCTCTGCCTACTGCTATCAGGATGCAGCGGAACCGCTGCGGCAGGGACCGACGACCTGCCAACCTTCACGTCGATGGACCAGCTCATCTCCGCCGTTGACGAACACCTCGCCTGCGACACCGACCCTGCCGGAGACCCTGTCACCCCGATGGACGGCGACTCCGTACCCACGGACCAAGTGCTGTGCCTGCCCCACGTGCAGATCGACCTCTACAAAGATCAGGCGGCGCTGAAGAAGGCTCTCACCCTATGGAGCGATACCCAACAAGGTCCTGTGCCGTTGGTGCACGGTGGCAACTGGATGGTGGTGGACCTCACCGGGGTGGCTACCGGTGAGCCGTCGGCCGTCGACCTGGAAGGGCTCGCATCTGAGATGGACGTCGAATACGAGATCGTCGCCTCTTGACGACGCGTCGGTGACCGGCGAGCGATGGACTATCGGGACAGAGGCGGTTCGAACTCGTCGAAAGACTCTGCAGGACGTTAATCAGGTCGACTGGACGACTCGAACAGGTAGCACGTCGCCGCAGCCACAAGGCCACCGACGATGGCCGCACCTACGGCGTAGGTGACCTCGCCAGGCGTCGTCATGAGGGTCGATGCCACGTGTGCGGGCACCCACGCCAAGGCGCCCGACACAACGCTGCTCCCCGCGCCGACCCTCAGCACACGTTGCGGACGAGTTGCGCGCCGCAGCAGCCGACGGGTCGGAAGCGCGATGGCAGCCGTGAGTGCACCGATTATGAGGCCGAAAATCAAACCGCGACACCCAAGGTCCACGAGGATGATGATCCACAGAAAGCCCGCCATCGATCCTGAACCGAAGTCGATTCTCCCGTAGGAGAGCACGAGGTAGCCAAGATCAATTCCGACATAGAGCAGAACGCCCAACACTCCACCGGCGACGATGCCTCGCAGCATGAAGAAGCCTGCCGCCGACCGAGGTCCACGACCACGACCAACGTCCGAACTGTTCCTCACGCTTCCTCCGTTCCTATGTCTCGTCAGTATGACTAGGCCTGCGCCCCGCGCTGAAGGGCGCGGTACACGGTCGAACGGGCAACGCCGAACAGCTCCGCGATCTCGCTCGTCGTGTGTTCGCCGGTGCGGTGCACCTGCACGAGGTGCTTCTCCTGCGAGGGGGTGAGCTTGGGCTTGCGGCCACGGAGCTTGCCAGCCGCCTTGGCGATCGCCATGCCCTCCCGGGTTCGCGCGCGGATCAGGTCCGCCTCGAACTCGGCCACCATCCCGAGGACGTTGAACAGGAGCCGGCCGACGGGGTCGGTGGGGTCGTACACCGCTCCCCCGAGATTCAGCGCGACGCCCTTCTTCGTCAGCTCGTCAGCGATGTCTGTTGCATCCCGGAGTGAACGGGCAAGACGGTCTAGCTTCGTGACGACGAGCACGTCGCCGGCACGGCACGCGGCTAGGGCCTCGCGGAGACCGGGGCGGGCTCGCGTCGTTCCCGACAGCCCGTGGTCAACATGCACGTGTTGATCGTCAACACCGAGTGCTGCAAGACCATCACGTTGTGCTGCGAGATCTTGTCCCGAGGTCGAGACGCGGGCGTATCCGATGAGCATGCGACGGCTGTAGCGTTTACACCCTCATCACCGGGCATTTTTGCGGGACAGGCATACGCGAATTCGCAGGCCAGGCGCCACTTGACTTCGGTCGACTGAAACAGGGCCGAACAAGTGTCCCGATGAACGACCGCCTATCGGACACTGAAATCGAAACGGAGAGAACCTGGTGCACATTCGAGGTGCGGGTATTCCGACGCATGCGGCGCATTGTCGGTCTGCGCGTCGCGGCCGTACCGCAGAGTTGGGGACGTGCCGGCACCCGAGATCATCTCCCAAGACCCACCGGCAAGAGCGTTTTACGGCCTTCTGGCGGCCGGGATGGTCGTTGTTTTCGGGGGCACGACCATCTTCATTTCTGGGCTTCCCGGGCAAATCACGTTCGGTGCTCTAGCAGGCGCATGCATCGTCTTAGTTGTTCGCCTCCTGCGACTATCCATCACTCTTTCTGACGACGAAGCTGTCATCCGTGGCCTGTTCCGAACGACTCGCATCAATCGGGAGCACGTCAGATTGTTGCGAGAGCACGCATATCTCGAGGGGACGGATGAGCTGGGCCTGGGACACTCCACACCCGTGCTGGCCCTCATGCTGAGCTTTATGCAGCCAACGTCTCGTCGCCCTGCAGGCAGAGGGCACGAAGTCGCACGACGCATCAACTCGTGGATTGACGGAACAGCAAAGCGGGTCTAGCCGAAGCCAGGCCCGCCCTGCCGGTCTATTTCTTCTTACGATGCTGGATGACCAACACGGCGATGAAGACAATCGTGACTAAGGCAACGGCGATGGGCCACCAACCATTTGCACCAGCTGCGTACACGGGCTTATCCCTCCGAAATGATTGCTCCAGCCGTTTCCGCCAGAGAGTATCCATAGTTCACGGCAGCCGTGGCTGCGCCCTTGAATTTCTACGCGACCGGATGACGACCGTCTATCGGCCGCTCGTAGATCCGCCTCGCAAAGGCTCGTCCATCGACAGTGAGAGAAAGCACCGACCCATGGCATTGCGACGTGCGCAGCATGTCGAGATGTGCCCCGAGTCGCGCGGGCGGCGGCACACGAGCGCTCGACCCCGAGGGCTGGCGGCACGGGACTATCCGTCGCACACTGGTGCCCAGCGAACGAGAGGACTCGTCATGGGCGACAGCGTGGTCGATCAGTACATCGCGGGGTTCCCGCCGGAGAAGCGCGAAGCCCTCGAACGGGTGCGACGGGCCATCCACTCCGGGTGCGCCGGAGGCGTCGAGAGCCTCCGGTACGGCATGCCGGCCATCCGCTTCGACGACGGGCAGACGCTCTACTTCGCGGCCTGGACCCGCCACCTCGGCATCTACCCCGTCCCCCGGTTCGACGAAGCCCTCGAAGGCGACGTCTCCCCCCACCGACGCGCCAAGGACACCGTCGCCTTCGGCTGGGGCCGCCCCGTCCCCGATCAGCTGGTCGAACGGATCAGCCGCGCCATCGCGTGCGGCACGGCGACGACGGTGGACGCGCCTCCTCCGGCTTTCGCGGTCACCCGCTGACGGGTCCCCCGCACTCCGCCGACGACCCACCGCGGCCGCCACCGCTCCTCGCGCCGCGTCGGGTCGCGCCGGCCGACCGCGCGGCCCTCACACCCCGGAAGTCGGTACCGTCGACGAGAAAAGCTCACCCCGATTCTGAGGAGACCCGACATGACCGACGCCACCCCTTACCCCGGACCCGGCACCACCGGCCCCGCCACGACGACCAAGAAGACGATGGGCGTCCTGTCGCTCGTCTTCGGCATCGTCAGCATCGTCTTCTGCTTGTTCCTGCCCGTCCTGTGGATCTTGCTGGCCATCGCGGCCGTCGTGCTCGGCTTCATGTCGCGCAAGCGCGAGCCCGCCGCCCGCACCATGGCGACGGTCGGCATCGTGCTCGGCTTCGTCGGCATCCTGGCCAACATCGGCTCGATGATCGCCGGCGCGCTGATCATGACCCAGGGCCTCTAGCCCGCACGACGACCCGGACGAGTGGTCGCCGATCGTCCTCCGCCACCACGGCGAGCACGATCCGTGGCCACTCGTCCGCTGCGTCCGGGCCCGTACCCCGAACGCGCCGCGTCGGCGGAGGCGGCCCGGCGTAGCGTCCAGGGCACCCAGAACCAGAGAGGACCCCGCATGACCCGCGACCAGTACACCTTCGCCGACCCGCGCACGCTCTACCCCACGATCAGCCCCGAGGTGCAGCACCAGGACGAGCCCGGCCTGCAGTCGCAGATGACGCCCGTCCCCGACCTCGGCGAGGAGACCTACCGCGGCACGGGACGCCTGCAGGGTCGGAAGGCCCTCATCACGGGTGCCGACTCGGGCATCGGCGCCGCCGTCGCGATCGCCTACGCCCGCGAGGGTGCCGACGTCGCCCTGAACTACCTGCCGAGCGAACAGTCCGACGCCGACCACGTCATCGCGCTGATCGAGGCCGCGGGACAGAAGGCCGTGGCGATCCCCGGGGACCTGACCAGCGCCTCCTTCTGTCGTGAACTCGTCCAGAAGGCGGTCGACGGACTCGGCGGCCTCGACGCCGTCGTCAACGTCGCCGGCAAGCAGGTCTGGCACGAGGACATCGCCGACATCACCGACGAGCAGTTCGACCTGACCTTCCGCACCAACGTCTACGCGCCGTTCTGGATCGTCAAGGCCGCCGTGCCGCACCTCGCCCCCGGCTCGACGATCATCAACACCGCCTCGGCCGAGGCCCACACGCCCGCGCCCGACCGCCTCGACTACGCCGCCACCAAGGGTGCGGTCAACAACCTGTCGAAGGGCATGGCGCAGCAGCTCATCACGAAGGGCATCCGCGTCAACGTCGTCGCGCCCGGCCCGACCTGGACCGTGCTGCAGGTGACCGACGGCGTCGACCCCGAGTCGCTGCCCGAGTTCGGCTCGAGCGAGGCCCCGCTCGGCCGGGCCGGCCAGCCCGCCGAGCAGGCTCCCGCCTACGTGTTCCTCGCGTCGGCCGAGTCGAGCTTCGTCGCCGGTGAGACGCTCAACGTCAACGGCGGCATGGTCTCGCCGTAGCCCGACCGACGACGACACCGAGGAGGCGCGGGTCGGCTGCACCGCGCCTCCTCGGTTCTCGGCGTTCCGGCTGTCGCCGGGTCAGGCGGGCAGCGCCGCCGCGAGGTACGGCGCGGTGCGGCTGCTGACAGCCCCGGCCACCTGCTCGGGCGTGCCGACGGCGAGCACGCGTCCCCCCGCATCCCCTCCCCCGGGGCCGAGGTCGATCACGTGGTCGGACGCCGCCACGACACCCATGTGGTGCTCGACCACGACGACGGTGTTGCCCGCGTCGACCAGCAGTTGCAGCTGCGTGACGAGCAGTTCGACGTCGGCCGGGTGCAGCCCCGTGGTGGGCTCGTCGAGCAGGTAGAGCGTGTGGCCCGACCGTGCCCGCTGCAGTTCGGTCGCGAGCTTGATGCGCTGCGCCTCGCCGCCCGAGAGTTCGGTGGCCGGCTGACCGAGTCTCAGGTAGCCGAGCCCGACCTGCCGCAACGTCTCGAGGGCCCGGGAGGCGCTGGTCACCTCGGCGAGGAACGTCGCCGCCTCGTCGACCGTCATCGCGAGCACGTCCGCCACGGTCGCGTCGTGCCAGGTGACCTCGAGCGTCTCGGCGTTGTAGCGGGCTCCGTGGCACTCGGGGCAGGGCGAGTAGCTGCCGGGCAGGAAGAGCAGCTCGACCGAGACGAACCCCTCGCCCTGGCAGACCTCGCAGCGGCCCCCGGCGACGTTGAACGAGAAGCGTCCGGCGCCGTAGCCCCGGGCCCGCGCCTCGTCCGTCGCGGCGAAGGCCTGGCGCACGGCGTCGAACAGGCCCGTGTACGTCGCGAGGTTCGACCGCGGGGTCCGGCCGATCGGCTTCTGGTCGACCTGCACGACGCGGTCGACCCGCTCGTGGCTCGTCGCCGTCTCGGCCAGCACGCCGCCGACCAGGGTCGACTTGCCCGAGCCCGACACCCCCGTGACCGCGGTCAGCACGCCGAGCGGCAGGTCGACGTCGACGCCGTCGAGGTTGTGCCGGGTGACGCCGCGCAGTTCGAGGGTGGCGGTCGGTTCGCGGCGGACGGGCGACCCGCCCCGGGCGCGACCGTCGGCGGAGGGGTCGAGGAACCGCCTCGTGACGGAGTCGGTGACCCCGGCGAGCCCGGCGACGGGCCCGCTGTAGAGCACCGCGCCTCCTTGGCTTCCGGCCCCCGGGCCGACGTCGACGACCCAGTCGGCGCGACGCACGATGCTCATGTCGTGCTCGACGACGAACACCGAGTTGCCGCTGGCCCGCAGCCGTTCGAGCACCTCGACGAGGGACTCGGCGTCGGCGGGGTGCAGGCCGGCGCTCGGCTCGTCGAGCACGTAGACGACGCCGAACAGGCCCGAGCGCAGCTGCGTCGCGATGCGGAGCCGCTGCATCTCGCCCGGCGACAGGGTCGGCGTCGCGCGGCCGAGGCTGAGGTAGCCGAGCCCGAGGTCGTCGAGCACGGTCGTCCGCGCCAGCAGGTCGGCGGCGATGCGGACGGCGACCTCGGTGACCTCGCCCGAGGACGCGTTCGACACCGCGGCCGACGCGCTCGTCAGGGTCGCCGTCGGCCGCAGGACGTCGCCCAGCTCGGCGATCGGCAGGGCGTTCAGCTCGGCGATCGTGCGACCGGCGAAGGTCACGGCGAGCGCCGCCCGGGTGAGGCCGCTGCCGCCGCAGAGCGAGCAGGGCCCGCTCTCGACGTACTGCAGCACCTTGGTGCGCTGGGTCTCGCTCTGCGAGTCGGCGAGGGTGTGCATGACGAAGGCGCGGGCGCTCCAGAAGCGGCCCTTGTACGGCTTGGCGACGCGGTCGCGTTGAGGGGTCACCTCGACCACGGGCTGCTCGTCGGTGTAGAGCAGCCAGTCGCGATCGGCCTGCGGCAGGTCACGCCAGGGGCGGTCGATGTCGTAGCCGAGCACGCTCGTGACGTCGCGGAGGTTCTTGCCCTGCCAGGCTCCCGGCCAGGCGGTGATCGCGCCGTCGCGGATGCTCAGGCCGGGGTCGTGGACGGCCGACGCCTCGGTCACCTCGTGCGCGATGCCGAGCCCGTGGCAGCGCGGGCAGGCCCCGGCGACCGTGTTCGGCGAGAACGAGTCCGACTCGAGCCGGTCGGCCCCCGCGGGGTAGCTGCCGGCCCGCGAGTAGAGCATCCGCATCGAGTTCGACAGGGTGGTCAGGGTGCCGACGGTCGACCGCGAGCTCGGGGCGCCGCGGCGCTGCTGCAGGGCGACGGCCGGGGGCAGGCCGGTGATCTCGTCGACGTGCGGGGCGCCGCCCTGGGCGATCAGCCGCCGCGCGTAGGGGGCGAC
>Ga0265798_10007044_pt1 | contig 14645 bp, 16 predicted proteins | sample P3T30metagenome_FD_192430 | JGI IMG/M metagenome (GOLD analysis project Ga0265798, IMG submission 192430) | Plant litter microbial communities from East Loma Ridge, Irvine, California - P3 T30 | ecosystem: Environmental > Terrestrial > Plant litter > Unclassified | place: USA: California... | reverse complement strand
TGGAGACACATGCACTACAGGTCGGCGAGGGGAAACAGGCATTCATACATGGTCGCTTTGGCGCATCTCGAGGACGCCATCTCACCAGAAGTTCTGAAGGCTATGGACAAACAGAAATACCAAGCTCATTGGGACGGCCGTTATCGAGATCTTTGCTCCCTCATCGCGGTGGTCCAACAATTCATGGCAGACATTGTCAAAGTGAGTGCTATGTTGTGCTGAGCACCTTATGCTGACAGCCCAGACTGCAGCAGTGTCATGACTGGGACGCGAAATACCATGGAGGGTATCTGCGGATTGCACAGAGCATGAAAGACGTTTAGTCGTATGACGACACGTTCAGAAGAGTGCTGTAGACAACATGCATCATATGACCTTCTTCCCCTGGCTTAGGCAGCTGTCAAACCTGAAATCAGGTCAAGCCATTAGTATCGCACCGGCATCTCGTTCGCGTTATCGAGTCCGTGAGTTCGCAAGACCACAATCTTACTGGATGTGTTGCCCCACTTCGGGATTCTGCCTGTTTCATGATGATACTAAGGCTGGGGTCAAATGTTTCAGAAAGGATTCTTGCCAGTAGCTTGTTGCTCTCTGCTCTCTGCATCACTCGACGAGAGGCCAGGAGGGATACAGCAATCCCACGTGAAGTGAAGTGTATAGTCTTGACACAGTTCCTGCCACACAGTGTGCCACAACCGGATGTGCACCAACTGAAATGAGATTCACCTACCAACACTCTGCCTGTACCATTATTTCTCACCTCGACTCCGATCCCTAGCGCCCTCCAGAAATAGAAAGTGGAAGGCACACACATAAAATCAGACTTTGAGGTACCCCAAAATCTTCCTGGACCGAAGTTCTAGCTCAACAATGACTCGCGCTTGATTCGCACAACTTCTTGACGTCACCGAGATTTGACGAACTCAACACGGCTGGTTTTGTCGCTATGGCTTCACCAATCCGCTCCTCGCCCCAACGGCCTACGGTGCGGATTCCTCAGTCGGCGGAAGCAGAAGCTGGCAGAGAGGAGACGATGAACGATGAAGAGGAAACGGTCAGCCCATCCGAGCTCTGAGGTTTTGAGACTAATGTAGCAGGTCGAGAGCGTCATGGCTAAGTTGGGCATTGAGCGGAGAGTGCAATATGGAGCGGAAAAGATGCTGGACGTAAGCGGAACTCTTGCTGGGAATGAGCTATGGAGGCTGACTTGTATACAGGTCATTGAACAACGAAGTGGGGACGACAGTGGTGGAATGAAGGGGAAAATCACTGCCCAGCTCGAGTCTGCCGCCAACAAGATAAGGGAGCTCGAGGATAAACTTGAGAGGCTTCGAGGAGGTGAGTACTTGCTGCATAACACGCGAGCTCTGGGCCTGGCTGATATACAGCCACTCCACTTCGATCTCGAATGAGACCACAAGCCCGACTCCACGGCTTTAGCTCGAATTCGTCCCTCTCCGTCAATCAGCTGTCTGCATCCACCTCTTCTTCCACACTTCTGACCAGTGGACGTCCGCTTGTGTCACGGCAAACATCCCGCGTCACGCCAGATCGCGAACGACTCGACGTGTTTCCAAATATGATTCCTTTACCGACTACACCATCTCGGGCCGGATCTCACAACCTCATGCCTGGGTCCGGTCAGTCGCAGAGACCGCGAAGTATCTCCATTGGAGCCGACTCGCTTGGCAGTCCTCGACAAGGAGAAGGAGTCGGATCATCAAGGATGGGTTGGATGCCTTCTGCAACTTCACCGGGAGAGATTGCAGAGGAAGCACATAACGCTGGAATCATAGAGAATGCTGTTGCCCATATAAATCGATTGCGAGATTTGGGCAGACGAATGACTGGAAAAGGAAAGGAAGTGGACATGGGGGAGGAACCTTGGCAGTGCATGACGAAGTTGGCCGGCATGTTGAAAAAGGCTCCTTCTATCAGGGTCCTGCTGGGGACGGAGGATATTATAGATGGGTGAGTACAACGGGAATATCTGCTTCGAAGACTGATCGTCTAGAGCAATGCGCTTCCTCGGCGATGCTGTCACGCCTCGTACCAGGGCTGCAGCTTATCGACTATTGCGATATGTTCTCGATCGTCCGTCATGGGGTATCATGCTGGAGTCTGGTATCGAATGGCTGTTCATTAGGTGCGCAGCTTGACCTTGTCCCTCGGCATGTACTGATGGAGTAGAACTTTCACACGAGACGTCAAGTGCGTTCACGAGCGAGAACAAGCTCTTCGCCTGATCCGTGCTGCAATCGTGCTCCCAGTCCCCTCGCCTCCCTCTCGGCCGGCATCTAGACGCCGTCGGAGGAGCTCGCATTCGCGTCCCCGTAGCTCTCAGTCTCGACAAGGAGCAACGCCAGCGCAAGACCCCACCAGCATATTTGTCGCCATCCTCACTCAGAGGGTACCCTTAACCGACGGCATTCTACGGAGTCTGGTCAGCGTAGCGGAAAATCCGGACGATGCGCTCAGGACGATCTGTATGCAGACTCTCATTGAAATCGGTAGGTTTTATTTGGCTGGCACAGAGCAAGCTGATTTGCAGGTTTGCTCGATGTCGATCGACTGATGCAGACGGACGCATTTCGTATAGTCCTTTCGGTGCTGAAAGATGGACCGTCGGAGCTTGGGCCATCGGTGTCCGCCTTGCTTACCTTCTTGGCCAATTTCCCTCATACGCGGCATCGCCTCGTCCCGGGATCCGATGTAGAGGTTCGTTCTCTCTGATACCCTGAATCCGCACTGATTTCCAGAGCGCATTTGTCGGCTTTACCGAGGATCAAGCAAAACCATCGACTCGCCAGCCTGGAAAGCAACTAGAGAAGATCAAAGCTACCGTCAAAAACATCACCATCTTGTTGAATACCTGGTCTGGTAAATGCTTGGTCCCTGAATCGCCGTACCGAGCTGATACATCAGGATTGTTGTACCTCTGCATGGACGGTCGCCGGGCCATCACTTCGCTCGTCAGCTCTTTACTGGTACCGAACGATGAAATGCGGGACGCTCTACTCAATCTTCTTTTCACCATATTCAAGATCAAATTGCCCACTTGGAAGGACGCTTTCCTGGACGGTAAACGGCTAACTGGTGAGCCATGAGACCACATAAACCGCAATTCATTATGCTAATCTGCCAGTTTACAATCGGGCACAGGAAGCAGTATCATCAACGCTCAATGAAGAAACTGGGGAAGTGGAGGCTCCTGATTCGCTGAACCTGATCGACCAATACGTGGCCTTGCTGATGGCCACATTTATCGATGCAGGCCTACTCGATGTGAGTCCATTCGACCTTGACGGACCTGTGCTGACATCCATTAGGCCCTGGTGACGCTTATAGGCGAAAATGTTAACGCTTTGAACCGTAAAGCCACCTTGCTTTTGGGTGAAATGCTTCAAAAGGCAAATCGGATCTTACCGCTACCCTATGCCGCGCAAATGCAGGTAAGCTATCTCTCGTGGAGTCTGGCGATCAGCTGCTTATAACTAGGCATTGCCGAAACTGTTCGCCGAGTCTATGGACTTCAAGAGCCCCATCAAACGATCCTCTGCACTATCTGCTTTGTCCTCCATTGGCAGCTTGACCCGAAATCGCAAGAAAGCAGCATCTACTTTGCTCACTCGAAAAACTTCGTAAGGCCCCGTGATCCTGAATCCAGTAGATTGCCGCTGATGTACAGGCTGAATCGACATGACCCCTTAGACCGCGGCCAGATGATGATACAGCAAGCCAAGCTTCGCCAGGGTCTAGCACTCGATGATAGACAATTCATACAAATGATCAACGACTCAGGAATCATCCTCAACCGAGATCATACCAAGTGGAACTACGAGCTTATTGTCGATCTACTGGAAGGACCATTAATGAACCCGAAACGACTCGATGAAGCAATCAAAGCGACCAAATTCGTTCGTCGGCTCTTTGCTTTCTTTCATCCACTTAACGGCCGCTTCTCGTTGGTCAGGCGTTCAAGGGTAAATCACTTTCGCCCTACTGCGGGGTTTGACTGATAGGCAGCCTACTCAGAAATGGGTCACCTTGGGGTGTATCTTACTCAACACTATGCTGTCGTGCCCGGAAGGTATCCGGTACTTGGCGGAAGATAAGCTTGTTCCGCAGATGGCTGCTTGCTTCAGCGATATTGATGAGGTATATTTTGCCGTGAATATTGTTTTTACAGGTCACTGACTATTCAGCAATCCGGAAGACCTTCCGCTCACCCTATCTTCTCGAAGGACCGGATCGAGCGGACCTTGACTCACGGTTACTTTGAAATGCTAGGTACAATGACCAAGAGCCGAGAGGGATTAGTGTACGTGATCTTAAGCCTGAGACGGTCAATCACTGACGACGCAGGCTGCTTGACAAGTTCCGCTTCTTCTCCTCGATTTACCATCTCACCGCCCAGCCTGCTCGAGAGCAAATTGTCCGGTACGCTATCGAGTGTTTCGACTATACGCTGTACGTTCTTTCCTTGCGATTGACGTCTCCGTGCTGACGCATCATAGTGATGGACATCCTCGTCTAGTTCTGTCGAAAGCTCTGACTACGACCAGCCTTGTAAGTTGAAGTTTCGATGGGAAGCTTTGCTAATAACAAGCCTACCCGTTTATTCGCGACCCATCAACTCGGTCGCATACTCCAGAGTACTCCCCTGTTGGACGATTGGGGCTTACAGCTTATGATAACCCAATTATACGATACTGCCATCGAAATCTGCGATCTGGCCGTCATGTATCTCGAAGAGGTGTGCACCGACGAGTCAAAACTCCAAAAGGTCGTCGCAATGCGTCCTGCGCTGGAACATCTGGGAGATATCGGTCATCCCCTGTTTATGCGGTAAGTTCGTTCGTCCATCCTGTAGTTGGGCTAATAGATGAGGTTTGTGTCAACCTCGATCGGATTTGAGTATCTTCAGGATGCGCAATACATCGACCGGGAGATGGAGATATGGTTAACGGTAAATTGCTTCGCGACTTGCAAGGCGACAGCTGACTCCACAGGATAAGAATATGCTATATGTGATCGAAGTCGAGACGTGGGTTTCGTCGACATTGAAGCCCTTTACGAGCGATACCGTTGAGGATTACTGGTACGTCAAGCATGCCCAAACCGGTATTCGCCGCTGACATTCCAGGACATACGATGGAACCGCTCCATCTCACTTTTTCGGCGAGTTGACGAAGACGCCCGAGGGTTGCGATTACCTTCGGGAACAAGACGTCGTTAGACCGCTAGCGACCATTGTTCGCCAACATGGTTTAGAGAGCAAAGACGAAACCATCCTGGCCAGTCTCAAATGCGCCCTCTGGGCATTGGTATGTCCATTCTCAATCGTCCTAGTGACCGTTGCTTACGAGTAAGGGTAATATCGGATCTACCGATGATGGTGTACATTTTTTGGAGGAAGAGGAGATCATCGAGGCTATTGTCGAAGTAGCAGAGCAGTCACCTGTTCTGAGCATTCGAGGGTGAGTGATGATGGTGGTGCAGAGCTGATAGATCAGTACTGGCTTCTTTGTTCTAGGTCTTTTGTCCACTGGACGCCGCGGTGCGGAGATGCTCGAGGAGAACGGCTGGATATCTACCAGGACTGCCATGGGCGCTACTACCGGCTTGGTGTTGCCTACCAGTCTTGATCGGTTTTCCCAGGTGAGCCTACTTCCACGTTGCTTTGAGTGCTGAGCTGATGTCGTCAGATCCAACCGTGGAAACGGGCCGACACGTCGCTGCCGTCGCTACCCCTACCCAAACTTACAGGACTAGAAGGCGAGATCATGACGTCTATCGCCAATCTGAGTAATTACGTTCTGGCTGCTAGTGCTATGAACAACCTCAAGCGGTGCGCTACCCCAACTTTACGTCGGTACTAGCTAACATAATAGTGTACGAAACCGCCATAGCCGCTACTTCTCTTCCATGACTCTATTCCATCGAGCTTTACGCATAATCTCGACCAACCATTATCCCGCCCCGGTCAGACGATTCGTCATTGACCTCTTCGATATTCAGCTCAATCACGAAACACTTGTCCAACTTCGACATATCGAATTATCGTCATTCACTCTTCCAGTCCCACTTGCTCATCTACACGAGCACGACGATGAACATCATAACAACCCCTATGATGGAGATCAGACTCGCGACGACTACGAGTACGACGCATATCACCAGACTGGCAGGCAACGACGAAGATCAGCTTCATATCCTGGCCCACAAAGACCTGCTCAAGCTCGTAAAAGGGGATTGACAATATCGGACATCCCTAATTCGGCAGGCGAGAGTAGCCATGATGATGGGGACTATACAGAGGGTGAGAGCGAAAGGCATTCAGCTCGTGAGAAGGTTCAGGGCTTTGGACATGAAGAGAAACGGTATAGTGGTACCAACTCTCGTTCGTCGAGTAGACCCATGTCCAGAAGGACATCTCAATCTAGCTCTAGGTTGCTTGATATGGGAGCTCTGAACGAGACATTAAGTTAGCTACAGTATTATTCATCATCCATCCACTTTACCCACCTTCACCTCCATCTACAACCCATACCCAGGGAATGATAACGATAGAGTAGGAAATTTAGAATGATCTACATCGTTATGAATTCCACATTACCATGAGTACATACTGGCTACAATAGCAGGGCAAGCACTGGAAGAATAAATCGGGAGACGAAACACGGCATAGTGGAAGGATTGCGTCAAACTCAAGCGCATGAAAGAGGATCGCTATGCGTTTGCGCTGTTTCGTCAGCCTCGGCTCTCTTTGACCACGAGACGACATGAACTCACTCTCGAATCCCATATCCTCGTCATCACACACAAAACTACCCAATTGGTATTCATTTTCTTCCCCATCACCCTCTCCCTCACTATCAGTCAATAGCACCGGTTTTCGTGCTTTCGCAAAGAATGCTTCCTTTTTGGCATTGACGACTTGAGCAGAACGGAAGTTTAAGCCTGACTTTGGAGCTTGAGTTGACAGGCCAGCTGCATAGACTGCTCGTTGATCGTATCCAGCTGGAGCCTGGGTAGGCTGGAAGTCATTGGCGAACCTCCTATCGGACTCGGACTCCTCTCCTGATGATTCATCTGCTGATTGCTCGTCACCTGATACGCCGACATCTAGATCGAACTATGTGTCAGTTGACACTTGAGATTAAGCTTGAATAACCGAATTGCCCGATGGCCAATTGACACGAGCGTATGGGAATATGCTTTCCTCCCGAACGAAGCCAAGAAGCATCAGAGAAACGGGGAGCAGACGGATGGGTAGTGTTCAGTCAGAGGGAAGTCAGAGGGAAGTCGGTCACTTACAAGGCTGTTGATAGTTTCCTTGTCAACTCGCGGCCTTCTTCGCTCTCGGGTGTGTCGTGGTCGACGAGGTAATGGGACAAGTGGAGATGAGTCGTCGACTGGTCGATTGCGGATCGCTGCTCTGGGAGCTGGAGAGATATCAAATGGCGAACTCACGGGCGAATCCACAGCTCTGTTGGCGGGTGACACTGATGGGCGCGAAGCAGGAACGGGCGGAGGAGGCATCATAGCGGTTGACCTTGACTGTACAAGAGGAGGTCTTATAGGCCGGCTAGGTCCAGCTCGGACTTCCTGGATATCGTCCATATCATCATCATCCCAGCTGAAGTCGAGCGCATCAAGCTGACTGAGCCCAGCCCGAGCAGCAGTGCCAGGTGAGATAATAGTCGATGGACCGAGCTTAGAGAGCGATTCATCGGAGATCGGGGATGGCGGATGACCGGCCCTCTTTGGCTTGATCCGCGTAGGCCGGTCAGCTTCAGAAGGTGATGATGTAGGCGGAGTAGCTGGGGGAGAGGAACGTCCACGCCGGACTGGGCCGTATGTATTGAAGAAATCGATTGCCATCTTTGTCGTCTCTTCAGATTCTAAACGTTTCTTCTTTTCCTCCTTGGTCTCCTTGGGCAAACTGACTTTGGCCTTCTTGTTTGCGGCCTTCTTCTTCTCGATAGCTTCCGCCTTCTTCGCCATACCTGTTGCCCGCCCCTTGGCGGCCTGAGCTTTCGTCGATTTCTTGGTGGTGGTGGTAGGTTTGACGGTACCGTAGAGGAGCGCATTCTCTGCTTCCTCGTCATGTTCATCGTCGTCATCGTTCTCGGATTGAACTGGAGTCGGACTTCGAGCTCGTTTCTTGCCTTTTCCTTTCCCTTTGAGCAGGTCGGCGACACTCATAAATCCATCGATCGCGTCGTCGGGGATTTCGTGACCTCTTGTTTTCTTGGTTGTCTTGGTTGTCTTGACATCTTGACTTCCGGGTAAGCGCGTCTTCATCTTCTGGTCGGCCGGATCCCATGGGTCGACCGGCATTTCTTGTTCAACACATTTCGGGAATTGCCCAGGTATCAGGAGCGGCTCGACATCCTCGAACAATTCCAGATTTCTCGAGTGAAGGATCTCTTCTTGGATCTCTCGATGTGTTTGCTGGGCTGAATCCCAGTTCATATCCTCTCGCCCTTCGGACATGAGGACGTGGACTTTTCCGTCACGCTTTCGACCTGTTCGACCAATACGTTGGAGCTACGACATGAGCTCGATCCGATGAGGAGATGATTGATGGATGGCAGCTTACGAGCTTGATCGATTGCTTGGGCATATCATAGATAACTACAAAATCGACTTCACCAATGTCAAGACCCTCTTCTCCGATCGAGGTAGAGACGAGGATATTGAATTTCCCTTCTTTGAACTCTTGGATAGTCTGACTGATTAGTGCATGAAAGGCGGGATGTCTGAATATGACGATAGTCATATTGTGCAAGTCGAATCCTACATACCTTCTTCTGCTCCTTTTGATTGAAGCCTTTGTCGATTTCCTGTTTTCCTTGAGATTGCCCTACGAATTTCGTCGCGCGAAGTAACTCTGGATGCTGATTGAGCATATCCTATTTGCTTAGCTTGGCTCTATAGGCCTGAAGAGGAGAACGACTCACTACGACCTCAAGGACGCAATCTCGGAAAGAGCAAAAAACCATGGCCCTGGTATCATTTTTGACGCCATGTTCCCTCTCGTCCTCGTCGGCAAGCTGGAAATGGTCGAGTAGCTGTTGCAGATCAGCTCCAATCCCACAAATTAGTGTGTAGACATACCAATTGTAAAGTCTGGACCATTTTGGGGTGTCGATCTGCCTTGGTCCTCCCATCCTTTCCGATCCTAATTAGATTCATCTCCGCCTCAACATCCCTGAGGAGTTTCTGGAACTCAAAGTTATTGCGTATACTACCAGCACCAGCCTTGGAACCTGACTTCTTTCCGGCCTCATTCTGACCACCCGCAATCTCGGTCAAGGCAGTATGGAACATTCCAAGCGAAAATTCGAGCTGACCATGAGCGTTCATAAATACTCGGATGTGACTGAGAAACGTACAAGGTGACCCATCGCTCTTGCCATCTTCTCGATGGTTGTCAGCGAGCCATAACACCATTTCAGCGTCGAGTTGCGGTCTCGAGAGATTTCCATCCTTTTAGCAGTCATGCGGAACGGCTTCAGACGTGCGACATCCAGATCACGTTCGGTGAGCACATCCTTGCTGACAAGTTTCTGGACGAATGGCTGTTCATCAGCTTCTGGCCTTGCTCAAACCGATGCACCCTACCTTCATGATGTCAGCCCAACGATCTCTGAAACCCTCGATAACGGGGCCCATTCGGACCTGGTGTTTCTCCGTTTTCTGCCTGGTCAACAAACGGGACCATTGAGAAGAGGACTCACTTACCTTATCATTCATGTACCTCTTGATCTCTGGCGCTTCTGCCTCCCTGATCTCAATGCGGCTGATATGGAGGGCGTCGACGACAGCCTGTACTCGGGGTACATCCGCTCCAGGAGTAGCAGTGAGAGCCAAGACCCGGAAGTGGGGATGGTGGGCGGTGATGTATGCTAAGATGGTGGTATAAGCATAAGATCCTGAAGCTTTGTGAGCCTCATCTATTGATCAGCTGACATCGATCTGAGTACATTGCACGTACCGAAGACAGCTAGGACGATATCTTTCGGATCGACCGACCCTTTCTTGAGATCATTGTCGAGGGTCTGAGGGGTACAGTAGAAGACACGCCTGTCTCGCCACTGAGTTGTCAGCGTTGGGGCAAAAGGAGGGCGATTGAGCTTACCAGTCGTGCTCTCTCCTTCTGACTGACGCTCGATCCCGTCATGACAGCGGCATCTTTACTAGGGATACCACAAGTCAATTGACAAGCTTCAATCTGTTGATTGACTAGCGGCTTTGTCGGCGCCAAGAAGACGATCTTGCCAGTTGGAAACCAACGATAGACTGAGAGTCAGATTGTACTGTAGGAGATTTACTAGGACTCACAATTGAGCATAACCACTCCAGCGACGAATGTCTTTCCTAGACCTGTAGGCAGAGCGACAAGGCAATTGTCCGTGAAGCAACCTCTGACGATCTCGTACTGGTAGTCCCGCTTAGACCGATTCGTAGGATAGATATATGTCCCCTTGGTCTCAGGGTCGAGAAGGTGCTTTGGAGGGCCGTAGCTCGAGCCTTTGAGAATCAGCCTGCGTGGTACCACCCTGATTTGGAGCTTACTGATATCAACAAGTGGTTTCGGTCCTGGTACCAGAGGATCCCCCAAATCTTCCTCGTATGACATCACCTCGTCATCATCCATATCAAATCTCCGGCCCTTATTAGCCTTTATCTTCGCAGCGTCAACCCTCCGACCGCTCTCAGCAAACGCCGTTCGATCCCATCTCTTCCCCTTCGTCGATTGCTTATCGCGCCGAAAGTTCAGGTGTGTTTGGAAGCCATCCGAGCCAGATGAGTGACGAGCTAGTGATCTTCCCAATCCTAGACGGGAGGAGGGAATTGGTTGAACTCTGCCTGATGAATTTGCCGGCGGTCTCGAAGTGGTAGCGATGGTATCCAAGAAGTCTAGTGATCCGGTTGGTAGGTCTATCTCGTCAAAGTCGTCCGAAGAGGGGTTGAAGAGAGGTCGGGAAGGTGGCCGCGAGAATCGAGATGGTCCAGCTGTTGGAAAGACTTGTTGAGCGATGGCTGCTCTTCGGTTTGCCGCAGCGGAGGCGGTTGTCTTGCTGGGCCCCGCCAAGGCGTTGCGAGCTGTAGAGAAATCAGTTGAGTATGATCGTGAGGTAGTGGCAGTTGGAGGAGTAGGCTTATGTGCTGGTAAGGATGTAGTGCGGCTAAAAGTCGTCTGTTGGATTGGATTCAATGTCGATGCAGCCGATGCTGTAATGTTGTCGACCTCAGCGAGAAACGAGTCGTCAACGAAGAATGAATCGTCGTCGAAATCGTCCGACATTATTGATGTCGGTCAAGATGGTGGTATAAAGCAGCAAGATGCTCAAGATGATATGGGCATAATTACAACATAGATGAGTGAAAGTGAGTGTCCATTGACCGGAAAGAAATCAACAAGTCGCGTCAGCTGTGCGTCACGTGACTTTGTAATGTAGACCTATTGATGCATTGATGGAGTACTGTACAAACGATGCTAACGATACTATGGAACAGAAGCAGGAGATATAATGTGAAAGGGGGGGAGCCCGTCTTGAGATCCCCTCAATACCTACAGATAGTTGGTGGGTTATAACTAACAAGTTAACCAGAGGTAGAGAAGGATGAGAGTCCTGTAATGAACATTGGAAATGAGAAAGTATCTCATGCAGCAATCTCAGCGCTTGCCTTGGCTGAAGCGAATCCATGACCTAACAATTAGTGATCGCAATTTCTTTGGAATAGATATGACATACCGAAACCCATAGAAATGGCGAAATCGGTGGTACGGTTGTGAGAGGCTGGATCCTGAGGTGGTACCCAGTACTCGTCGATGATGGGTATCTGAAGAAGGTTCATCTTATCATCAGCTTGGCACACGATCGAGGACCGCTTGAAAGGATATGAACCTTTGGGGTAATGACGACCATAGTATTGGTCTTGACTTCCATCCACTCGTTCCTCTCGAAAGTGAGGGGCTCACTGGCAATCATGATAATACTCTCTCGTTTGTCGGCTTTGGTCATGCGGTAAAGACCACCTTCTTGATATTCTTCGAATGAGGTGCCGGATGAGAAGAATAGGGAGGAGGCTTCGGAAGTGCGGGAGGTGATGTATCGTGTAGCAATGACGGAGTCACCGTCACTAACCACGAAGTTGAGCAGACTAGGACCAGTCTGAGAGTCAGCTACACATTGGTAGAAGGGATGCGCGGATCTTACGATTCCCGCTTCTTTGAGCATTAAGTTCAAGGTCGCGATAGTCTCCATCATGGCGTTCTTCAACTCGGTATGGGTGAACTTGCGAGCATGAGGATCCTTCAACTTCGACAAGAAAAGCATGAACGCCCACTCAGCGTCGGTATAGCCGGATGGGTACAGGAAGAGCTCCTCTGGAAGTGACATCTGGAGGGCTCGCTTGATTTGGCGGAAACCTGTGATCTCCCCATTATGCATCCACTACATATCAGCTGGAATACTCGGTGACCAGATCACCTCACTTACCATAAGTCGATCAAAGATCCATGGATGACAATTGTCCTCACTCGGAGCACCGGCCATTGTGGATGCCCGTACGTGTGCACTGTTGTCAGCGCACCATCAGAGACACAGAGAGGTACTCACAAGAGTAGCGGAGTCCTGATTTTCTCTGCCAGTCTCGTAAGATTGGCATTGCTCCAAGCCTAGCGTCAGCCTCTTAGACAAATCTTCCAATTGCGGCTCACCGGAGATATCGACTTGAAGACACAAGGACGCTCGTTTTCCATCTCCTGCTCCAATTCTCTTTGCCTCAGCACCTCCTGCTCCTTCTCTGCCTCCGATCTGTCCAATCTCATCGACGGCGAGTGGTCTTGATCTGGCTGACTCTTCTGTAGCAGAGCTTGCGGGGCTGGATTAGCGACTGCTTTCAGGGGGCTTGGGCCGGGTGCCGCTTCGACGGGGTCATACCATCCAATCCCGAAGCCATCCGCCTACATCTTAGTAAAGTCAATTGCCGCCGGACAATTCCGAGTACATACGTTCATGGGACGACTGCTTGGAAGCCTGAGCTTGGACTCGAAGGCTTGGTTGATGATACTATGCCTTGGTCGAGTGACCAAGTGAGAGATCTGGATAGGCTCCTTGCCTTTGTAGACGATCTGTATATAAGTCTTACTATTATCCAATGGGCAATAACCTACGAATCGACACATTATGATGGAACAGAGTAGGTATGGCGAAGGTCGAGGGGAAGAAGTATGAGCTATAAACTATCCATTGCGAACTATCTTATATGTGTGGGCTGTTCTTCAACGCATCAAAGGATGTCCTGATACGTCTTATGAGTCTATATGGCGTATTTCCGAGTGTATTTCCTTTGTGCCAGGATAGATAGGTGGGTATATTTGACTCGTACAGGTTGATAGACGACTCTTGAGATGTGCTGGTGTTTCCGTTGGAAGTTGCACTGGTGCTCCACGTGAAGTAACCATCTACCTGTCTCTGTCCAAGAGTTCCATACCTTCCACTACCTCTTATTCAACACATACACGCTCTGCATACACTCATACTCATATCAGTCTTGCCATTACAGTCAATATCAGCATGTCTACTCGAGCTGTAAGTTCTCTGTCGCGTAGAGGAGGCGTCATGCTGACTAGCAGATCGTGAAGTGTTCGTGTGACCTATAGTCCTTGGTGCCCATACTGACAAAACAGCCGTCTTGTCCGGTGACACTGTCATCATTCGACCCAAGGAGCTTCCTGAGAAAGGAAAGCCTCACAAAGAGCGGTATGTGGCTCAGATTTGAGCTAGCTGATCTGGTTAGTGTCCTCCATATCGCTGGCTTGAGCGCGCCCAGATTAGGGTCGGCCTCAAGGGAAGATGAAGTAAGCTCCCTCGTCAGCTCTATTTGAACAAGCTGATTGATTTAGCCTTACTCGTTTGGTTCACGAGAGTTCCTACGAAACCTCCTCGTAGGCAAGGAAATTGCATTCACCATTACGCACACCATTCCATCTGGTCAAGTAAGCTTGTACCCCTTTCACCATGTCGCGTGCTGACGTCTAGTCTGGCGACCGAGAATTTGCAAACATCCTCATCGCCCCAGCAGGACCCGGTCAGCCACCGCAAGATATCGCTGTACTACTAGCATCATCAGGCTGGGCTCGAGTTCGAGACGGAGTGGGAGAGGGCGATGAAGCCGTCAGGCGTTTGGGCGCGGAAGAAGCCAAGAGACGAGAGACACTGAGGGTTGCCGAGGGACAAGCTAAGTCCGAGGGAAAGGGTGTGTGGAGCGAGGAGCCTGAAAGTGTGAGTCTTGTCGTCAGTTGAGGAGTTAGGGGCTGACTTGCAGCAACGCCTTGTTTCGTTCCAAATGCCTGCCGACCCTCATGCGTTCATCTCCGAGAACAAGGATCGTGATTTCGATGGTGAGTCACCGGATACTGTTTGGTGTGGAGTTAGGACTATGCGCTTACATCTAGCCATTGTTGAGCAGGTTCGAGATGGTACCCAGCTAAGAGTCCGTCTACTCCTGGACGATCAGCATCATCAATTTGTCAACTTGGTAAGTTCTTACCTCCATTATCCCTACAAAGCTGATATCAGGTCGTCGCTGGAGCAAAAAGTCCCATAGCAAGCGGTCGAGAT
>Ga0265798_10007043_pt1 | contig 14645 bp, 10 predicted proteins | sample P3T30metagenome_FD_192430 | JGI IMG/M metagenome (GOLD analysis project Ga0265798, IMG submission 192430) | Plant litter microbial communities from East Loma Ridge, Irvine, California - P3 T30 | ecosystem: Environmental > Terrestrial > Plant litter > Unclassified | place: USA: California... | reverse complement strand
GCGGCTGGTCGAACTGTTCGGCGTGAAGATCGAGGCCGATCTGGCGGGCGCGATGCTCTATGTCGTCAACGAGGATGCGCCGGGCTTCATCGGTCGCCTCGGCACGACGCTGGGCGAGGCGGGCGTGAACATCGGCACCTTCCATCTCGGCCGCCGTCAGGCGGGTGGCGAGGCGGTGCTGCTGCTGTCGGTCGACGAGCCGGTGACGGCGGACCTGCTGGCGACCGTGAAGGCGCTGCCGGGCGTGAAGACCGCGATGGGGCTGGCGTTCTGAGCGACGGCGAAGGGGGGCCGCTGCACAACCGGCTGAAGCTCTGGCTGGCGAACACCACCGGGCTGGATCACGCGACGCTCCACGTCCATATCGGCATGTTGATATGGATCGTGGGCGTCGCGGTGGCGGGCGATATCGGCGCGATCTGGCCGCTGGTGGTGGCGATCGTCGCCGAACTGGCGAACGAGACGCTGGACCGGCTGCGCACCGGATCGTGGCGGATCGCCGACACGACGCAGGACATCGTCAATTCGGTGCTGTGGCCGGTGGTGCTGTTCACGCTGGCGCGGATCGGGGTGATCTGAGGGCGGCGATTGACAGGCCCGGCGCGCAGCCGGGGGGAAACGGCGGGGCGGCGATCGCCGCCCCGCCGCACCGGATCAGTACTTCACGCGCAGCCGCGTGTAGTAGAATCCGCCGTTGAACCCGAACGGGCCGCCGTTGCGCGGATAGACCTGACCGTCGATCGCGCCGCCGGTGATCGGATAGATCGGGATCGTCGCGGTCGGCTTCAGCCGGTCGGGACGCTCGTCGGTGAAGTTCTGCGCACCCACCGACAGCGTGAAGTGATCGGCGAAGGTGTAGCTCAGTTCCAGATCGGTGGTGAACTTGCCCCCGAAAACCTGATTCGCCACCCCGTTGGTCTGCCCGTAATCCTGCGCGCTGGTGAACGAGCTGTAATAGTTCTCGCGCACGTTGAAGGTCAGATTGTCCAGCGACCAGTTGGCGTTGAACACCACGCGGTGTTTCGGCGCGAGGTTTTCCGCGTCGATCAGCTGCGCCGGGTTGATGACCCGTGCGTTGAATTCGCCGACCTGGGTGTCGTTGTAGTTATACGCCACCGAGAAGTTGAGCAGCGCCTCGCTGAGGCGGGTCCGCCAAGTGGCGACCACGTCGACGCCGCGGGTGCGCGTCTTGAAGCCGTTGGTGAAATACTGCACCTGCCCGCCGATGCCGACCGGCAGCAGCGCCGGCTGCGCCGCCAGATCCGCCGCGCTGACGCTGAACGGCTGGGTGACGCCGATCCGGTTGCGCAGGTCGATCCGGTATCCGTCGACCGTGATCGTCATCCCGGCAAACGGTTCCAAGATGAAGCCTACCCCGTAATTGGTCGACTTTTCCGGCGTCAGGTCGGTCGCGCCATAATAGCGGGCGACGGCCGTGTCGGTCGGGAACGTACCGCTCTGGCGGGCAAGGCCCGCGACGAAGGCGGTCGTGACGATCGACACGTTCGACTGGCCCGGCGACGGCGCATGGAAACCGGTGCCGACGCTGCCGCGGACCGAGAGGAAATCGGCGAACTTGTAGAGCGCGTTGACCTTGCCCACCCAGGCGTCGCCGAACGTGTTGTAATGTTCGTATCGGCCCGCCGCGCCGACGGTCAGCGCCGCGGTCAGATCGGTTTCCAGCCCGACATAGGCGGCATAGGCCTTCTGGCTGAACTTGCCCGCGGTGGCGGCGCTGGTACCGGCATAGCCGCTGGCCCCGACACCCTGCGCGGCCGTCGTGCCGGAGAAGGTGTAGGTGCCCGGCGCGGTCAGCGTGTAGAGCCGCTGGGCGACGGCATAGGGACCCGCGCCATAGGATTGCGGGTCGCCGGCGGTCTGTTCGTAGGTTTCCTTGCGGAACTCGCCGCCCGCCGAGATCGTCAGCGGCGCGGCCAGGCCGAGATCGGCCGCATAGGTGAAGTCCGCGTTGAAGTTCACCTCGCGCTGGATCAGGTCGCCGAATTCGAAGCTGGTCTGGGTCGCGGGGCCGTAGGAGAAGTTGGCGGAGTTATACATCGACAGCGAGATCTTGCTGCGCGCCAGCGTGCCAGACAGGTCGTAGGTGAAGTCGCCCGCGGTGCCCTTGTAACCCAGCACGCCGTAGAGTTCCTCGGTCCTCCCCACGAAGCGCGGGGTGAAGCCGGCCGGGTAGAGCGTGGCGAAACGGAACGTGTTGGCGTCGCGCACGAACCCGCCGGTCGGGCAGGTGGCGTTGCCCGCCGGGCAGGGGGTCAGGAAGAAGGTGTTGTTGTAGACCGCGTTGGCGTTCTGCGGACGCACCACGCCGTTGGTGTCGACGGCGGTGCTGGACACGGACGGGCGATACTGGAAGCTCTGGTCGCCCTTGCTCTTCGCGAAGTTGCCAAAGGCGTAGATCTTGCTGTTGTCGCTGACGTTGATCGCCGCGTTGACCACCGACTTGAAGCCGTGTGACGGCGAACTGCCCCAGAACTGCACCGGTCCCGGCGCGTTCGGTAGTTGCGACGCCAGCGCGGGGAAGTTGCTCGCGAAATTGGCGGCCGCCGGCCGCGTGACGCCGCGGCTGGTCTGCCCCTCGTCAACATATTCGCCGGTGACGTTGACGAAGCCCCACGCACCCTTCAGTCCGGCATTGGCCGCGATCTGATAGCTTTCGCCGTCGCCGTCATAATATTGCCCGGTGCGGCCGACGATCTCGATGCCCTGATCCTGCCGCAGCCCGTAATTGAGCACGCCGGCGATCGCATCCGACCCATATTGCGCGGTCGCGCCCTCGCGCAGCACCTGCAGGCTGCCGATGGCGAGCGACGGGATCGCGGAGATGTCGGGACCCTGCGCGCCACGGCCCAGCCCGGTGTCGCTGCCGCCATAGACCTGCACCAGCGCCGACCGGTTGTACCGCTTGCCGTTGACCATCACCAGCACCTGGTCGCCCGACAGGCCGCGCAGCGACGGCGAGCGGACGAAGGTGGAGGCGTCGGAAATCGTGTTCTGGCCGGCATAGAAGGACGGGACGATGTTCTTCAGCTGGTCGATCATGTTGGCGGCGGGCTGCGCGGTCAGTTCGGCGGCGCTGATGACGTCGACCGGCGACGCCGAATTGGTCAGCGTGCGATCGGTGCGGCGGGTGCCGAGCACGACGATGTCGCTGGCCGGTTCTGCCGAAGCGGCGGCATCCTGCGGCGATTCCACCGGCGCGGTCGGCGCGGCGGGCGCCGATCCGGTTTGGCCGGCGGCAAGCGCGGGTGCCCCCACAAGGAACGCGAACGCCATTGCAACAGTCGAACTCGTGTGTCTGATCATCTGAGGTCCCTTGTGACAGTGACTCCCAGGCTCCTGCCCCCGACGTGTTTATTGCCCGGCCGACGACCATTGTCGTCGCGCCTGATCTGTTGTTTGGCCATCCTGCAAATTTGCCGACGTCGTTCGATCGCATCGTGCTGCGTCTTTAATGGCCAGTTGTATTTCGCGGACGCAAGTAAATTGTGAAATGTATGTGACGATCGGAATCCACGCGACAATTTGGTCACAGGTAACCGGTGACCGTCTATTGTCGGACAAAATTTACAGCTATCTTGGGGCAAGTGACGCGGTGAACTTGGTTTTTCGTCGAAATGCTGGCGTCACGCCGTGACGTGTCGGACAACGTGCTGATCCATGGAGGTTTTTTCGGGCTGAATTGCCGGTGACCCGCATGATCGCCGTTTTCCGTTTTGACGATCCGTGCTGGCGACGCGGCTGGCATCGACGGTGCCGACTTTACCGCGCGGTCCGGCGCGGTGTGGCCACCCGCCGTGATACGACCGCCGACTCCGGGATCGGCTTCGTCACGCTCGCCCGGGCATGGCGGCAGCGGCCCTTCGGTCACATGGCCCGAGCGGTCAGGGGAAATCTATCGCGCCGCGGTATCGGCGCAGCAGCCGGTGCGACCGCCAAACCATCGAACGGCCCCGCCAGGCGAGCGGTGGCGGGATCACGCGGCGAGCGGGTGTCCGTTTCGCGGCGGCGATACCCGCCGTTCCGTCGATCCTACAGCCGCCCGAACGCCGCCTCGAACCCCGCACGGTCGCCGCTGGCCAGCAGGCGGGCCTGTTCGAGCCAGCGGTCGCGGGCCATGCGGCCGGTAAAGGGGCCGAGCTGCGCGTCGAGCGAGGCGGCTTCGGCGGGGGACAGGGAGGCGAGCTGGCCGACGGTGGTGATGCCGAGCGCGGCGAGGCGGGCTTCCAGCTTGGGGCCGAGACCCTTCAGCATCGTCACCGGCGTATCGGCGGGATCGGTCGCGGGCGCCTGAACCGGTTCGGGGCGCACCGGCTGGGGCGCAACCGGTTCGGGCGCAACCGGTTCGGGCCGGGCTGGCATTTCGATCGGGGTGAGGCCGACGGGTGCCGGGTCCGTCGCGGCGACGGTGGCGGGGCTGGCGTCGAACGGCGCGGCGGCGGCGATCGGCTCGTCGGCCAGCGGGGTCGGTTCGGGCGGGGTCGGCTCTGGCGCCGTGCGTTCGACCGGCGGCGGGGTCACCGGCGCCGGCATGGCGGGGACGGGCGCTGGCGCGGGAGCGACCGGTACGGGCGCGGGCGGCGGGGGTGGCGGCGCGATCGCGGCAGGTTCGGATGCCGGCGTCGCGGCTTCCTCGATCGTCGGCACGCCGGCGTCGCGGGCGTTGCTTTCGACCTTGCGCTCGGCATGGCGGCGGGCGGCGGCGCGGCGCATCCCGACGATGATGATCGCGATCGCGGCGATCGCCACCAGCGCCATCAGCACGAGATGGATCGTGGTGATCGCGCCGACGCCGTCGGGGAGCAGGCTGGCGCCGGATTGCCCGGTCGTCGAGCCGGTCGTCGAGGATGTCGCGCTGGTATCGTTCATGCGGCCGTTCCTAACGGGGACAGGGGCGGGCGGCGAGTATTAATCGGGTGTCGCCTCCCGCGCCACCTCGCGCCAGCCGATGTCGCGGCGGCAGAATCCGTCGGGGAAATCGAGCGCATCGACCGCGCGGTACGCCGCCGCCTGCGCCGCCGCGACGCCGTCGCCCAGCGCCGTCACCGCCAGCACCCGGCCGCCCGCCGCGACCAGCGTGCCGGCTTGCGTCCGCGTGCCGGCGTGGAACACGGTCGCGCCGGTCGCTTCCGCCGCCGCGATCCCGCCGATCGCGCCACCGGCGGCGGGCGTGCCGGGATAGCCGCGCGCGGCCATCACCACCGTCAGCGCCGCCTGCGATGAGAAGGCGGGGGCGGGCACCTCGTGCAGCCGACCGGTGGCGGTGGCGAGCATCAGCTGCACCAGATCGCCCTCGTAGCGCAGCATCAGCACCTGCGTTTCCGGGTCGCCGAACCGGGCGTTGTATTCGATCAGCTTCGGCCCCTGCGCGGTCAGCATCAGCCCGGCATAGAGGACGCCGACGAAGGGCATCCCCTCGTCGCGCATCGCGTCCACGGTGGGGCGGACGATCGTGTCGATCGCCTGTTGCTCCAGATCGGGGGTCAGGATGCGCGCCGGGCTGTACGCGCCCATGCCGCCGGTGTTGGGGCCGGTATCCCCTTCGCCGACGCGCTTGTGATCCTGCGCGGTGCCGAAGGGGACGAGGGTGGTGCCGTCGGTCAGGACGAACAGGCTGACCTCCTCGCCGCCCAGGAATTCCTCGATCACCGCCTCGCCGCCGGGTTGGGCGAACAGCGCGTCTATCGCGGTCATCGCCTCGTCGCGGGTCATCGCCACCGTCACGCCCTTGCCGGCGGCGAGGCCGTCCGCCTTGATGACGACGGGCAGGCCGAAGGTGCCGGCCAGCGCGGCGATCGCGGTGTCGCGGTCGGTGACGCGGCGGTAGCCGGCGGTGGGGATGCCGGCGCGCGCGCACAGATCCTTGGTGAAGCCCTTCGATCCTTCCAGCTGTGCCGCCGCGCGGCCGGGGCCGAACACGGGCACGCCGGCGGCGCGCAGGCTATCGGCGAGGCCGTCGACCAGCGGCGCCTCCGGCCCGATCACGACCAGCCCGATCGCGTTGGCGGCGCAGAACGCCGTCACGGCGCCGTGATCCGTCGCATCGAGCGGCAGGCACGTCGCATGGGCGGCGATGCCGGGGTTGCCGGGCGCGGCGAACAGCGTATCGAGGGAGGGCGATCGCGCCAGTTTCCACGCCAGCGCGTGTTCGCGGCCCCCCGAGCCCAGCAGCAGGACGTTCATGCCCGATCCCTTTTCCGATGAAGTCCGGCTCGTAGCCGAGCCGGTGCCCGGCGACAACGCACTCGCGCTGTCGGTCGGCGAACTGTCGTCGAAGTTGAAGCGGATGGTGGAGGGCGAGTTCGGCCATGTCCGCCTGCGCGGCGAGATTTCGGGGTACAAGCGCGCGACCTCCGGCCATGTCTATATGAGCCTGAAGGACGATGCCGCCGTGATCGACGGGGTGATGTGGAAGGGATCGGCCGCCGCGCTGCCCTTCGCGCCCCAGGACGGGATCGAGGTGATCGCGACCGGCAAGCTGACCATCTATCCGGGCCGGTCGAAATACCAGATCGTGATCGAGCGGATGGAACTGGCCGGCGCCGGCGCGCTGATGGCGCTGCTGGAGAAGCTGCGCGCGACGCTGGCGGGGGAGGGGCTGTTCGATGGCGCGCGGAAGAAGCCGCTGCCGTTCCTGCCGCGCGTGATCGGCGTCGTCACCTCGCCCACCGGCGCGGTGATCCGCGACATCCTGCACCGGCTGGAGGATCGCTGCCCGACCCATGTCGTGGTCTGGCCGGTGAAGGTGCAGGGCGAGGGCGCGGCGGCCGAGATCGCCGCCGCCGTGCGCGGGTTCGACGCGCTGGCGCCCGGCGGCCCGGTGCCGCGCCCCGATCTGGTGATCGTGGCGCGCGGCGGCGGCTCGATCGAGGATCTGTGGGCGTTCAACGAGGAGGCGGTGGTGCGCGCGGTGGCGGGCTGTTCGATCCCGATCATCTCCGCGGTGGGGCACGAGACCGACACGACGCTGTGCGACCATGCCGCCGACCTGCGCGCGCCGACCCCCACCGCGGCGGCCGAGATCGCGGTGCCGGTGCTGGCCGACCTGCGGCTGACCATCGCCTCGCACGGCACCCGTACCGAACGCTGCGCGCGCCGCTATGTCGAGCGGGGGCGCGAGCGGCTGGACGCGCTGGCGCGGCTGTTGCCGAAGCGCGACGCGTTGCTCGGGCCGCAGCGGCAGCGCGCGGACGATGCCGGCGCGCGGCTGGACCGGGGGCTGGAACGCCGCGTGACGCGGGCGCGCAGCGATCTGGGTCAGGCGGCCGGGGCGCTGCGCCCGGCGGTGCTGGTGCGGCAGGCGGAGCGGGCGCGCGACCGGCTGGACGCGACGTGGCGGCTGGTCCAGTCGCTCAACCCCGATCGCATCCTGGAGCGCGGCTATGCCCGCATCACCGCGCGGGTCGGCGGCGAGACGCTGTCCAGCGCGGCGGCGGTGCGGCGCGCGGGGGCAGTGTCGCTGCGCTTCCGCGACGGGACCGTCGATGCCCGGATCGATACGCGGGTTGAGCGCGCGGGCGGCAAAACCTATGTCGCGACCACGCCCGACCAGCAGACATTGCTGTGAGGCGCCATCTTTCGCGAAAGCCGCTGCCATGCTGATGTCCAACACCGATCGCCCCGCCCGCCTGCACTTCATGGCCAACGGCTTCCGCGTGCTGGCGCCGGGCGACCATGTGCTGTGCGCGGTATCGAAGGCGCGCATCCCGCTCGACGACCTGCGCTACTGGAGCGTCGCGGAACAGGCGGCCTATGCCAGCGCCGCGATCGCCAGCGAGGCGATGGCGCCGCGATGAGGCGCGCGGCGGCGGCACTGGCGGGCGTCGCCGTGATGGCGGGATGCGTCGGGCCGGGGCCGGGGCCGGGGCCGGTGGCGCAGGCTCCGGTCGGCCACCCCCGCGAACTCCCGCCGCCGCGGCTGGTGCCGGCCGCCACGCCGCCGCGGATCGAGGGTGCGGCGATCCAGGGCGGGCTGGTCCGTGGCGCCGCGCGGCCGGGCGCGACGCTGATGCTGGATGGCCGGCCGGTGCCGGTGGCGGCGGATGGCGGCTTCATCCTGGGCTTCGACCGCGATGCCGGCCCGGCGGCGCTGCTGGTGCAGCGCTATCGCGACCCCGCCGGCCACCTGCTGGCCACCGAGACGATGCTGACGGTGGCGCCGCGCGCCTGGCGGATCGAGCGGGTCGACGCCCCCTATCGCGCCGGCAAGACCGACGCCGAATTCGCCGCCGCCCGCCCCGCCGAACTGGCGCAGATCGTCGCGGCGCGCGCGCTGGCGACCGATGCCGCCGGCTGGCGCCAGCCGCTGCGCTGGCCCGCGACGGGGCGGCAATCGGGCTGGTTCGGCGCGCAGCGCGTGTATCAGGGCAAGCCCGGCAGCTATCATGGCGGCGCCGATATCGCGGTGCCGACCGGCACGCCGGTGCTGGCCCCCGCCGACGGCGTCGTCATCCTCGCCGCCGCCCGCCCCTTCACGCTGGAGGGCAACCTGTTGATGATCGACCACGGATCGGGCCTGAACAGCGCGATCCTCCACCTGTCGCGCATCGACGTGACCGTCGGCGATCACGTCCGTCAGGGCCAGCCCGTCGCCCGCTCCGGCGCCACCGGCCGCGCGACGGGGCCGCATGTGCATTGGGGGCTCCAATGGATGGGGGCGAAGCTGGACCCGTTGCTGGTGGCGGGGACGCCGTGATCCGACCGGCGGCCGGCGATGTTGCCGGTCAGCCGCCCACCATCTGTTGCCCGGTGATGGCATAGACCTGTTGCAGCATCATCCGTTCGTCCGCGGTCAGATGCGGGTTCCACACGTCGAGGATCAATACGATCCGCGCTTCGTCGCTGTCGTTCCATGCCTCGTGCTCGATGGTGTCGTCAAAGGCGAATGCCTCGCCCTCGCGCCACGCGCGGGTTTCCCCGCCGACGCGGAAACGGCATTTGTCGGGCACCACCAGCGGCAGATGAACGATCGTGCGGGTGTTGGTGACGCCGGTATGCGCGGGGATGTGCGCATGCGGGCGGAGGATCGAGAAGAAGGCGCTGGGTGCCTTGCCGGGAATGTCGGTCTGCGGCGCTGCGGCGAGCGCTGCGGCGGTTTCCGGGCAGCGGGCGCACACCTCGTCGTTGCGTACGCCATATTCATAGAGGAAACAGGCGCTCCAGTCGGGATTGTTGTCGAGCCCCGACCATTTGTTGTCGGGCGTACCCGCCTCCTGGCGGACATAGGGACGGATGCCGGCGCCACCGTCCTTCATCAGCGCCAATGCCTCGGCCCGGATCGCGGGGGTGCGTGCCTCCAGTTCCGCAAACCAGGGAAACAACGCCCGGTCGAAGAATTCGTCCGCTGGCAGGAAGGGGAAGTGGATGCCGTCGCACTGATTGGCGTAGATGGCGCGGCGGCCGAGCATGTGATCGACGCACGCCGCCATCCGGCGGGACGCGCGACCGCCCAGCGCATCGTCGATCCGGTGGCCGAGATCGCTGGTATGGCGAGACAGGAAGGCGCGGCCCCGGGCCAGCGCGTCCTCCACCGGCGGCGTCCGTTGAGGCATGGCGGCGGCCATCTGGACGATTCCCGCCCAGCCCTGTGCCGCTTCCGCCGCGCGTCCGCGCCGTTCGTGCAACTCGGTCATGCGCAATTGCGCGGTGAAGTTCAGCCGATCGATCGCCAGCGCACGGTCCAGCGCCCGCCGTTCGGCGCCGTCGTCGCCCAACTGGCGATGGATCGTCGCCTGGTTGATCCACAGCACGGGCTGATCCGGATCGTGCGCGGCCGCGGCGGCGAAGCGGGCCAGCGCCAGCGACAGGTCCCCATCCGCCATCGCGCGCATGCCGGCGGCGTTGAGCAATTGCGGGTGGCCGGGCGCAATCGCCAGCCCGTCGTCCAGCAATCGCCGCTCACCGCTGCCGTCGCCGCGCTGACGGGCGGCGACGGCCTGGGTGATGATCGTCTGAAGGCGGGATGCGTCGGACATGACACCGGGCTACGCCGCGGCACCGCCATCACGCAACGAAAAAGGGGCGACCCGCAGGCCGCCCCTTTCCGTTTCGATCCGTAGTGGTCGCGGCGTTCAGAACCGCAACTTGGCCGATGCGGTGTAGAGGCGACCCAGCACGTCGTAGGTCGACGGATAGGTGTTGCCGCTGTTGTACGCAGTCGACCCGATCGACGCACCCACCAGCGGCGGATCCTTGTCGAGCAGGTTCCGGACGCCGAGCGTGAACGTCAGGTGCTCGTTCACTTCGACCTGCGCGTTGAGGTCGAAATAGTCGCGGGCGCCGATCCGGTTGAAGTCGTAGGTGCCGCCGGCGAGCGGCGTCGGACCGGTGACCACGCCGTTGAACAGCGGCGTGGAGATCAGACGTGCGGTGGCGTCAGGCGCCAGCGCCTCGTACTCGACCTTGCCGATATGGCGCCACAGCAGCGACAGCGTGCCCGGGCCGAAGCTCAGGCTGGTGCGCTGGTTCCACTGGAACTCCGGCTGGATCGATTCGCAGCTGCTGCTGTAATAACCCACGCAGTCGCGGTCATAGGCATTTTCCGATGCGCGGAAGTACCGATGGTTGGTCCAGGTGCCCTGGAAGCTGAGGTTCAGCCCCACTTCGCCGAAGTTACGCGTGTAGTTGGCGTTCAGGTCGATGCCGTCGGTACGCAGGCGCCCACGATTGGTGAGCGGCTGCGGCAGGCCGGCGACCGTCGCGCTCGATCCGCTGAGGCGACCCGTCGCGGTGCTGCGGCGGATGCTGGTGCAGGCCGTCGAAGCGGCCTGCGCAGCCGTGATCGACGCCGGCGCGGTACCGAAGCACGCCGCCAGGATGTCACCCGGCGTCGCGCTGGTGATCGCGTCGTTGACCTTGATGTTGAAGTAATCGACCGCGATGCTGAGGCCCGGCACGATACCGCGCGGCTGGATCACGACGCCGAAGGTGTAGGTATCGGCCTTTTCCGGACGGATGTTCGGATTGCCGCCACCGGTGACGTTCGGTTGGCCCGATGCCGGTTCCAGAATGCCGGTCGCGCTGTTGATGGCCGAGAGCGGCGCCCCCTGGTTGAGACAGGCGGTCCGGAGGTTGACGTTGTTGCGCACACCCGTGCCCACGCAAGGGTCGAGGCCCGGCGGCAGGCTGTCGAGTGCCGTCGATACCGGCGTGAACAGTTCGGAGATGTTGGGCGCGCGGACCGCGCGCTGGTAGTTGCCGCGGAACTTGATCTCCTCGACCGGTTCGAAGCTGCCACCGAACTTGTAGGTGGTGGCGCTGAACTTCGGATTGTTCGCTGCCTGGACCTTGTAGTCCGAATAGCGGACACCGGCTTCCAGCGTCAGCGAATGGAAGAACGGCTTGTCGGCGACGAGCGGCGCGATGATCTCGCCGAATGCCTCGCGAACGTCGTAGCTGCCGGCGAACGGCAGCACCGCGCCGCCCGCACCGCCCAGCTCACCGGGAACCAGCGCCAGCGCATCGGGGATGCGGTTGTAGCTGTACTTGCGGTACTCGGCGCCGCCCGCGAACGCGATCGGCTCGTTGGCGAAGGGCGAGGTGGTGCCGAAATCGCCGTTCAGCACCGCGCGGGCCTGCGACAGCGAGGTATTGATCGCGATGCTGCTTTCGCCGTTCAGGAACGCCGCCTGATCGGGGGTGATCGAGCCGACCGCCCCGAACAGGTTCAGCGGCACGCAGCCATTGGCGGTGTTCGTGCAGGTGGCGGCATTGGTGGCGTTCAGCGCCTGCTGCACGCGGCTGCGCAACACGTAGCCGGTCTGCGACTGATCGAGATTGCTCTCGCCATAGGCACCCGACACGTCCAGCTTGACATGATCGGAGAAGCGCAGGCGAAGGCCCGCCTTATAGTCGAAGACAGTGGTGGTGTAGGTCGAGACGCGCGGCCCCAGTTCGACCGAGCGGCGATACACTTCTGGCAAGGCGATCGCTGCACTGGTGTTGCAGGTCGTACCCAGCGCAATCCCGTTCAGCGTGCAAAGCTGATCGCGGATGCCGGCCGGCAGATACGGGTTGTTGCCCGGGATCGTCAGTGCCTCACCGAAGATACCCGATGGTGCGATTATCGACTGAATGGTGTTCTTCGAGAACAGGCCGCGGGTATAGACTTCGAGGTTGTCGTTCACCTCGTAGTTCGCCTGAGCGAAGATGTTGTAGCGCTTGAACGGCGTCTGGAAGATGTTGTACGGGCTGAAGTTGAAGCCGTTGTAGAACGGTACCAGCGCGGTGCCGCCTGGATTGACCTGCAGATCCTGGCCGGCGATGGCGATGCGCGTCGGCGTTGAGGTGGGCGATGCGCCAGCGGCGATACCATTGCCGCCGCCGATGCTGAACACCGAAACATCACGGTCGCCCTGAAACAGGGGATCGGCTTCCTGATAGCCCAGGCTCAACGTCGCGTTGCCGCGGCCGTCGTCGAAATTGGCGCCGACCGTCAGATCCGCGCGCAAATAGTTCGAATCACCCCGCTCGGTGATCTGCTGGCTGACGTTCGCCTCCATTCCCGCGAAGTTCTTCTTGGTGATGAAGTTCGCGACGCCCGACACTGCGTCCGCACCATAGGTGGTGGAGGCGCCGCCGGTCAGCACGTCGACGCGCTGAACAAGTGCGGTCGGGATGTTGTTGAGGTCGACGGTGCCGCCAGCGGCGGCGGGCACCAACCGGTCGCCGTCGAGCAGCACCAGGTTACGCTGCGACCCGAGGTTGCGCAGGTTGATCGTCGCGAAGCCGCCGGTGCCGTTGTTCACGGCCGAACCGATGCCGGGCACCGCGCCGGGCAGTTCGCGGATGATCTGTTCAACATTGTTGACGTTCCGTAACGTCAATTCGTTCTCGGACACCACGTTGACCGGGCTCGACGAGACGAGGTTGGGATTGCTGATCAGCGTGCCGGTGACGACGATGTCCTGACCCTCTTCCGCTGGCGGCGGGGTGTTGGGATCATTCGAAACTTGCTGGGTTTCCTGTGTCGCCGGCGCTGTCTGCGCACTGGTCGGGGCGGCAAGGAACGCTGCGCCCGCGAACAGGGTCGTGTTCAGTAGGTGTGAACGTAACCGCATTATCATATGACCCCTTTTTCCCTTCTCTCTGAAAGGGATGTTACTCCGGTCGCTCGCGCCGGCTGAGTGGTGGTTATGCATTGATGCAGGCTAGCCGCAATGAGTGTTGGGCTAACGGTAACATTTCCAATCCTGATGTGTCCGCTGCGCAACACTGTCGCTTTTTGCCTCGGCAAACGAACGAATGCCTTGCATCCCGTCGCCGGTCAGTGCTGGCAGCGAATTTCGTGCATGAGGATATGACAATAATGCTGTCGATAATTATGATGATGGCAATGGCGCAGGGCCCGGCGCCGCAACCGCTGATCGAAAGTCTGCGGTCGTGCCGCGCCATCGCGCAGGACGACCGCCGCATCGCCTGTTACGACCGTGCTGCGGATGCGTTGCTGCGGGCGGAACGCGACAGGGACATCGTCGTCATGGACCGCGCGCAGGTCCAGCAGGCGAAACGATCCCTGTTCGGCTTCTCACTGCCGTCGATCAGGCTGTTCGGCGACGGCGATGGCGACGGTCGCGATGGCAAGGGTAGCGGTGACGGTCAGCTGAAGCAGCTGGCGGGAACGCTACGGTCGCCAACACTCCTGCCCGGCGGCCTGCTTCGCTTCGCGCTCGACGACGGCGGGGTCTGGGAAACGACCGAACAGGTGATGTCGCCGCCGCGCGACAAGGACATCGTGACGATCAAGGCCGGTGCGCTGGGCAGCTATATCGCAACCGCACCGGGGCGGCGATCGGTGAAGGTCAGGCGTATCCGCTGATCGTGCCGCCTGTCACGCCCGCGCCGGCAACCGCCGCCGCTCAGGCGTCGCCCGGTGCCGACGATGGCTCGCCCCCCACCATCGCGCTCTTCGTGTCGTCCAGCGCCAGGTCGACCAGCAGGCGCATCGCCTCGCCCGCGCCGTCGATGTCGCCGGCGGCGATCATGTCGTAGACGCGGACGTGGTCGGGCACCGGGTTGCGGGGCAGGGCGCGGGCGCGTTGCTTGAACTGGGTGGTCCAGCCAACCGCGGCGCCGATACTGGCGCTGAGCGTCAGCAGCGCGCCGTTCTGCGTCGCGCGCAGGATCGCGTGGTGGAAATCGCGGTCGGCGGCGCGGCCCTGATCAGTGGCCAGCGTGTGGCGGCGCATCGCGGCCAGCGCGTCCTTCATGTGGCGCAGGTCGTCGCGGGTGCGGCGTTCGGCGGCGAGACGCGCGGCGGCGGGTTCGACGATCGCGCGCAGTTCGAACAGGCTGCGGACATAGCCGATATCGGGCGTGCCCGCGAACGCCCAGGCCAGCACGTCAGGATCGAGCAGGTTCCAGCGATCGGGCTGCAACACCCGCGTCCCCGCCTTGGGCCGGCTTTCGACCAGCCCCTTGGCGATCAGTACCTGCATCGCCTCGCGATAGGCGCCGCGCGACACGCCCAGTTCCCCCGAAAAGGCGATCTCGGCGGGCAGCACCGCGCCGGGAGGGTATTCCCCCGACATGATCGCGGTGCCGAGCCGGTTGGCGATCGCGCCGTACAGCCGCCGTCCGGTGCCGCGCACCGAACGGGGGGCGAGGGGCACGTCGGGCAGCGTGACGTA
>Ga0265798_10007042_pt1 | contig 14645 bp, 13 predicted proteins | sample P3T30metagenome_FD_192430 | JGI IMG/M metagenome (GOLD analysis project Ga0265798, IMG submission 192430) | Plant litter microbial communities from East Loma Ridge, Irvine, California - P3 T30 | ecosystem: Environmental > Terrestrial > Plant litter > Unclassified | place: USA: California... | reverse complement strand
TCGTGAAACAATTGGAAGGAGTTTACGCCACTGTGGCTTAACTTTCCGTCTACATAAAATTCGTAGGGAGTCCAAACGTGGGCAAGCGTACCGTCAATTTGTATTTTATAATTAAGCAGGCGTTCCTCAATAGCTTTATCTTCAGGAATACGCGCTACCTGCCTGTAAAATTCAGAAGCTGCCTCAAAATCAAGCCTCCCCTGCCCTCTATGCTCCTCAATAGATTCTAAAATTAAATGCTTGTAACAAACCGACTGCATTTTTGTGGTGTCGCGTGTTTGCAGGGCTTCAAAAAATGTCTGTATTGATTTCTTTACTTCGCTTTCCTGGGCATAAATACCTTGTAGGCCTAACATTAATAGCAAAAGAGCTGCTTTTTTCATAGTATTGTTTATTACAGATATTAAACAGATTCATCTATTTGTTGCATCAAATCTTAATAAAATCGCAACCGGTAGCCATATCTTATTGCAATTTACTACATTTACCCCTCAAAATTTCATAAATTATGTCTGTTGCAAAAAAAGATTACAAGAGGATAACCACAAAATCACTTATAGAGATGAAAGCCCATGGCGAAAAAATCTCTATGCTAACCGCTTACGACTTTACAATGGCTAAAATTGTAGATACGGCCGGTGTAGATGTAATTTTGGTAGGTGATTCTGCTTCTAATGTAATGGCCGGCCATGAAACTACCTTACCTATAACGCTGGACCAAATGATATACCATGCCTCATCGGTAGTGCGTGCTATAAATCGCTCGCTTGTTGTGGTAGATCTTCCTTTTGGCAGCTATCAGTCCGATCCTAAAGAGGCGTTACGCTCGGCGATACGTATAATGAAGGAAAGCGGTGCACACGCCCTTAAGCTTGAAGGCGGTAGCGAAATAAAAGAATCAATAAAAAGAATACTGCATGCCGGTATACCTGTTATGGGGCATTTAGGGCTTACCCCGCAGAGTATATATAAGTTTGGAAGTTATACCGTTCGTGCTAAAGAAGATGAGGAAGCCGAAAAACTAATGGAAGATGCCAAACTGCTTGAAAAAATAGGCTGTTTTGGAATCGTTCTTGAAAAAATACCTGCTGACCTTGCCAAACGTGTTGCCGAAAGCGTATCGATCCCAATTATAGGCATTGGAGCGGGTGGCGGTGTAGACGGCCAGGTGCTTGTAATACACGATATGCTGGGTATGAACAATGAATTTAGTCCGCGTTTTCTGCGACGCTACATGAACCTTTTTGAAGGCATGACAACTGCTATTGGCCAGTATGTTACCGATGTAAAATCTGCTGATTTCCCTAATAGTAACGAACAATACTAATTTCAGAATTGAGATTTTAGATTTCAGAGTGCTGCACTATTCTCCCAACCTGTCATTGCGAGGGAGGAACGACCGCGGCAATCTCCTATATAATATAAAATTGTTACATTGAAGATTCTTTCCGATAAAAACAACCTTCAGGTTCTCTACGAAGACAACCACATTATTGTAGTTAATAAACGCGTGGGTGATATTGTGCAGGGTGATAAGACCGGTGATAAGCCGCTTAGCGATGTTGTAAAAGAATATATAAAGGATAAGTACAACAAACCCGGTGAAGTTTTTTTAGGCGTTGTACACAGGCTGGACAGGCCTACCACAGGTATTGTGGCCTTTGCCCGAACCAGCAAGGCACTAACCCGTATGAATGAACTTTTTAAAAACCGTGAAACTCAAAAAACCTATTGGGCATTGGTTAAAAAGCGTCCGGAAAAAGATGCCGATACGTTAACGCATTACCTTAAGCGTAATGAGAAAACCAATACCTCTAAAGCTCATATAAAAGAAGTGCCTGAGAGCAAAGTGGCAAACCTTGACTATAAGGTAATTAAACAGCTTGATAATTACACCGCATTAGAAATTGACCTGCATACCGGGCGACACCATCAAATACGGGCGCAACTTTCTGCCATAGGATCTCCAATTAAAGGCGACCTTAAATACGGTGCCGAACGCAGCAATCCGGATGGCGGCATTAGCCTGCACGCACGTAAACTTGTATTTACACACCCTGTAAGTAAGGAGGTTGTTAATATTACCTCTCCGGTACCGGATGATGCTGTCTGGAAATCAGTGTAAATAAGCTACTCTAACTATTTCTTAAAATTTATGTTTTGATAGGTTAATTGTTGTTAAATTGTTAATTTAGTTTGCAACAATTAACCTATACTATGAAAAAACCATTTATTGCTGCATGCATCCTTTTGGGTACGTATGCATTTGCGCAGGAACACTTTTCGGGGATCAGCACCTCTAAAAGAACGGGCATTGTAAATGCCAATTTAAATCCTGCCGAACTTACCAATCTTAAAAACAAATACGAGGTTAATGTGCTCAATATTAGCGCAGGGGTAGCCAACAACAAAGTTACTTTTGGCGACCTTGTGGGTGGTAACACCGATTTTGAGGACGAATTATTTTCCGGTAGTGAACCCGTTAACCTTCGTGCTGACGTAAAGATAATTGGCCCTTCCTTTGCCTTTAAAATGGATAAATGGGCGTTTGCTGTAACATCTTCCGCTAATGTAAAAGCTAATATTGTTGACCTTAATGTTAATTTAGGCAGCGCGGTAACTTTCTCAGGTATTGGCCTGATTGCAGGTACCGAGCAAATCAACGCCAATTATAACCAACGCGCTGCCGGAACAACCTGGGGTGAAATTGGCTTTTCTGTAGCGCGTGAAGTGTATGAAGATGAAACTCATAAATTCTCGGCAGGTGCAACTTTTAACCTGCTATTCCCCGGATCATTCGCTAATATGAGTGCCAATAATTTTGACGGTACAGTACGTAATCTTGCAGGCGATGTTGATTTGACAGATGCCAGCGCAGAACTTAATTTTGCGTACTCCGGATCTTTAGCCAATGGTTTTACAGATAGCGACAATTTCAATAAGTTTTTTGCCGGTGGGTTAAATGGTTTCTCTACCGATATTGGCGTAAACTACCAATGGAAGGATCCGCTTAATGAAGGGGGCTACCTTTTAAATGGCGGGCTATCGGTTAAAAACCTTGGCAGCATGACGTTTAAAGATGACAATAACGTATCAAACAATTATGAGCTGAATGTGCCTAACGGCGAAAACCTCGACCTTAACCAGTTTGAAGATGTAGATAATATTGAAGAGATTGAAGATATATTACTGCAAAGCGGTTTTGTTACGTTACAGCAAACAAACAGGGATTTTAAAGTTAAACTGCCCGCTTATCTTGCTGCTTACGCCGATGTTAAACTGTATGCCAACTGGTATGCCACAGCCTATTTACAGCAAAAATTAAAAGAAGATGCTGGTAATGACCAAATTGCAATGCAAAACCTATTTACCGTTACACCCCGCTATTCTGCCAGTTGGTGGGAAGTTTATGCGCCGCTTTCGTTTAACGAAGTGTCAGACTTTACAGCCGGTATAGGTTTTAGGGTTGGTGGCTTTTTTATGGGATCGGGTTCTATACTCTCAGCAGCCATAAAAGATACTAATCAGGCCGATGCCTATCTGGGCTTCCGTTTTGGGTTTTAATCAGGGTACTACAAAACAAAGAGGATGGTTTACCCATCCTTTTTTGTTTACCTTACAACTACAAAATTATTATATTTGGAAATATTCAGGTACACTACCATATGATATCAAAATTACATTTAGGTTTAATCGTAGCGCTTTTTACGCTTACATTACAGGCACAAAACGCCGACAGGGCTTTAATAGAAAATGTGGTAAACAAGTATAAAAAAGCTACTTCTATAAGCTATGACGCCCACTATAAGATAAAGTATTTTGATAGTGATGATAGCGATACAACTACTGTAAATGGGCACTGTAAACTTATACGAGATGCAAAAGACACTATTTTTGGCGGTGGATGGATATGGATGGATTTTGATGGTGATGCAGAGATAAGCGGCTATAGTTTATATTATGACCTTGAGCATCTTTACCATATTGAACCTAATAAAAGAGAAATCACAAAGTTTGAGCCTTTTAAGGATGAAACCGGCCCAATAACCGGTGCAACACAGGGAGTGCTTAAAAACACATTTTTCTTTAAACCTGAACGGCTATTAGAATATCTTGATAATAAAGACAATAAATGCACTATTAAAGAAGTAATAGTTGGCAATAAGAATATGGTAAAAGTTTCTATAAACTTTCCTGATGAAGAAGAAATTACTAATGAAAATACTACTATATACATCAACCAAAAAACTCTTGAAGTTGAGAAGATAACCTATTTTGCCCAATTGCTGGACCAACACCAGTATAACGAATGGAACTTATCTAACATAACGTTTAATGATGTTACCGAAGAGTCGCTCGATAAGGAACTTCTGGCATACACGTCTAAATATCCGGTAAGGGATTATGAATTACCTCAGGAAGAAGATAGGGCGGGCCTTATACCGGGAACGCCCGCCCCGCAGTTTGGCGCACAATTATACAGCAATGGTGTTAAAACACAATTAAGCGATTATACAGGCAAAATAGTAGTGCTTGATTTTTGGTACGTTAGCTGCCATCCCTGCGCCATTGCATCGCCTTATTTAACTGCCCTACAGCAAAAATATAAAGATGATGTTGTAGTTATAGGTATTAACCCTTTTGAAACAAATACCCAAGACCTTAAAAAAGTTGAAGGTTTCATAAAACTCCACAAAGTTGGCTACACAGTTGCTGCCATAGAAGGATCTGTAGCCGAAGATTATAAAGTAAAAGCTTACCCAACCCTTTATGTTATAGATAGAGAAGGCGTTGTACAGTATTCAGAAACCGGATTTACAGGAGACCTGAACCATGTTGAAATGCTTATTGACGCTATGCTTAAAAACAAGTAAAGCACCCGTAGGTGCTTTTATCTTAATCTAAACTCAGGGTTATCTGTCCGTCATCGTCAAGATTTATATCAGAGTCATCAGTTATATCTGTTTCGCCCCTAACTTCCATCTCTTCGGGGATTTCTTCCACAGGCGGATCATAAGGCAAAGGCTGTAATAAACTTATTTGTTTTAGCTTGTCGGCAGTTAATACATTACCAATAGCTTTTATACCTTTTACAGCGATAAAGTTTTCGAGGTCTACCGTAAGAGTTTCTTTCTGGATTCCCTTTATCTTAGCAAAAACAACTTCGGCTAAAGGCCTGTAATCGGTAGATACTATTTCCAGTTGCGATTTAGGGTGCTCTGTAATAAAGGCTTCCTCTTTATTTTCGTTCTCAATCAAAAAGCGTTTTATAAAATAACGCTCCTTCTCACCATCAAAATATATGGCCGAAATCGGCTTTTTAGGCACCCACTTTTCAAGCACTATCATACCCTCATCAAAATGTGTTGTAAGTTCGGGTATAATGGTTTTAACCTTACCGTTTTGGTTGATGATAAGCAGCCTGTCGTTAGGCCTGAATTCTCCCAGCAGCTCTCCCCTGCCATCAACATTAAGGCGGTGCACCGTATCATCAAACCAAACCCTTCGCGGTTTTAGTGTGGAGATGCCTTTTTCCTTAAGCTCGATTTTCTTAATGGGATATTTGCTAACCGTATTACCGCGGGAAGCACGCCCTTTAATGGCTATGGTAGAGAAATCAAGGTCGAACTTAAGCTTTTTAACGCTACCCACCTGGCGCAATAATACGGTAACTACCTCGGCTTCACCGTTAGGATTGTCCGAAAAATACAGCACCATAGAATTGGCCGTACCGGCAGAAAGGTCGTATACTTTATCGCGGGTTACCCCAGACACGTTAAATCGCTTAACATAGGATGGCCCTGACTTACCGTCGCGATAGATCATGTTGTATATGGTGCGCTTATCGTTCTTATCAAACACAGCCACATGTATAATGTCTTTACCTACAAACGTTTTTACATCTACTTTAGTGATCATCATGCTGCCGTTACGTAAAAACACAATAACATCGTCGATATCACTACAGTCGGCAACGTACTCGTCTTTTTTAAGGCCGGTGCCCACAAAGCCCTCTTCTTTATTTACATAAAGTTTAGTATTACGCAGTACCACTTTTGTAGCTTCGATAGTATCAAAGCTGCGCAGTTCGGTTTTACGTTCGCGGCCTTTGCCGTAGCGATCCTTTAACCCTTGAAAGTACGATATCGTAAAGTCTATAATATGCTCAAGATGATGCTTAACCTGCTCAATTTCGCCTTCAAGCGCTTCTATTTTTTCCTGTGCTTTGTCAATATCAAATTTCGAGATACGCTTAATCCTTATCTCCGTAAGGCGAATGATATCCTCCTCTGTAACAGCCCGTTTTAAATGGCCGGTAAACGGCTTAAGGCCTTCGTCTATTGCCTTAATAACGCCTTCCCATGTTTCTTCTTCCTCAATAGCGCGGTACACACGGTTTTCGATAAATATACGCTCGAGTGACTGAAAATGCCAACTCTCCTCAAGTTCGTCTAACTGAATTTCAAGCTCACGCTTAAGCAGGTCGACGGTGCGGTGGGTAGAGATAGTAAGCATGTGCGATACCCCTACAAACAATGGCTTATGATCTTCGATAACACAGCCGAGCGGCGCTACAGAAGTTTCGCAGGCGGTAAAGGCAAACAGCGCATCGATAGTTTTATCGGGCGAGACGCCCGGCGGCAGGTGGATAAGTATCTCAACCTCGGCTGCCGTGTTGTCTTCTATTTTTTTGACTTTTATTTTACCCTTTTCGTTTGCTTTAAGTATACTGTCTATTAACGTAGTAGTATTGGTGCTAAAAGGTATCTGGGTGATAATCAGCGTACTTTTATCTAACTGGGCTATTTTGGCGCGTACACGCACACGGCCGCCACGGGCACCATCATTATAGGCGCTAACATCGGCAATACCCGCAGTAGGAAAGTCAGGATAGAGCGTAAAAGGTTTACCTTTTAATATTTTTATAGAAGCATCTATAAGTTCGTTAAAGTTATGCGGAAGCACCTTGGTAGATAATCCCACCGCAATACCTTCGGCACCTTGCGCCAACAGCAGCGGAAACTTAACAGGAAGGTTTATAGGCTCGTTTCTACGGCCATCATAGGATGATTGCCACGGCGTTATTTTAGGACTGTACAGCACCTCTAAAGCAAATTTAGAAAGGCGTGCCTCTATATAACGCGATGCCGCAGCGCCATCGCCGGTAAGTATGTTACCCCAGTTACCCTGGGTATCTATAAGTAATTCTTTCTGGCCAATTTGCACCATGGCATCGCCAATACTGGCATCGCCATGCGGGTGGTACTGCATGGTATGCCCTACCACGTTAGCAACCTTGTTATAGCGGCCATCATCAAGTTCCTTAAGCGAGTGCATTATCCTGCGCTGTACGGGTTTAAACCCATCCTCTATAGCAGGTACGGCACGCTCCAGAATAACATATGATGCGTAATCCAGGAACCACTCCTTGTACATACCCGTTACCTTGGTAATTACATCTCCTGACTCTGAATTATCATCAACTTTATTGTAAAAATGTTCTCCTTCTAAAGGCTCTAAATTGTCTTCGCTCATTTATATTAAAACGATATTTTAAAAATCTGTAAAATGCTTTATTCCAACCGACTTAAAAAAAGTTTCAAGCTCATTCATTTTCGTGTCGCATAAAGCTTCGGTCTTCGTAAAACCAGGCGATATCCTATAACCTATACACTGCAGGCATACTTCCAGGTACGCAATAATATTATGTTTCTTATCATAAAAAATCATTCTATGTGCCGGCCTGTAACAATCGGCAACAGAATAATTTTCAGGACAACTTTTTGTGTAAAGTATATTAAATAAAGCATTTGTGTATTTATCATCTAATAATACCCTATCGATTATAATGCTTTCATTAAAAGCTATCTTCCCATTAACTATATCATAATTATCCTTATTCGCTATATCAGAATACTTTGGATAAGTATACGATATAATCTCTACTTTTTCAGCCTCTGAAAAAGGAAATGTACTTTCAATCTTTCTTTCAGAAACTTTTTGAATCGTTGCATCTGAAGCTGTTGTGTTATTGTTGCTATTGCATCCTGCTAACAAAATAATTAGGATAACATAAAAAATTTGCTTCATTTATATCTTATTAAAAAACGTATTCAATACGTCTCTACTGGGTAACAATTGCCACTACAAAATGATCACTTTCTCCTACTCCCCAACAACATCCAACTCTACTTTAAGGTTATTGATGATAAACTCCTGCCTGTCGGGTGTGTTTTTGCCCATGTAAAATTCTAACAGGGTCTGGATTGATGTGGCATTATCAAGCAACACAGGGTCAAGACGGATATCCTGCCCTATAAAGTGTTTAAACTCATCGGGAGATATCTCTCCCAAACCTTTAAAGCGGGTTATCTCGGGTTTGCCTTTCAGTTTCTCTATAGCAGCACGGCGCTCATCATCGCTGTAGCAGTAAATAGTTTCTTTTTTATTGCGGACACGGAAAAGCGGTGTCTGCAAAATATACAAGTGGTTTTCTTTTATCAACTCAGGGAAAAACTGCAAAAAGAAAGTAATCAACAGCAGGCGAATGTGCATACCATCTACATCGGCATCGGTTGCAATTACAATGTTATTGTAACGCAGGTTTTCCATTTCTTCCTCGATATCCAGTGCTGCCTGAAGGAGGTTAAATTCCTCATTTTCGTACACTATCTTTTTGGTCATACCGTACGAGTTTAACGGCTTACCCCTGAGGCTGAATACCGCCTGGGTGTTAACATCCCTCGATTTGGTAATAGACCCGGATGCCGAATCTCCTTCGGTAATAAACATGGTACTCTCTAAACTGCGTGGGTTTTTAGAGTCGGTTAAGTGCACGCGGCAATCGCGCAGCTTTTTGTTATGCAGGCTGGCTTTCTTTGCCCTGTCCTTAGCCAGTTTACGTATGCCACTAAGCTCTTTACGCTCACGTTCGGCCTGTAGTATTTTTTTAAGCAGCGCATCGGCCGTTTCGGGATTGCGGTGCAAAAAGTTATCGAGCTTGTTCTTTACAAAATCGTTTACAAATGTACGTACCGATGGCGCTTCAGGACCCATATCGGTAGAGCCCAGCTTGGTTTTGGTTTGCGACTCAAACACCGGTTCCTCAACCTTAACGCTTATAGCGCTTACGATAGATTTACGAATGTCTGACGCTTCAAAACTCTTGTTGTAAAACTCTTTAATGGTTCGCACAATAGCCTCCCTAAAAGCGCCTAAGTGCGTACCGCCCTGCGTAGTATTTTGCCCGTTTACAAAAGAATAATACTCCTCGCTATACTGGGTTTTACTGTGAGTCATGGCAATTTCGATATCTTCGTCTTTAAGATGGATAATATCGTAAATACGGTCGTCTTCGGCAATGGTTTCGCCAAGAAGGTCTTTTAGCCCGTTTTCGCTAAAGTATTTTTCGCCATTATAAATTATTGTCAGCCCTGTGTTCAGGTAGCAATAATTTTTAAGCATTTTTATAATGTACTCGTTACGGTATTTGTAATTCTTAAATATAGTCTCATCTGCCGTAAAAGTCACTTTAGTACCTTTACGCTTGGTAGTTTCTACAACCGCCTCCTCTATGGTAAGATTACCCGCAGAAAATTCGGCAGCCTTAAGCTGGTTATCCCTAACCGACTCAACCCTAAAATAATTAGACAAGGCGTTAACTGCCTTGGTACCTACACCGTTTAGGCCGACCGATTTTTTAAATGCCTTTGAGTCGTACTTACCGCCCGTGTTCATTTTAGAAACCACATCGATAACTTTGCCCAGCGGAATACCACGGCCAAAATCGCGAACGCTAACGGTTTTATCTTTAAGCGTAACCTCAATTGTTTTGCCGGTGCCCATTACAAACTCATCTATAGAGTTGTCTATCACCTCTTTAATTAATATGTAAATACCGTCATCCGGAGACGACCCATCGCCCAGCTTACCAATGTACATACCGGGGCGCATACGTATATGCTCCTTCCAGTCGAGCGAACGTATGTTGTCTTCGGTATACAAATTTTCCTCGGCCATAAAATTTTGTGGATTTTCTGCTAATATAGCGCAATTGCAGAAAAAATGAAAGTCGGAAGCAAAGAAAGTTTTTAATTTTCCTTAACATTCCGGCTCCTGATTTTTATACGAACGGTTATTTGTTTATCCTGTAACCCGCTACCGATTTTTGGTTGATGTAAATGGTTAGTGTGCCGGCAGCATTGGCCGGTACGGGCACATCAAACTCAGCAATACCGCCGTTTGTGGTATAATTTACCTCTTTAATTATCCGGTCTTTACTAAAGGCGTAATGCACATTATCGCCGGTTTTAAGGTTTTTGATCTTGAACGGGATCACGCTTGTTTTTAGATTGTTAAATGAGCCTACTTCAGGACTGGTAAATGTGTAGCCATCCATTAGATAATTACCGTAATATAGCGGCAGGTTCGCAAAATCCTGGGGTGTTTTATTGGTAAGCAGCCATTTTTTATCTTCAGGAAAATGGTTCAGGAAGAACAAATTAGGTTCAGCAAAAAAATAGCCATCATTAAACTTAAATTCAAACGCAGGCTTCTCCCCGGTTACCACGCCCGATGCCCAAGTGGTGTCCAGCAGTTTCCACTCTCCATTTACCTTTACAGCGTTCCATGCATGGTCGTTAGCGCCGGGTGCCTTACCGATGTGTGCCGGGTGCGATTTAGAGGTACCCGGAATGATAACTGCTTCTAAACCGGCTTTCTCTGCCACTACTGCAAAGAGCGTAGCATAGCCTTCACACACCCCTTTTTTAGACTTTAGCGTTTTGGTAGCAAGGTCTTCTTTAAACTTTTTTTGTTGTGCCAGTTTTTCTTCCTGCGTACGGAAGCTGTATGCAATAGGGCGCTCATTAACGCCGTAAGCTGCAAGGTCGTAGCGTACGTTAATGGCTATCCACGTAAAAATAGCACGGGCCTTATCGGCATCGCTTTTAAAGTCGGATTTAACCTGATTGGCAAATTTATCGGTATCAGAAAATGATTTGGGGTAGGCTTTAACGGTGTTGTCTACTTTTGTAAAATCCTGGGCATGTACCATGCCTGAAATTAGCAAAAGCACTATATAAAAGAGTTTAGATATTTTTTTCATGCCTTAAAATATCCAAATATCTTGCCATTGTTTGTTAAAGGTTTAAATGTTGAATGTTTAAAAGTTCTGAGTGGTAAACTTTTAACATTCAAACGTTCAACTTTTTAACCTACTGATAATGCGTAAATATTCCCCCTTCATAAGGCGTCCACAATGCTGCTTTTTGGTGTGCCGCTTTTAGTGCGTTGTTGGCCCAGGTATTACAGGTATAAAACAGGCTGTACTTGCGGTTGGCTTCGTAAAAAGCATCGTATTTGCCATAGCTTTGGTTGGCTATCCAGAGTACTTTTTTACCCTCATCATATTGAAAGCTATCGCTGATGTACTTTACTAAATCCAGGTAGTCTTTTTGAGTGATCATGATCTTAACACACTCATTATCTTCTTTAACCGTTTTATAAAATTTGGTATGCATGGCCGATGTACCTAAATAAAACGCCGCCTTAAATGCTGTGCTGGCCTTTAGGTCGCTCCACTCGGGCGTATCAAGGTAAAAGCCCCTATCGCCCCAGCCAAACGCCATATAGGTGGCAACGCTATCCTGCGCCTTGGTTTGAATGTACGAGATATCTTTAGTCCAATCCTTTACATTGTTTTTTATAGGAACCAAAATATCAGTATGCACTCCGTTAGAGTTTATGTAAATAGCTACATCGCCACCCTTTTCGGGTTCAGAGTTTACAGTAATGTGCGATAGTATAAGCACCATTAATAAATAAACTGCAATAAATGCGATGATGGCCAGTGCAAATCGTGCCATAAACTTTAAAACGCGCTTAAGCTTTTTGCCCATAATCAAAGTTGGATATTATATGCTTTAACGCGTCATCATACTCTTTATTGGATATTGTGCCTGCCGACTTGTCAAAATTTTCTTCGAAGCTTGGCAGCGAGAAGGTTGCACGTATGTTACCACCGTACCAGGCAAGGCTTATTTTAGCCGCTTCGAGCGCATTCTTGCCGCCGTGTTTACCGGGAGATGTAGACATTAATAACAAGGGCTTATAATCGTACACCAGCTTTTTTTGGCGCGACGCCCAGTCGTAAATATTTTTAAATGCGCTGGTTAGGCCAGCATTATGCTCAGCCACAGATATGACTAAGATATCTGCGCCCTCTATCTTGTCTAAGAAAGTACGGGCAACGGGCGGCTGACCTATAAGCTTTCTCTATCAACACTAAACAGCGGAAGCTCGTAATCGTTAAGGTCGAGTATCTCGGTTTCAACATTAGTAAAAAGGCTGGCGGCATAAGTTGCCAGTTGTTTGTTTATGGAGTGTTTGCTGCTGCTTCCGGCAAAGGCTAATAGTTTCATGGGTGCATGGTTAATATTCGATGCTAATGTAAGAAAAAGTGAGCTATTACAATCCATTAACTTTTAACCCACAAGCCATATGAATTTTCTTATATTCGTGAAAATTACTTATCAACCAATAATAACTGCTATGATAATTCGTGAAGCGCTTGTTAGCGACATAAAACAAATTCAGAAAGTACGAAATTCTGTTATAGAAAACCCGCTTTCAAACCCCGCACTTGTAACGGACCAGGACTGCGAGGACTTTATGACCGTGAGAGGCAAAGGTTGGGTTTGCGAAATTAACGGCAAGATTGTAGGATTCTCTATTGCCGACCTTAAAGACAATAACATCTGGGCATTATTTATTGAGCCCGGATTTGATAAGCAGGGCATTGGCCGAAAGTTGCACGATGTAATGCTTAACTGGTATTTTTCGCAGACAAAAGAAACGGTGTGGCTGGGCACAGCACCCGGCACAAGAGCCGAAATTTTTTACAGAAAATCAGGCTGGACAGAAATTGGTATGCACGGCAAAGGCGAAATAAAATTTGAAATGACCTTTGATAATTGGGGAAGATAAATTTACAAAGTAATACTGAAGAGCAATAAAAAAGCCTGCCGTATATTCTCCAACAGGCTCATCTAAATACTAAGATCTTAATACTTAATACTATTTACACGTTAAACCTAAAGTGCATAACATCACCATCTTTAACAACGTATTCTTTACCTTCTACTTTAAGCTTGCCGGCTTCTTTAACTTTAGCTTCGGTACCGTAAGTAACATAGTCTTCATAGGCTATAACTTCGGCACGGATGAAACCTTTTTCAAAATCGGTATGGATAACACCCGCAGCCTGTGGCCCGGTATCGCCAACGTTTATAGTCCACGCCCTTACCTCTTTTACACCAGCGGTAAAGTACGTTTGTAGGTTCAATAATTTATAAGCAGCACGAATTAAAGCCGACGATCCCGGCTCTTTAAGGCCAAGGTCTTCCAGGAACATCTGGCGCTCTTCATACGTTTCTAACTCAGTAATATCAGCCTCTGTACCAACGGCAAGAAACATTACCTCTGCATTTTCATCTTTAACCAACTCACGAACCTGATTTACATAAGCATTACCGGTTGCAGCAGCACCTTCGTCTACATTACAAACGTAAAGTACCGGTTTAGTTGTTATAAGCTGGAAACTCTCTAAAAGAGCAACTTCATCTGCGTTTTGAGGTACAACCGTACGAGCCGATTTTGCCTGTAGCAATGTTTCGCGGATCCTGTCAAGCAAAGCTTCTTCGGCCTGGGCTTCTTTGTTACCTGTTTTAGCAGCGCGGCGCACTTTTTCAAGGCGCTTTTCTACCGTTTCAAGGTCTTTTAACTGAAGCTCTATATCTATCGTTTCTTTATCACGTATTGGGTTTACATTACCATCCACATGAATAATATTATCGTTATCAAAACAGCGCAACACATGTATAATCGCGTTACATTCCCTTATATTACCTAAAAACTGGTTACCAAGTCCCTCGCCTTTACTGGCGCCTTTTACAAGGCCGGCAATATCTACAATATCAACAGTTGCAGGCTGTACACGCTCCGGATTTACCAGTTCTTCAAGTTTTTGAAGCCTTGGGTCAGGCACGTTTACCACACCTATATTAGGCTCTATGGTACAAAACGGAAAGTTGGCACTCTGCGCCTTAGCATTAGACAAACAATTAAAAAGTGTTGATTTGCCCACGTTAGGCAATCCTACTATACCTGCTTTCATGTATATACTGTTTTTTGAGGGTGCAAATATAACTATTTAAAGTTAGAAAGTTGCAAGTTGAAATGTTGTAAAGTAAGTTAACATTGCAGCAACATTTCAATTTTAAACTTTCAAACATTCAACAATTTGACTTTTACCATTACTTTATGTTTTTGTAAGAAGTTATTTAACATTGTGCAGATACCTTTGCAGTATAAATGTTTAAATAACAACACAATGAAAAATTTTGCAATCACAATATTACTTGCTGTTGGCCTAAGCGCCACTGCACAAGTTAACAAGAATGTTACTAACGAAACTACCACCACAACTGTTACGGTTAATGATGGTACGGGTACCCCAAAAAAACTGGTTAAGACCAAAAACACACAGGCTGTTAGCGAACTGGAACTTAAAGATGCCGAATCTAAAAAGCTGAATAAAGAGGCTTACGAGACTGCTCCTCAGGTACAATCGTCTACATCGGTAG
>Ga0265798_10007040_pt1 | contig 14649 bp, 10 predicted proteins | sample P3T30metagenome_FD_192430 | JGI IMG/M metagenome (GOLD analysis project Ga0265798, IMG submission 192430) | Plant litter microbial communities from East Loma Ridge, Irvine, California - P3 T30 | ecosystem: Environmental > Terrestrial > Plant litter > Unclassified | place: USA: California... | reverse complement strand
CGCAGCAAGCTCGGGCTGCCGGGCTTCATTGTAGAGCCCTGAAGGTCGCAGGGCGCGCTGAAATAAAACTTACGGACTTATTTTTACAAAAAATAGCCTATGAAATCCTTTTTCGCCGCGCCCCGTTTTCGCCTGCTTTTTCTGCTGCTCGCCACGCTAGGACTGCTCACCACCTCCTGCTCGAAAGACGAGTCGCCCATTGACTATGGGCCTGTTGATGACGCGATTATTACCAAGTACCTAGCTGACAAGGCCATCACTACGGCCCAAAAACAGCCTTCCGGGCTGTATTTCATTCCGACCACTACCAACGCCAATGCCAAGCTGACCACGGTAGGCAACACCGCGTCGGTTCGCTACACGGCTACGCTGCTTGATGGCACCGTGTTCGACGGGACCTCGCTGCGCAATAACACGCCCGCCAGCTTCGTGGTCGGCAACTCTAACGCTCCGACCGGCTTGCAGTTGGGCACCCTATTGATGCACCTCGGCGATAAGGCCACGCTGCTTGTTCCCTCAAGCTTAGCCTATGGCAACGGAGAAGTGACTGGCCCCACTGGCGTGAAGGTGCCAGCCAACACCGTAGTGCGCTTCGACGTGGAGCTCGCAGACCTGGATTTTGCCCTCAAAGACGATGCTACCATCACCCAGTACCTCACCACCGCGTCCATCACGACCGCCCAAAAGCAGCCTTCAGGTCTGTATTACGTGCCAGTTACTGCTAACCCCGCGGGCACCCCGGCCACGGCTGGTAAAACCGTATCGGTGCTGTACACCGGCCGGCTGATGGACGGCACCGTGTTCGACGCGACCTCGCAACGCGACAATAAGCCGTTCGAATTTCTGTTGGGCAGCGGCTCAGTTATTAAGGGCTGGGACGAGGGCATTGCGCTGATGCGTAAAGGCGAGAAAGCCATTCTGCTCATTCCATCGGCGCTGGCCTACGGCTCCCGCGGCTCGGGCAGTGCCATTCCAGCCAATACCGTGCTCCGCTTCGAGGTGGAAGTGGTCGACGTGAAGTAATCAATTGCTTGCGCGGCTCTATCGGCCGCCAGCGCACCCTAGAAAGGGGGCGGTTGCCAGCGTGGCAGCCGCCCCCTTTTGCTTGCCATGGCACGGCCGGGCCTAGGTAGCCGTAGGCAAGGCTGCGAAGGTTAATGCTTTAAGCATCCTTTCCTAAATGAATCCAGGGCTGGAACAAAGGCGAGCCCACCTAGTCCGGTACAATCGCCTTTTAAGCCCCCACCTTATTCAAATACATTTACTTATCTATCAATGCCTTATTTCTAATAACAACATGATTATCAGCAACATGAACATCAGATTAAGTCCATAATTTCATCTAAAATTAATTTATGGGCTGGTATTGTTGTATACATGAATTCTCCCGCCCGCCAACCGAAAGTTTTTTTTCCTAACCTAGATGGGCTACGCACCATTGCCTGCTTACTTGTCTTTGGGTTTCACGGTCTTATTTCTATTCTTCCCGCCCATTCCGTTCACGTTCACGGCTCGTCGGTGTTGCTTTATGGTATGATGGGGGTCAACTTCTTTTTCGTTCTCTCCGGATTTTTAATTACCTACCTTTTACTAGACGAAGAGCAGCGCACCCACACTATCGACCTGCTAGGCTTTTATCGCCGCCGCGTCCTGCGCATCTGGCCTTTGTTTTACTTATGCGTCGCATATGGTTTTTTGGTACTGCCGCTGCTGATGCATTGGCTGCGAGTGCCCTATTATGAAAAGGCCAGCGGCTGGCTGCACTTGGCTTTTTTGGGCAACCTCGACTCGGTGTGGCAGGGTGTGCAACCCACCGCGCATAGCTTGGCTGTATTGTGGTCGGTAGCTATCGAAGAACAATTTTACCTAGTCTGGCCCGTGCTGCTCATGTTTGTTTTTCGGCAGTGGCGGCCAGGCGCTTTTCTGCTGGTGATAGTGGCGTCCGTTGGGTTTCGCTACGCGCACAGCACCAATGGCTTCCTGCTGTACCGGCACTCGCTAGCCGTGATGTCAGACATGGCAATGGGTGGGGCAGCTGCCTGGGCCTGCTTTCATTACCCGGCGCTGCAGCGCCACATCGCGGGCTGGTCGCGGTGGACCATCGCCGGGCTTTATTTGCTGGGGGCAGCCTGCATTGTACTGGGTGAGAGAAATGTGCTACCCGAAACGGCCACACTGCTCGCCGTGAAGCGGGTTGCCTATGCCTTCGTCTTCGTGTTCATCATCCTGGAGCAGAATTACGCCGTCCACTCTTGGTTTAAGCTTAAAAATAATCGCTGGCTTACTTATTGGGGTACTTTCACTTATGGCTTCTACTGCCTGCACCCTATCGTGCTTGAGTGGCTAGTGCTCGGCTCTGAGCAATTGCACTTGGCGCCTTCGGCGCTCAATACCATCGTGCGGGCTACCGTGGCACTGCCCCTCAGCGCTGGCTTAGCTTGGCTAAGCTATACGTACTGGGAAAAGCCTTTTTTACGGCTCAAAAACCGCCACCAACCAACCGAAGCCACTATTGCTGCCACGCAAGCGCCAGCTTCTCTGCCCGTATCGCCAATGCTTGCTGAGTCTTGATGGGTAATCCCACTTGTGGCCATAAGCATCTTTGGCCATAAGCGGCTATAACAAGCCAGCAGCCGCGGCGCGGTGATGTTCGCCCAGACGTTAGTAAAAGCCAGTGGGCCCCACTGGCTTTTACCGTTAGCCCTGCCTGGTGCAAGAACCAAATGCCTCGCCCGAAGGCCGCTTGTACTCGGCCAGCGCGTGCCCCGGCAAGCCCCAACAAAAGCTACAATCTCCAAAAAATATAATTTAATTTTTCTAAGCTGTCTTTTGGCCGGGTTCACAATTGTATTTGCCGATTTTGAACAATGCTGAGCTTACGTAGGCTTTATCCTTTTTTAGATAGTGGCTACAGAAATTGCACTTTTATGGATGATGTATCCCAATTGACTGTTCTTCATGTTAATACTGATTGTTCGTATTGTACTTTTGAAAAAAATTCATTTTTTATTCATGTAATTAACGCTTTAGACTTCTTCAAAACCCGCTTTTTGCGAGAGGCTTTATAGTCTCTTGCACCTGCACTGATGGTGGTTGGCGTCTTCTACTACTGCTCAATCAGACTGCTCAGCCTGCTTATTCTCTACTCTAGCACGGTGCGCCTCTTCATGGGCTACCCGTTTATTACTATTCCCATTCTTCGGTTCGGGTATGCTGCTCCCGTCTTGGTCTCGCTGGCTAGGGCTACCTAGGTATGTGCCTAACCAGCTACCCACTAGAATTCAGTTCTCATCTCAACACTTTTCTATTACCCATTCATACTTCATGCGAACTATTTTTTCGGCACCCAGATTTTCAAATACATTCTTTGGCAGCACTTTAGGGAAAATATTTTTACTTGTACTGCTGAGCCTGCCAACGTTGCTCCGGGCGCAAGTCAAAATCATGCCGCTGGGCAATTCTATTACACAGGGTGACCATCAGCACAATAGCTACCGACGTGCGTTGTGGTTTAAACTGCGCAACGCAGGCTATAACGTCGATTTTGTGGGTAGCCATAGCAGCAACTTTGGAGGGGCACCGCCCACTCCGGATTTTGACCTGAACCACGAAGGCCACTGGGGCTGGCGGGCCGACCAGTTGCTGGGGTCTATCGGTGGCTGGGCCGCTACCTACAAGCCCGATATTGTGCTAATGCACGTCGGCTCAAATGATATGCTGCAGGGCCAGAGCGTGGAAAGCACGCTAAGCGAGATTAGCCAAATCATCGACCGGCTGCGGGCCGCCAATCCCAACGTTAAACTATTGCTAAGCCAGCTTATTCCTACTACCGCAGCCGCCAACAGCCAAATCACGGCGCTGAACAACGCGCTACCTGGGCTTGCTAGCCAGAAAAGCACGGCCCAGTCGAGCATAACTATAGTAAACCAAAACGCAGGTTTCAACGCGGCGACTGACACGTTTGATGGGGTGCACCCGACCAGTGGCGGTGAGGAAAAAATGGCGACCAAGTGGTACCAGGCGCTGCAGCCACTGCTAACTGCCACCCCGCCGGCCGCCGTGACACTGCGCACGCCCGAGAACCCAACCAACACGACGGCGGGCCTGAACTACCAATACTATGAAGGAACCTGGCTGCAACTTCCTGATTTCAATAACCTTTCGGTTGTTAAGGCTGGCACTACCGGATTGCCTACCCTAGCCGGACGCAACCGAGACGACAACTTTGCCTTCCGCTACACGGGCTTCGTGGACGTGCCCGCCGACGGCGAGTACACCTTCTACACGTCGTCGGACGATGGCTCGCAGCTGTTCATCGGCTCGACGCTGGTCGTGGACAACAACGGGGCCCACGGCGTGCAGGAGCGGGCTGGCAAAATCGGCCTGCTCAAGGGCAAGCACGCCCTGACCCTTACGTTCTTCGAAAACACCGGCGACCAGCTGCTCACGGCCAGCTACGCCGGCCCGGGCCTGGCTAAAACTCAGATTCCGGCCGCTGCACTCTTCCGCGCTGACACTGGTGCTGGCACCGGTACTACGGCCAGCACCTTCTACCGGGCTATTAATCTGAATGGGCCGGCACTCACGCTAGATGGCAACGCCTGGGAAGGCCGCACCGCCGCCAATTTTTCGTATGCTGGCAACACACACGAAAACCAGGGCGTGGCGCTGGTGCCGGCTACCGACGCCGACCGCACGCGCATGATTCGCTCTTTTGTGTGGAGTGGGGCGCCGAGCGTTACGCTCAGCGCTGTGCCCGCTGGCGACTATGACGTGTATGTGTACGTGTGGGAGGACAATAATTCGGAAACCTTCAGCATTAAGCTAGATAATAAATTAGTAATGAGCAACCACCAGAGCGGCAGCGCGGGCTCCTGGCAAAAGCTGGGCCCGTGGCGGACCACTGTCTCCACTGGCACGCTCACGCTGAGCACGCAAGGCGGCGCCGCCAACCTGTCGGGCCTGGAGGTGTGGCGCGCCGCCACCACCCTAACCAAGCAAGCCACCACGAGCAGCCTGGCTCAGGAAGAAAAGCTGGTCCTCTACCCCAACCCCAGCTCCTCGCAAGTGTACCTAGGCGCCGAGGACTGGAGCCAGGTAATAGTGCGCGACAGCTATGGGCGCGTGCGCCTAACCCAGAAACAGGCCAATGCCAACACGCCCCTCGACACGTCGGCTTTACCCAACGGCATCTACATGGTAGAAGCCCGCTCGACCACAGGGAACACACTGCGCAACAACCTGGTTGTGGCCCACTAAGCGGCATCTAAACCCGGCCGCCCGACGCAAGCAGAAGCACTGCGCGGGTGGCTGCCAACGCCAAGGTCGGTGTTGCCCTAGTTTTAGGGTAGCACCGACCTTGGCGTTGGCGGGTATTGCTAGCGAAAAGCTCCGCGCCCAGGCCGCATCCGGTGCCAACCAGGCCACCACTTAACCTAGGCAGCGCTATTTTGCGGCCGTGCCTGCTCCTTCTCTCACCGCCGCCGACTACGCCCAGGGCCTCGCGGCCGGCCAGCGCGGCGTGCTGGCCCGCGCCATTACCTTGGTCGAAAGCACCTTGCCCGCCCACCAAGCCCTAGCCCAACAAGTACTACAAGCCGTGCTGCCGCGCACCGGTGGCGCGCTGCGCCTAGGTATCACGGGCGTGCCGGGCGTGGGCAAGAGCACCTTTATTGAGGCCCTAGGGCTGTATTTGGTCGAGAAGCTGGGCAAGAAGCTGGCCGTGCTGGCCGTGGACCCGAGTTCGCCGCGGGGCGGCGGTAGCATTCTAGGTGATAAAACCCGGATGCCGCAGCTCACGGCGCACCCTAGGGCGTTCATTCGGCCGTCGCCGGCCAGCGGCAGCCTGGGCGGCGTGGCCCGCGCCACTCGCGAGGCACTACTGCTGTGCGAGGCGGCGGGCTACGATGTCATTTTCGTCGAAACCGTGGGCGTGGGCCAGAGTGAGGTGGCTGTGCACGGCATGGTCGATTTCTTTCTGCTCCTGATGCTGGCCGGCGCTGGTGACGAGCTGCAAGGCGTGAAGCGCGGCATTATGGAAATGGCCGACGCCTTGCTCATCACCAAAGCCGACCACGGCAACGAAGAAGCCGCTCGCCGCGCCGCCCGCGATTACGAGGGCGCGCTGCACCTGTTTCCGCCCGCTGCCAGTGGCTGGGCCGTGCCCGTGCGCACCTGCTCGGCCCTCAGCGGCGCCGGCTTGCCCGAGGCGTGGGCAGTGATTGAGCAGTACGCGGCACATACCCAGGCCAGCGACTACTGGCAGCATCGCCGCGCCCAGCAGCAGTTGCAGTGGCTTGAAGAAGCCGTGCGCCAGGCACTCGAAAGCCAGTTTTATGGCCGAGCGGGCGTGCAAAGCGCCCTGCCTGGCGTGCGCCAAGCCGTGGCCGAGGGGCAGCTGACGCCCTGGGCCGCCGCCGAGCAGCTGCTAGCAGGTGGCGGTGCTGCTTAAAAGGCTTCGCCCACCGCGAAATAGATACCTTGGCTTCCGCCCGAACCCACGCCGTAGTCGAGGCGCACATTGAGCCGGTCGCGGCGGTTGAGGCGGAAGCGGGCCCCGATGCCGCCCGCTACGCGCGTGCCACCCAGCGAGAAATCGGTGAGCTGGTTGCCCACCTGCCCCACTGCCCCAAACGCAGCGCCATCGATGCGCCAGAACAGCTTGCGGCGCAGCTCGGCCTGAAAGGTCATCATCTGCCGCTCGCGGTAGCGCGCCTCGTAGATGCCCCGCATGAGGGTCGAGTAGTTGTAGATAGAGCCGCCTAGGTCGGCCCCGAAGGCACTCAATTCCCGAAACGGCACGTGGCCCCCAGTGTGAAACTGCCCTAGGTATTGCAGGGCCAAAATGGTGTTAGTGTTGCCAAACACCGGCTGAAAGTGCCGGGCATCAATCTGGAAGCGGTTGAAATTGAAATCGCTGCCGGCATATTTGCCCGCAAACAGGCCGTGCACGTGTAGGTACTGGCCGCGGTAGGTGGCCAGCACGTTGTCGCGCCCATCGTAGAGCAGCACCGGGCCAAACCCAGAGGTGCTGCCCCCCGCCGCTTCGCGCGTCGTGAGAATGCCTTGGTTTAGGTCGGCTTGAAACTTATTGACCCGGCCGCTCTCGGCGGGCTCGCCATAGCTTATAGTGGGCAGCGTGGTGAAGCGGTACTGCAAGCCGGCAAACCAGTTGGGCGCCAGCCGATGCAGCACCCGCTGGTTGAAAATAATGACACTATAGTCTACCTCCGATTCATCGGCCTTGCGGGTGTCGTTGCCGATGCCGTAGTAGAAGTAATTAACCTTATAATAGGCCAACTCACCGAGCAGGTACCACTGCTCGCCCGGCGTGAAGATGTTGTGCGTGAGCTGCACCGACGCCTGGCCCTTCTGGCTTATCCAGCCCGAGAGCCGGGCGTTGGATTTGCGGGTGAGCGTGTCGGTGCCAAAGCGCCAAACCGGCAGCGAGGCCAACGTCACGGCAAAGCCCGTTTCCTGCTGGATGAAGGCGGCCGGAATGGGAAAGAAATTGGGCTTGTCGCTGGCCGAAAACTTGCTGGCGAACCGGGCCAGGCCAGTAGGCTGGGCTAGCGGCAGGAGCCAGGACATTGGTCGAATCAACCACCAAGGGCGCTACTTGCGCTTCGCTTAAGCTAGCTTGTGCATCTAGGGCCAACGCCAGCGACCATTTTATATACCGCATGAAAATCATTGTAGAAGCAACACCAGAACCACCGACGACTATATGAATGCCAGCTCGTGTTCTTCATCATTTCTTCATTGACGGTAAAAGCCGGACGATGTTTTAAGCTAGGCTTCAAAATGAGAGAACGCGAAAGCTTTGGCTCGCTCCTAAAATCAGATTTACAGTTAGTTATTCCCTGCAAGAAACAATGCTACCTAACCGCTTGGCCGCTATTTGGCAACCAAGCACGTATGGAAGCGTGACCAAGCGCTACCTCTTCTTAGGAAAAATTATCGAAATCCGCCTGCGCGTAGGCGGTCCAGCTACCCTTGTGCTGCTTGAGGCCGCCAGCGCCATCGATGCCATTCGCACCGTGGCCCAGCCGCTGCCGGGCCACCCAAAAGGGGCAATCCACGTTTGCCACTTGGCCCGCCATCCTTTATTCGCCTGCCTAGGTCACCCCATGCCCCAGCCCCTTACCCCTACCGATTTGCCATACCTGCGGCGCTGCCTAGCGCTGGCCGCCGAAGCCCTGCAAGCAGGCGACGAGCCCTTTGGCTCCATCTTGGTTGACGCGCAAGGCCAGGTGCTGGCCGAGGCACGCAACCAGGTCAACGCCCTCAACGCCCTGGCTCACCCCGAGCTAGCGCTGGCACAGTGGGCAGCCACCCACCTGCCCCCCGCTGCGCGGGCAGCTACTACCCTGTATACCAGCGGCGAGCATTGCCCCATGTGCGCTGCCGCCCACGGCTGGGTGGGCCTAGGCAAGATAGTGTACCTCAGTTCGGCCGAGCAGCTAACCCAGTGGCTACAAGAGCTAGGTGCGCCGCCCTCGCCCGTGCAGATGGTGCCCATCCAAACCGTTGTGAGCGGGGTTGAGGTGGCGGGGCCAGCCGATGGCGAGCTGTTGCAGGCTATCAAGAACTTACAGGTGACTTATCACACCACAACGCCCAGCGGGTAACGGAATAAGTAAGTGACTTTCCTTTATTAGAAGGCCTGCTTTAGCCTGAAAAAGAATAATATCCTGCGCCTAAACTCATGGCTGCCAGTATACTAAAATACCGAGAATGGGAATTTGAGCTTGACCGCGAACTAACGCAGCAGGTTTACGCCCGCGTGGCTAAGAGCGGCGCAGATACTTGCCTGTGCCATGACTGCAAAAACTACGTGGCTTATCGCGACCACGTCTTTCCGCCCGAGTTCACCTCGCTTCTAGCTGATTTGGGCATCGACTACCGCAAGGAGGTAGAAGTGTTTCGCTATGAGCTCTTACCTACTGGCCTGCACCATATCGCGGGCTGGTTCCACTTTAAGGGGCGGGTATTGGTGGGCCCCAACTATCGGGACCCACTACCAAACGGTGGTCATACCATCCACCTAACCAGCATTACCGATAATTTTTCTATCGGCTTTGCCGAAGGCAGCGACTTAACCCAGTTCCCAGAGAAAACCGGCTTAGTACAAGTCGAGTTTGAAACAGCTATTCCTTGGGTGATTGACAAATCGTTGGAAACTGGCGACTAAGCCAGTATCTACTTATTCGCCAGCTCGCCTAGGTATACTTCCAGCATGGGATAGCCGCCCGGTCCAATTTTGGCGCGGTCGGCGGCGTCTTTCGGGTTGAGCTTGTGGGCGGTTTCCCAGGCGTCGGGCATGCCGTCGTGGTCGGTATCGGCGGGGGCGGGCGCCGACTTTAGCACGGGCCAAGCGCGCTGCGTAAGCGCGTAGGGCGTGCCGTGAGGGTAGCCGCCCGGCGTGTCGATGAGGCGGCCGGTGTGCAGGCGCACCTCGCGTACCAAGCGCTGGTCGAGGGTATCGCGGGCGGGGCGGGTGGCGCCGGCGCCGGCCAGCACCAGCGGATAGGCTTCCTGGGCGGGCTGCGTGACTACGGGACCTAGGTCGAAGGGCGCGGGCGCTTGGGCCAGAGCAGTATCGGCGCGGGTACCTTCGTGCATGTCTACGCCGCGCCAGTTGTGCTGGCTTACCTCGGCGCTGGCTTCCTGGTAGTTGCCGGTGAGGTAAAACTTGCCGTAGGGCAAGGGGTTAGCACCCTTTTCGAGCTTGTAGGGGTTAAGCAAGCGGGTGCGCACGGCGGGCTTGGTGCTAGGGCCGGGCTTGTAGTAGTTATTGACAATGTTGTAGTTGCCGCCCTCGCCGGCATACACGTTGTTTTCGCCCCAGTCGTAGATGACATTGTTGCGGAAGTCGCAATTTTCGAAGCCCACTGCGTGGGTGTAGCGGCTGCCGTTGAAGCGCGGGGTGCGGCTGTTGCAGTGCACAAACAGGTTGTGGTGCATGCTGGCGTGCTGGCCGCCCCAGATGCCGCCGTAGCCATGGCGCTCGTAGTCGGTATCGCCCTTCTCGAAGTGGTACGAGTAGTTGAGCGGCGGCCCGATGAGGTTCCACTGCAAGGTGGTGCTATCGCCCTCGTACACCGAAAAGCACTCGTCGGTGCTCCAGCTCATCGAGCAATGGTCGACGATGAGCCGGTTGTTGCGCATGCCACCAAACGCATCGTCGCCGCCCCCACCGTCTACCATGCCCTTATTCTGGTTTTTGTCGCCCATACGAAAGCGCAGAAAGCGAACGATAATATTGTCGGCCTTGACCTGCACGGGATAGTCGGCCAAGCAGATGCCGCCGCCTGGCGCCGTTTGGCCAGCAATGGTCGTGTTGGCCCTGTTGATGGTGAGCGGCGAAAGCAGATGAATGGTGCCCGCCACTCGAAACACGATGGTGCGGGCCGGCGCCTTGGTGGTGGGCAGCTGCACGGCGTAGCGCAGGCTGCCGGGCTGGTTGTCGTCGCGCAGATTGGTAACTTCTAGCACGGTGGTGGGCACAGCCGCCGTACCCCGCCCGCCCGTAGTGAAGCGCCCAGCGCCCTCGGCCCCCACAAAAGCCAGCAGCCGAGCGGCGGGCGGCGGCGCGGCAGCACGACCGAGGCCGCCCGCCAGGGCGGCCACAAGGAGCGCAGGTCGCAAAGCAAAATCAACAGACATAAGTAGGATGATGGGCGGGAAAAGTACCCTGTAAAGAAAACCACCTAAGCGGGCCAGGCGGCTGGGTAGGCGGGTTTTCTTTGCGCAATCGTTGTCGGCAACGTTGCCAGGCGGGCGCGGGGCAGCGGCCCACGGGGCCGTATCTTGGCCCTGCTTTCGTTTTCTATCTGTTTTTACCGAGCTGTCAGCTATGCTGTCTTCCGTTATTTCGCTGCGCGCCATGCGCCGGGCCGCCCTAGGCGGTATTTTTTGTATTACGGCCCTGGGGGCACAGGCCCAGCTATCGCCGGCGCAACGCTGGCAGCACCTCGACCAGCAGGCCGACGGCGTGCCGGGCATCAGTGCCGACCGTGCCTACCGCGAGCTGTTGGCCGGGCGCACCCCTACCCCCGTGTTGGTAGCCGTTATCGACTCGGGCATCGACTCGGTGCACACCGATTTGAAAAGCATCTTGTGGCGCAATACCCGCGAGGTAGCCGGCAATGGCAAGGATGATGATAAGAATGGCTACGCCGACGACGTGCGCGGCTGGAGCTACCTAGGTGGCAAAGATGGCCGCAACGTAGACGTGGAGAATCTGGAGTCGACCCGCATCTATGCCCAGGGCCGCGCCCGCTACGAGGGCAAAAAACGCGACGACTTCTCCAAGAAAGAGCAGCGCAGCTTCGACCTCTACGAAACTGCCAAGGCAGCCCACCTCCAGGCCCGCGCCGAGGCCGAGACCACCGCGCAGCGCTTGCAAAAGCTGCTGGGCGACCTCACCCAGACTGCCGCCGCCCTGCGCCAGGGCGCGGGCGGCGCGGCCCTCGACTCGGCGGCCCTGCACCAAGCCGCCCAGGCCCAGCCCGCCGTGCCGGGGGCGGCCCTGCTCTACGCGCTGGTGCACCGCCAACAAGTGGCCGGGGCCGACCCGCTGCTGACGCGCTTGCGCACCGCCGTGGATGACACCAAGCATAAGCTTGACAAGCAGCTCAACCCAGACTTTAATGCCCGCGCTGTGGTGGGCGACGACCCCACCAACCTGAAGCAGCGTGACTACGGCAACGCCGATAGCCAGGGCCCCAACGCAGGCCATGGCACGCACTGCGCGGGCATTATTGGGGCCGTGCGCACCAATGGCACGGGTATAGAGGGCGTGGCCGACGCCGTGCGCATCATGAGCGTGCGGGCCGTGCCCGATGGCGATGAGCGCGACAAGGACATAGCCAATGCTATCCGCTACGCGGTGGACAACGGGGCGCAGATTATCAGCATGAGCTTTGGCAAAGACTACTCGCCCCACAAGGCGGCCGTAGACGAGGCCATGCGCTACGCCGACAAAAAAGGCGTGCTGCTGGTGCACGCCGCTGGCAACGATAGCCGCGACCTCGACGCGACACCCAACAACTTTCCGTCGAACACTTATCTCGACGGCAAGCTCATTCCGAACCTTATCACGGTGGGCGCAAGCAGCCGCTTCAACACCCCCGACCTCGCGGCTGGCTTCTCGAACTACGGCCCGCAGCACGTGGATGTGTTTGCGCCGGGCGTGGCCATTTATTCCACGGTGCCGGGGGGCGGCTACGACCTCAAGAGCGGCACCAGCATGGCCTGCCCCGTCGTGGCCGGCATGGCGGCCGTGCTCAAGGCCTACTACCCCACCCTCACGGCCACGCAGCTCAAGCAGTGCATTCTCCAGTCGGCCGTAGTCAACCACACGCAGGTGCGCAAGCCCGGCACGAAGACCATGGTCGACTTCGCTACGTTGTCGCGCACTGGCGGCATCGCCAATTTGTACGGCGCGGTGCAGCAGGCGCAGCAGGTGGCGGGCAAGTAGGGCGGCGCTGTTAAGAAGGAGAAGGGGGTAGAAGTTTGGGAAGGCAGGAGTTAAAAGATAACTTTCCTGCTCTCCCAAACTTCTACCCCCTTCTCTTTTTGGCAACCCCTGCCCTGACAGTCTCCTACCCTTTTGAGCGAAGCGACCGCCCCCGCAGGCTGAGATAATCGAGGTAGTACAGCACCTTGATGGAGACGTTGTTATTGTGGGGCGTATTGGCGGTGTTGGCCAGGTTGTCGAAGTAGAGCGGCGTGGCCTCGCTGCCAAGCAAGTACGACGAGGTGGCATCCTTCCACACCACACTCACCTGCGAGCCGGGCGCGAACCACCAGACCAGGGCCGCGTCTACGTTGAAGGCGCTGAAACTGGTGTCGTGGTTGCGGGTGTAGGTGGGCAGCGCCTCCTCGGCCCCGCCGGGGCGCAGGCGCGCAAACTCGTGGTAGCGCACCGCACTCACGTAGTGCCGCACGCGGGTGGTGAGCGAGAGCCGGTTGGTGAAAGTGTAGTTGGCGTTTAGGGTATTGGTAAACGTGGACACGTTGCGGCGACCTAGGAGCACGTCGGTACCGAAGGCAGCCAGCAGCGGCTGGTCGAGCAGGTTGTCGGCATCGAGCCCGTCGTTGACGTAGCCTATTTGGTTTAGCTTAAAGTCGTAGTCGAAGGTGTAGCGAAAATTGAGCTGGTCATTGACCCGGTAGCGGGGGCTGAGGCTCAGGCCGTAGCTGATGCGCCGGGGGCGCTCGAAGCGCTCGTCCAGCGCGTAGTACCGCATGCCAGCGTTCACGTCGTAGGCCATCTTCTTGCGGTAGTCGGAGGAGATAAAGCCCCCTAGGTTAAAGTTGGCGGGTACCCGCACGTAGTACAGGCCCAGCGGGAAAGTGCGCGGCTCGTAGTAGTCGTGCTTGGGCAGGTCCAGATTAAAGTCGCCGCCAATGGTGAGGAAGTTCTTGGAGAACGTGGTATTGGCGCTGCCATATAGGCCCGCATCTTGGTATAGACTAGGCTTGAACAAGAAAGACTGGTAAGCCCCTAGGCTGGTATAGAGATTGTTGACCTTGCCAAACTGCTCGTACTTGTTGTAGTTGACAGTGGCCGACTGCGTGATATTATTATTGCCAAATAGGATGCCTAGGTCGTTGGGGTTGTAGCCATCCGACTCGATGCCGTGGTCTACGTTCCAGGTCCAGTTGCCCGATATTTTGCCGTAGTTGAGGTAGTATTTGTAGCCGTTTTGGTCGTCGATGGGCTTGTCCGAATTCAGCACTGTGCCTCGGCGCCGCGAGTAGTTGACCTGGCCTTTCAGAGCATATTGGTTGCGCTTGTCGGCAAACTTGAACAGGCCGGCCGTGACGTTGGCATCGTAGGTGCTGCCAAAGCGCGTGACGTTGGTGTTGATGAGCGAGACGTAGGAATTGTGCGGCAGGCTTTGGTCGAGCACCACAATGTTGTAGTTGGTCAGCGGCTGGGTCAGCACGTTGCGCCGCTGCTCGCCGGTCGAGTCTTGCACCACGGCATACGATGCGGCCGACACGGCATTGAACACGCCCACGCCCAGGCCTTTGCGGGTGCGGCCCGACACCTTGGTGGCATTAAGCAGGCGCGTCACGCCGGGGTTTTGATACACGGCTTCGCCCTGGCCTAGGGTGCCTTCCACGTCGTTGAACCCCAGCGGCTGCGCGCCCACCCGGCGCGAGTAGAATAGTCCCCCCTTGTTGAAAAGCTCGGTACCTTCGGTGAAGAAGGGGCGGTTTTCCTGGTACTGCACCTCGAAGGGCGACAGGTTGAGCACCTGGTTATCGCTGATGGTCTGGCCAAAGTCCGGAATGAGGATGGCATCGAGCGTAAAGCTCTCATTAATACCCCACTTGATGTCAGCGCCGGCGTTGAAGCTGGTGCTCATGTTACGCTTGCCCTGCTCGTTGTAGGGGTAGTGGTTCACGTAGCTACTCACATAGGGCGTGAGCGAGAGGCGCAGCGGCGGGTGCAGGTTTTCGAGGCCGGTAAGCTCGCCCCACTGGTTGACGAAGCCATCGACGGCGGGCTTTACTTCATTCCAAAAAAACTGCTGGTTGTCCTTCTTACGCTGCCGAAAAAACTGCACGCCCCAGGTTTGCACCGGCGCCTGAGCAAAGCGGATGGCCGAGTACGGAATACGCATTTCCACG
>Ga0265798_10007039_pt1 | contig 14651 bp, 11 predicted proteins | sample P3T30metagenome_FD_192430 | JGI IMG/M metagenome (GOLD analysis project Ga0265798, IMG submission 192430) | Plant litter microbial communities from East Loma Ridge, Irvine, California - P3 T30 | ecosystem: Environmental > Terrestrial > Plant litter > Unclassified | place: USA: California... | reverse complement strand
GCCTGACTTTTGTTGAGTTCAGCTAAAGCTCCCGCACTACCTGCGCTGTGAACACCGCCGCCAGCGCGGCTGTCTCCGTGCGCAGGCGCGAGGCACCTAGTGTTACGGGACGCACGCCGCGCCCTAGGGCCAGGTCGATTTCGGCGGGCGTGAAGTCGCCTTCGGGGCCAATGAGCACGCAGCAGCGCGGCGCCATGCCTATTACCTGCGCCAGGGCCGTACGCTCGCCGGCTTCAAGGTGAGCAATGAAGGTGGTGGCCGGGTCGATTTCCTGAATAAAATCGTCAAAGTCGGTTAGCTCGTCGAGCTGCGGGAGCCACGCCTGGCCGCTTTGCTTGAGGGCGCTGACAGCAATTTTTTCGAGTCGCTCCAGCTTCAGTTCGCGGCGCTCGGAGCGAGCGCAGCGCAAAAACGTGAGCCGCTCTACGCCAACTTCCACAGCTTTTTCGACCAGCCACTCCATGCGGTCGAGGTTCTTGGTGGGGGCTACGGCCACGTGCGTGTAGGTGGGGCGTGGTGCAATAACCTCCTCCTTAGTAATGCGTAAAGTACAGCGCTTGGGGTTAGCTTCGGCTACGGCGGCCGCGTAGCAGGTGCCGCGGCCGTCTACCAGCGTCACGGCATCGCCGGCGGCGAGGCGCAGCACCCGCACGGCGTGCTTGCTTTCGTCTTCGGGCAAGAGATAAGTGGCATGACCTGGCGCCAGGTCGGGAGCGTAAAAAGTAGGCATCTTAACAAAAAAAGAACGAAGCGAAAGTAAGCTGATGCTCTCAATGAGAGGCTAGGGTTAAAATAAGAAAAAGCTGAACAATAGAAATAATAAAAACAAATGGTTTATTAAAACTTCCAAGTATATTTGGGAGAAAATTTGACAATATTCTGAGACACCCCATCCCTCTTTCCTGCATAAGCTATGGCAACCAAATTACTCTCCCTACTGCCCGCCCTCTTGCTGCTGGCATTCGTAAGCCACGGGCAAACGACTCCGACTCCCATTGACCCCAAGACGAGCCAGGTCGTTACGACTATGACTCGTGAAATGAGCAATCACTTACAGCTCAATGAAAGCCAATACATTAAGCTGTACAGCATCAACCGCACGCGCCTGATGCGGCAACAAGAAATAGAGCGCGCCACTACTGCTGATGCCTCGGCCCGCACGGCCCAACTCGCCGAGCTGCAAGGGCAGTACGAGCAGGAGTGCGCTCGTATTCTGTCGCCTTCGCAGCTGAGCCTACTCCAGCAAGACCAAACGAACCCTGCTACCACAGGCAACGGCCAGGGCTAGCCACGCGCGGCACCGGCCAACTCCTCTTTACTTTTTAAGCCAGCCGATAGTTCGGCTGGCTTTTTTTGTGGTGCGTGCCCCTAGGGTGCCGGCTGCTCGTCGGCGGGCAAAATAGGGTCGGCCTGCACCTCCGTAACGGTGCCCAGCGGCCCAAAGTGCAGGCGCAGGCGCGGCGCCGCCGAGCGCGGGTGGCGCGGCCCGCACTGGGTGCCCGCTACCAGGTAGTAGTAGTAGACCTTTTCGGTTTGGGCCTGCAGTTCCTCTTCATCGGGGGGGCCGAGCAGCGCGTTGACATCATCGGCGCGGGCCTCGTAGAGCTGCGCGCGGGCAGCCAGCAGCGGGGGTAAGAGAGCCGCGCGTTGGTTGCGGCAGGCGTAGGGGTCGGCGCGCCAGGCCGCCGCCTCAAAGCCCGGGATGGAAGACAACGCGTGGCCGCACCCGCTAAGCGCCAGGGCCAGGCCGGCAGCCAAGCCGGGAAGCAAAAAACGAAACATAAGCAACTGCCCGGGCTGCCAAGTGGCCCGGCCCGGCGAAACTACTTCGTAAAACCGGTGTCGAGCTTGGGTAGGGGCGTGAGGTGCTGACCAAAGAGAGGCAAAAGCGGTAATTGCCCCACACTTAAGCAGGCTCGCTAGCTTGGTAGGCCAGCAAAATAACCTAGGCGTAAGTCGTGCGTTAAGGGCAGTTACGCGCGGTACAAGCGCACCACTTCTTTCACGAAAACACTAGTTCTGAAATGCGTTTAAATCTTCGCTTTATTATTGGCCTGGTCATTGCCGCCGTCACGTTGTTCGGCTATTTCTTCAATACCTCGACCAACCCCGTGACGGGCGAAAAGCAACATATAAATATGTCGGCTGCTCAAGAAATTGCCCTAGGTGTGCAAGCTGCCCCCCAAATGGCGGCCGAGTACGGCGGCGAGAGCCCCGATGCCCGGGCTACTGCTGCCGTGCAGCAGGTAGGCCAGCGCTTGGTGGCCGCCAACAACTTGGCCCAGAAAACGGATTACCGCTACCAGTTCCACCTGCTGGCCGACGACCAGACCATCAATGCCTTTGCCTTGCCTGGCGGGCAGGTGTTCATTACGATGGGCATTCTTAAAAACCTGAAGACAGAAGCCGAGCTAGCAGGGGTATTGGCCCACGAAATCGGCCACGTAGTAGGTCGGCACTCGGCCGAGCAGGTAGCCAAAAGCCAGTTGACGCAGGGCTTATCCGGCGCCGCTGCCATCGCCTCCTACGACCCCAATAGCCCCGGTAGCAGCGTAGCCCGGGCTGCCGCTGCCGCCATGGTTGCCAAGCTAGTATCGCTACGCTTTGGCCGCGAGGATGAGCTGGAAGCCGACGATTTTGCCGTTAAGTTTACCCCCCAAGCGGGTTACGACCCCCGCGCCATGATTAACGTGATGCAGATGCTCGACAAGCAAGGTGGCCGCAGCAGCCAACCCGAGTTTTTGAGCACTCACCCTAATCCCGGCAACCGCATCGAAGAGCTGCAAAAAGATATTCAGCAAGCCTTCCCGCAAGGTGTGCCGGCTGGGCTCAAGCCCTAGGTTGGTAATTTAAGTAAGCTTACAAGAAGGCCCGGCTACGCACTGCGTAGCCGGGCCTTTTGACTTAATCAGATGGCAACTCCGCCGCCTTAAAATGTTGGGGGCTGGAGGTTTTTGAAGTGCCCATTCAGGCGCACGCGCTCTTTGAGGCGCTCGGCTTCGAGCACAGCGGGCAGCAGGCGGGCCAGGTGCTCGTGCACCATATCCTGGCGCTCTTGCTCGGCGGTGGTGCTCAGCAGCTGATATTCTTGCTCGGTGCTGAGGCCGATGTGGTGCGCCACGTCAAAAATCTTAAAATCGGGTTCGAGCTGCAAGAGCAACTTGCGCAGACCTAGGGCCTCGTAGAGCTGGCGCACCTGCTCGGCAATAAGCCGGCGCAGGTCTGGGTCGGCCACTTCATCTTGCACAATGGCATCGACCTGCCCGGCCGCGTAGAGCTTGCCGGGTGCCTGCCGGAAGAACTGGCGCACCCGAAACACCCCGATGGCTTCGGTCTTGATATCCATTTCGCCGCCCGTGTGCGTCTTTTCGATGCTGAGCAGGCGCATTTCGGTGCCAAGCTCCTGCACCGCATTATCGAGGTAGGGCGGGATGCCAAAGGTGAGACCTTCGGTAAAGCAATCGCGCACCAACTCGCGATAGCGGGGCTCGAAGATGTGCAGGTTCAATTTTTCCCCCGGAAAAGCGACGAGGTTGAGTGGAAAGAGCGGAAGTAGACGCATGATGAGCCAAGAATACGATGGCCCGGCAAATGTTTTGATTCTCACCCGCCGAGCTTTTGTTTAGAATGACTCTGAATTTTGCTAATTCAGAGAAAGCAGAAAACTTTTGGCGACGCTGGGCGTTTTGGGGCAGCGTATGAAAGTGGTGGTTTCGTTGTTTATGGCCTGCCTCATGCTGGTTGGTAGCCTTATTCCGCAGAATGACTTGTCGGAACTGAGCAAGCTGCCCCAGCTCGTGGAGCACTATCGCTTCCACCATTCGGTGGCGGGCGGCGGGCTGTCGCTAAGTCAGTTTCTGGCCGAGCACTACGGTTCGGGTACCAAGCAGCACTTTGGCTGCACCTTCTCGCCCCAGCACCAGCAAGACCACCAGGGCCTGCCCTTACACGGCCGCCACGCGTGCAGCAGCCACCTCGCTTTTGCTTTCCTGCTGACCTGGCCGGCCCATACATTTGAGGGGCAGCATGCCCTGGCAGCGGGCCCAGAGTACCGGCTGGCTGGCCAGGTGGGCTACTTAGAAGGCACCACGGCCGCGCTGCTTCAGCCACCTCGAGCTTAACTCCACGCCGCCCCTGGGGGCAGTGTGCGCTGCCCAATCTGGGCCTAGCTGCCAGTGCTTATGGTAGCTAACGTGCTTCTAGGTAGGACCTAGGGCCTGCGCGCATGGTGGGGCCACGGCCCGCTGCCCAGCCGGGCGGCGCGCTGGCGGGCCGAGTTGGTAATTCTGGTATTTGGTGAAAAAGCTTCTGGTGCTACGGCATTGCAGAAGTCGTGGGGCCGCTGGCGGCCCGGCCGCCAAGCGCCGCATCCGTTTGTTTTCATGCTAGAAAAAATAATTGCGGCCAGCGTCCGCAACAAGCTCGTGGTGGCCCTGCTGCTGCTGGCGATTATGGCCTGGGGGGGCTACTCGGCGGCCAATTTGCCGCTCGACGCCATCCCCGACGTTACTAATAACCAAGTACAGGTCATCACCCAAAGCCCAGCCCTAGCTGCGCAAGAGGTCGAGCAGCTCATTACGGTGCCGCTCGAATTGCAGCTGCGCACGGTGCCGGGCGTCACCGAAATTCGCTCCATCTCGCGCTTTGGGCTGTCGGTAATTACGGTTGTCTTCCCTGACGAGGTCAGCACCTACCAAACCCGCCAGCTGGTGGCCGAGAAGCTCAAAAGCGCCGAGGCCGACTTAGCAGCCGGGGCGGGCGTGCCCACCATGGCGCCCATTACCACGGGCCTGGGCGAGATATATCAGTACAGCATCCGGGTACTGCCGGGCTACGAAAAGCAGTTTTCGCTGGCCGCGCTGCGCGACGTGCAAGACTGGCTGGTGAAGCGCCAGCTGGCTGGCGTACCGGGCGTGGTCGATGTAAGCAGCTTTGGCGGCTACCTGCGCGAATACGAAGTCTCGGTAGACCCCAACCGGTTGGCGGCCAATGATGTTACCATGGCCGAGCTCTACCAGGCCTTGCAGGATAACAACGCCAACACCGGCGGCGCCTACCTCGAGCGCGGCCCCAATGCCTACTTTATTCGGGGCGAGGGGCGGGCCGCCTCGCTAGCTGACCTAGGGGCTACCGTGATAAAGCAGGCGGCACAGGGCGCGCCGCTGCTGGTGCGCGATGTGGCCACCGTGCGCATGGGCCACGCCGTGCGCTATGGCGCCATGACCCGCAACGGCCAGGGCGAAACCGTAGGCGGTATCGTGCTAATGCTGAAGGGCGCCAGCTCCGAAAATACCATCAAGAACGTGAAGGCGCGGGTGGCCGAGATTCAGAAAACGCTACCCAAGGGCCTGGTGGTAACGCCCTTTCTGGACCGCACCAAGCTCATCGACAAAGCCATTGCCACCGTGGAGCACAACCTCGTGGAGGGCGGTGTGATTGTGCTGCTGGTGCTCTTGCTGCTGCTCGGCAACTGGCGGGCTGGGGTAGTGGTGGCCCTCATGATACCGCTCTGCATGCTCTTCGCGCTGGGTATGATGAGCCTTTTCGGCGTGTCGGCTAACCTGATGAGCCTAGGGGCGCTAGACTTCGGCCTGATTGTCGATGGCGCCGTCATTATCGTGGAGGCCGTCATCTTTCACCTGGTGCACCAGCGCCGGGCGGCGGCCCACGAAACCATGGACGACATCACGGAGCACGCGGCCACGCGCCTCATGTCGTCGGCCTTGTTTGGGCAGCTCATTATTCTCATCGTGTACTTTCCCATCTTGTCGCTCACCGGCATCGAGGGCAAGATGTTCCGGCCCATGGCCCTCACGGTGAGCTTTGCCATTGTGGGGGCCATGCTCATGTGCCTCACCTACGTGCCGGCGGCCACGGCCTGGGCGCTTAAGAAGGATATTAAGGAGGAAGGCACTGTGGCCGACCGCATCATGAAGTTTTTGCACCGCGGCTACGACCCGATTATCCGGGCGGCGCTGGGGGCACGGGCCGTGGTGGTGGTAGCCGCCGTGGCGCTGCTGGTGCTGGCGGGCGTGCTTTTTGCGGGTATGGGCGGCGAGTTTATTCCGCAGCTTGATGAGGGCGACTTTGCCCTGAATGTGACGCTCGCGCCGGGCTCGTCGCTCACCCAGACAGTGTCTACCAATACCAAAGTGCAGCGAATTTTGCTTAAGCGGTTTCCCGAAATCGAGCAGATTGTGGGCAAAAGCGGCACCTCCGAGATTCCGACTGACCCCATGTCGATGGAGGACAGCGACGAGATTATCGTGCTTAAAGACCGCAGCCTATGGACGTCGGCCAGCTCGCGCGAAGAGCTGGCGGGCAAGATGCAAGCCGCTCTGGCCGACATTCCGGGCATCAACCTGGAGTTTCAGCAGCCTATTCAGATGCGTTTTAACGAGCTGATTTCGGGTGTAAAGTCGGATGTGAGCATCAAGATTTACGGCGACGACCTAGGGCTGCTCTATGAGAAGGCCAACCAGGCGGCTGACCTCATTCGGCCGCTGGCGGGCGTGGGCGACCTCAAGGTGGAGCAGATAGCCGCTCTGCCGCAAATGCGTGTGCGCTACGACCGCCAGAAGCTGGCGCAATATGGCCTGAAAGTAAGTGACTTAAATACGCTGCTGCGCTCGTCGTTTGCGGGCGACGTGGCCGGGCAGGTGTACGAGGGCGAGCGCCGCTACGACTTGGTGGTGCGCCTCGACAGTGTGCACCGCGCGGGCCTCACTAACCTGCAAAACCTATATGTGGACACGCCCAGCGGCCAGAAGGTGCCGCTCGATGAAGTAGCCAGCGTGGCCTACCACAACGCGCCCATCCAGATTTCGAGAGACGATGCGCGTCGCCGCATCAACATCGGCATCAACGTGCGGGGGCGTGATGTGCAGAGCCTGGTCGAAGAGATTCAGCAGAAGCTAGGGGCGCGCTTGCAGCTACCCAGCGGCTACACCATGTCGTATGGTGGGCAGTTTGAGAACCTGGTGCAGGCCAAAAAGCGCTTGGCGGTGGCCGTGCCGGTGTCGCTGGTTCTCATCTTTATGCTGCTCTACCTCTCGTTTCGGTCGGTGAAGCAGGCGCTGCTGATTTTTACGGGCGTGCCGCTGGCTACTATCGGCGGCATTGTGGCGCTGTGGCTGCGCGGTATGCCGTTCAGTATTTCGGCGGGGGTAGGGTTCATCGCGCTGTTTGGGGTGGCGGTGCTCAATGGTATCGTGCTGCTGGCTAGCCTCAACGAGCTGGCCGCTGAGGGCGTGGCTTCGGTGCGCGAGCGCGTGCTGCGCGCCACCGAAGAGCGGTTCCGGCCGGTTATCCTCACGGCCAGCGTGGCGTCGCTGGGCTTCTTGCCCATGGCCCTGAGCACGTCGGCCGGGGCTGAGGTGCAAAAGCCTCTCGCAACGGTCGTGATTGGAGGGCTGATTTCGGCTACGCTGCTCACGCTGCTGGTGCTGCCGGTGCTCTATTCTTTCTTTACCAAGGACGGCGAACCCAACCCGAAGCAAGCGGTCGAGGACCAGAACAAAGCCCGCCACGCGGCCGAAATGGGGGAGACCCCAACCACCGCGCCTAGCCCGGTGCCAGCCGTGGTCACGGCCAGCCTGCTGTTACTGCTCCTAGGTGGGGGCGCGCTGCCCGCGCAGGCTCAAAACACCCTGGCCTCGACCGCCGGCCAGCCCCTGAGCCTTGGGCAGGCGCTGCAAACGGCCGGTACTCAAAACCTCTCGCTGCAAACCGCCGGTCTGCAAATCGAGCAGCAGCGCCTTCTCAACCGTACTGGCTACGATGTGCCCCGCACGGTGCTCGACTACCAGTACGGCCAGATATCGGGCCCGCTCAACGACCAGAGCTTTAATATTATTCAGCAAACGGCGCTGCCCACTCTCTACGCCGCCCAGCGCCGGCTGCTGCAAGCCCAGGCCCTGACCGCCGACCAACGGGCCCGCCAGCAGCGGCGCGAGGTAGCGCAGGTCATTCGTTCTTCCTACTACCAACTGCTGGTAGCGTATCGGCGCGCGGCCCTGCTCCGCCGCCAAGACAGCCTTTACCGGCGGGCTGCTCGTGCGGCCCGCATTCGCTACCAGGTGGGCGAAACCAACCGCCTGGAGCAAGTATCGGCCGAGGCCCGCAGCCTGGAGCTGCGCAACCGCCTGGCCACGCTGCGCGTCGATATTGCGGTGCTGGAGCGCCAGCTGGGGCAGCTGCTGGGCAGCACCCAGCCAGCCCGCTTCGACACCACCGCCAGCCCTGTGGCCCCCTTGGCTCCCGCGGATACCCTAGGGCTGTCGGCCGACTCGAACCCACAGTTAGGCCTCTTGCGCCAGCAGGCGGCCGTGAGCCAGCAGCAAACCAAGGTAGAGAGCCTACGCCGCCTGCCCGACGTGCGCCTAGGGTACTTCAACCAGAGCATTAATCGCGAAGGCGGCTTTAGCGTGGTGCAGGCCGGGCTAGCGGTGCCGCTGCTGGGTGGCGTGCAAAAAGCCCGGGTGGCCGCCGCCCGTCTCGGCCAGCAAGTCGCCGACCAACAGCTCACCTACGCCCAAAGCCAGCTCACTACCCAGCTTGCCACCTTGCGCCAGCAGCTGGCCCGCGCCCGCGCCTCGCTCGACTACTACGAGCGGGCAGCGCTGCCCCAGGCAAGGCTCATCCTCGACACGGCCGAGAAAAGCTTTCGGGCCGGTGACATCGAGTATGTAGAGTACGTAGTGAACACCCAACCCGCCTGGCAAATCCAAGAAAACTACCTCGACCAAGTGCGCCAGTACGACGACCTCGTGGTGGGCCTGCTGGCGCTCACTGGTGCCGACCCAGCCGACAAGTAAAGCTTTGGGTGATGCTTTGCATAGTATTGATTTTAAATAGGATATTTAATGAATAATAGTTTTAAGCAGCTGGCTCTGGCCGCTAGTCTTAGTATGCTGGCTGCGTGTGGTTCGAAGCCCGACACTGCCACCGACAGTGGCAAGCCAACTGGCCAAGCGAGCAAGCCCGCCACCCCCGCTAACCCCGACCAAGTGGCCGTCAGTGCTGCCCAAATGCGGGCGGCGGGCATCGAGCTGGGTAGCTTCGAGCGCCAGAACATGACGACTGAAGTGCAGGCCAACGGCTCGGTAGAGGTGCCGCCCCAAAACCGGGTTTCCATCACGGCCATCCAAGGCGGCTATGTGCAAACGGTGGCCGTGCTGCCCGGCGAGCACGTGGCGGCTGGCGCCACGGTGGCTACGCTGCGCTCGCCCGAGTATCTCTCGCTGCAGCAGCAGTATTTGCAGAGCAAGGCCAAGGTGCGCTTCCTGACCGAGGACCTAGAGCGCCAGCGCATCCTCGACGTAGAGGACGTGGGTGCCAAGCGCAAGCTGCAGCAGGCCCGCGCCGACTATGCCACCGAGCAGGCCACCCTGCGCGCTACAGCCGCCCAGCTGCGGCTGCTCGGTATTTCGGTGGCGCGCCTCGATGCCACCGGCCAGCTCCAGAACAGTGTGCCCTTGACTACGCCTATCGCGGGCTACGTGAAGGCAGTAAACATTAACCCCGGCCAGTATGTGAACCCGCAAGACGTGCTGGTAGAAGTGCTTAACCGCGACGACCTGCACCTCGAGTTGAAGGTATTTGAGAAGGACGTGGCCCAAGTGAAACTAGGCCAGAAAATTCTGTTTCGGGTGCAGAACGTAGACCGCGGCGAGGAGCTTACGGCCCGCGTGTTCTTGGTGGGCCAAGCCTTCGACGACAACGCCCGCACCGTGCGCGTGCACGCCCACCTAGAGCCCGAGCGCCGCGACCTGCTGCCTGGCCAGTTTGTGGCAGCGCGTATCCAAACGGCCGGTGCCCGCGTGCGCACGCTTCCCGAGTCCGCCCTTATTCAGGCCGGTGACCTAAGCTACGTTTTCCGGCGCGTGGGCCAGGACTCGGGCCGCACCGTGTTTCGGCGCGTGAAAGTGCGCGCCAGCCAGCCCCAGCACGGCGACGTAGCCGTAACCGTGCTCGACCCGCTGCCCGACACGACCCAGCTCGTGCGCCGCGGCGCCTACTTCCTCGATGCTGAATTGCGCAAGGGTGCCGATGACGAGTAGAAAAAAGTAGCTTGGACTTTGTAGTCCGAGTAGCTCGCGTCTAGAATAGCTTCTCTGACGTACCTAGGTGCAGGATGGACTACAAAGCCTTAAGCCATCAACTATTCTGCGTTCGCCGTGGTTAGCGGCTAAACCCTTGCCGCCATGCCCATTCGCCATTACCCCACGCTGCACGCCTACGTCGAGGCCAACCGCCGCACCCGCGCCGAATACGACGGCGAGGTGCTGCCGCTGCTAGAGGGCGCCCTGCCGCCCGACCTGGTAGGCACACTGCTGCGCAATGGCAACGGCCACTTCGAGCAGCACGGTGTGCCCTACGAGCACTTGTTTGATGGCGATGGCATGGTAGCGCGCTTCCGGTTCGATGGGCGGGGCGTGACTTACCGCAACCGCTACGTGCGTACCCAGGAGTATGTGGCCGAGGAGAAAGCCGGGCGCATGCTCTACCGCAGTTTTGGCACTAACCTGCCCGGCGGTCTGCGCGCCAACTTCGGCAAGACGCAGTTTAAGAACACCGCTAATACCAGCCTAGTGGAGCACGGCGGCCACCTGCTGGCCCTGTGGGAAGGCGGCCTGCCGCACCACCTCGACCCCGACACGCTGGCCACCCACGGGCGCTACGACTACGATGGGGTACTGCGCAACCCGTTTTCATGGCTTGATCGGCGCATCACGCCCGAGCTGCCCTTTTCGGCCCACCCCAAAGTGCACCCCACTACCGGCGTGCTACACAACTTTGGCACCGTGGCCGGCACGCAGCACCGCCTGGCGCTGTATGAGGTGAGCCCCAGCGGCGAGGCCCGGCTAGCCCATGCGCTGCCCATGCCGGCCGCCACCTTTGCCCACGACTTTGTGCTAACGCAGAGCGGGCACCGCATTTTCTTTCTCACGCCGGTGGCCTTCGATGTGGTGCGGGCGCTGGCGGGCATCACCTCGCCAGCCGCTTCCATCAAAGTTGACCCTAGGCAGGCCACCCAGATAGTGGTGGTAGGCCCCACCGGCGAGGTGCAGCGCCTCGAAACCGAGTTTGGCTTTCCCTTCCACTTCGTGAATGGCTACCAGGACGCCGACGGTACGCTCGTAGCCGATGCCCTACTGATGAATACCTACCCCGACTCGCTCAGTATCAAGGCTTACCTGGCCGGCAACCTGCCCGACGACGAGCCGCTGGCCAAGTTCGTGCGCTTCCGCCTCGACCTAGGGGCCGGCACCGTCACGCGCCAATCGCTGTCGGACTACGAGGGCGAGCTGCCCGAAATCAATCCCCAGCGCGTGGGGCAGCCCTACCGTTATGCCTGGGCCATTGGGCGCCCGCCCAGCCACCCGCTGCCCCTGCTCGACCACCTTGTTAAGCTCGATGTGCACACTGGCGCGGCGTGCCATGCCTACCAGCCCCAAACCTTGGTGAGCGAGCCCGTCGTCATTCCGCGGGAGAATGCCACTGCCGAAGACGACGGCTACCTCGTCTACTTGCGCTTTGATGCCACCACTACCACCACCGACCTGGTAGTGGCCGATGCGGCCGACCTGCGCCTGCTAGCCCGCCTGCGGCTGCCGCACAATATTCCGCTGGGCTTTCATGGCCTGTGGCAGCCTGCCTAGGTGGCTATAACCTACAGAATGAGCACCAAGGTGCCCCCAATGATGAGCACGGCTCCCAGCGCCGCTTTCAGCGTTAAGGTTTCGCCCAGAAATACCACCGACAGCCCAATGGCAATGGCCACGCTAAGCTTATCGACTGGCGCCACCTGCGACACTTTGCCCAGCTGCAAGGCTTTGAAATAAAATATCCACGACAAGCCCGTGGCCACCCCCGACAGCACCAGAAAAACCCAGGTACGCGGGCTCAGGTGCAGCAGGTCGGCTGGGTTGTCTTTGGCCAGCACAATGCCCCAGGCTACGACTAGGATAACCACCGTGCGGATAGCCGTAGCTAAATCGGAGTTGACACCCTTAATGCCAACCTTAGCCAGCACGGCCGTGAGCGCCGCAAAGACGGCCGAGAGCAACGCGTACCACCACCACATGAGTTGTTAATGTTTAATTGTGAATTGTTATTGGTTGATTGTCAACTAATAGCCATTCATAGTGTAGCTATGAAACTGGTATTTAGTGCGGAAGTAAACCATTACCCATTACCCATTACCCATTACCCATTACCCATTACCCATTACCCATTACCCATTACCCATTACCCATTACCCATTACCCATTACCTCACAGCTCGCCCAGCTTTCTGCCTAGCTGCCGACCTAGGAGCGGATGCTTGGCCTGCCCGATTACCTGCGAGCTGTAGATGCCCCGGTGCCCTGAAAAGAGGTACGCCACCACGCAGGCCAGCCCTAGGTACACGCCCGCGTGGCTGCCAAACAGCTCCAGGCCCATGAGCAAGCAGGCGAGGGGCGTATTGGCCGCCCCCGCGAAAACCCCCACGAAGCCCATGCCCGCCAGCAAGGCCACTGGCAGCGGCAGCACCCCCGCCAGCGCCGAGCCTAAGGTGGCCCCAATGAAGAAAAGCGGCGTAACCTCACCACCTTTGAAGCCCGCACCCAGCGTCAGGGCCGTCAGGAGCAGCTTCCAGGCAAAGTCTTGCCCACCTAGCTGGTGCTGAAAAGCCTCTACAATGACGGGCACCCCTAGGCCAGCGTAGCGCGTGCCCACCGCCCACAGCAACAGCGCCACTACCACACCGCCCACCACGGGCCGCAGCGGCGCATAGCGCAGCCGCCCAAACAGCCGCGAGAGCGCGTGCGTGAGCGTGGCAAACGCCCGCGCTGCCAGCCCAAACAGCGCCCCCGCCAGCAGGGTAGCGCCCAGCCCGGCCGCCGTGAGTGGCAGTGCGGCCAGCTCGGGGTAGTGGGTGTGGCCCACGCCCCAGGCCCGCGTCACGACATCGGCTAGCACGGCCGCTAAAAAGCTCGGCAAAATGGCCTCGTAGCGCACCCTGCCTAGTAAAAAAACTTCCAAGCCAAACACGGCCCCCGCCAGCGGCGTCCCAAACACCGAGGCAAAGCCCGCGCTCATGCCCGCAATGAGCAGCAAGCGGCGGTCGCGCCGCAGGCGCAGCCCGGCCGGCAGCCAGCGGCCCAGTTGGTCGGCCAGGGCACCACCCATTTGCACGGCCGTGCCCTCGCGCCCCGCCGACCCGCCAAACAAGTGCGTGAGCAGCGTGCCACCCAGCACCAGCGGCACCAGCCGCAGCGGAATGAGCTCGCTCGGTGCGTGTATTTCGTCCAGAATCAAATTGTTGCCCTTCACCACGCGGTTGCCGAAGCGCTGGTAGGCCAGGCCCACTACCAAGCCACCCAGGGGTAGCAGCGCCAATGCCCAGGGGTGCGCCTCGCGCCAGGCAGTTACCCATTCTAGCGCCACCAAAAAGCCCGCTGAGGCCGTGCCCGCCAGCAGGCCTACCAGCCCGGCCAGCACCAGCCAGCGCCCCACAAACCGCACCGTGGGTGCAATAGCTAACCCCTGCCCCGCAACCAACCGACGGGGAGTAGGTAAAAAATCAGATAGAATAGCCACACCGCGAAGTAACGAGCCACGCCTCACCTAGGCACTCCGTGCCCAGCCAGTGCCACCTAGGTGCCTACTTGGGCGCCGCCCAGCAAAAAGCCCCCACTGAAACAGCGGGGGCTTTTCGCTACTCTAGGCTTGGCTGCCGAGGCAGCCAGGTTCTCTCCAAGTCCTAGTGTAAGTCGGCGGCTAGCGCCCACTGCTTTTAATAAACCGCGCGCTCTGGCCCGTGGCCGCATCGCGGAGAAAATATATTCCACCGGGCAGGCTGCTCACATCGAGCTGCCGCTGGCTGGCGCTGATATCGGCTACCTGTACCTGCTGGCCTTGCTGGTCGAACACGGCAAAATGAGTGCCAGCGTGGCCAGCTACGTGCAAAACATCGGTGGCCAGGGTGGGGTAGGCCGTGAGGCCGGCCAGCAGGCCGGCATCTACCGTCACGACGGGGCTGAACGTTTCGGCGCCTGTGGCATCTACCTGGCGCAGGCGGTAGTAGCGCAGGCCCGTGGCATGCGTATCTACAAACTGATAGGTGCGTGCCTGGGTGCTCGTGCCCGCGCACTTTACCTGGCCTAGCGAGCTGTAGTCGCTGGTTGGGTTTTCGGCCCGTTGCACTTCAAAAAAATCAGAGTTGCGCTCCGAAGCCGTTTCCCACTTCAACGCTACGCCCGTGGCCGTAGCCTGAGCCTGAAAAGTAGTCAGCTGCACGGGCAAAGGGCTCACCGTACCATACACGGCGTAGACATCCACGTTCGAGCTTACGTTGACCAGGGCGCCCACGCGCAGTTCGAGCTGGTCGAAGGCCTGCGTGGCCGTAAAGATTATTTTATTACTTGCGTCGCTTCCCGGCAGCAGGTTTACAGCAATAGAGTTATCGGTCAATGCTACTTCCTGCTGTGCCAGCGTAGGGGTTTTGCTCGTGCTGGCGTAGGTGCGAATAGCCATGCGCCCAAGCACCGAGGCATCGAGCAGGCCAGTGGTGGGCTTGACATACAGCATAGCCTGCTGGCCGGGCTGGATAGCCGCCGGGAAGCTTACCCGCAGGGCAGCCCCACCAATAAGGGTAGGCTGAAG
>Ga0265798_10007038_pt1 | contig 14651 bp, 7 predicted proteins | sample P3T30metagenome_FD_192430 | JGI IMG/M metagenome (GOLD analysis project Ga0265798, IMG submission 192430) | Plant litter microbial communities from East Loma Ridge, Irvine, California - P3 T30 | ecosystem: Environmental > Terrestrial > Plant litter > Unclassified | place: USA: California... | reverse complement strand
GGGCAATGCCGCGGCGGGGCGAACGAAGCGCGCGCTCAGGGATTATGCACGGTCGGGCGCCTTTCGCGGAGACAGCGCATGACGACGATCGACCTCGACCACCGTCCACGGCTGGCGGAGCTGCGCGGGCTGGCCGCACCGGCGCCAACGCTGCTGGCGGCGGCGCGCACCTCGTCGCCCGCGTCGCTGGCGGGACGCGAAGGCTATCGCTCGGACCACCTCGGCGCGTTCGCGGTGCCGCTGCCGACCGCCCCGGCCGACGCGGTGCTGGCGGTCGAGGGACGCGACGACGGACGGCTCGATTACACCCATTTCACGGTGGTGATGTCACGGACACGGCGGCTGGCGCTGTTCACCGCCGCCAATCTCGACGGCAGCGCCAGCGTCGCCGTACCGCGGGGCGGCGATCCCTGGGCGTTCGACGGGCGCATCCCCGAAGAGGCGCAGGCCGGCGACGCGCTCTACGCCGACAATGATTTCGACCGCGGGCATCTCGTCCGCCGCGAGGACCCGAACTGGGGCCCTGACGCCGCGACCGCCAATCGCGATACCTTCCACTTCACCAATTGCGCGCCGCAGCTCTCGGTGTTCAACCAGCGGACGTGGTTGGAACTGGAGGATTATATCCTCGGCAATACCCGCCGCGTCCGCGAGCGCGCCAGCGTCTTCACCGGCCCGGTGTTCCGCGCCGACGATCCGGTCTATCGCGGCGTCGCGATCCCGCTCGCCTATTGGAAGGTGGTCGCGTTCGTCCACGACGACGGCCGCCCCTCGGCGACCGCCTATCTGATCGCGCAGGAGGTCGACGTCGACGGCATGGCGCTGCTGTTCGGCGCGTTCCGCACCTACCAGCGCTCGATCCGGTCGATCGCGGCGCTGACCGGGCTCGACTTCGGTGCGCTGCCGGACTTCGACGGCTTCTCGAACGAGGAACGCGCGACCGGCACAACCGTGCGGCAGCGGATCACCGCGGCGGCGGACATCAGGGTGTGAGACTGCGACGCCCGCCTGTAAACACCGGCGATACTAGCGTTTGACGCCGGAGATGGTCCCGGCGACCTGCTCACCGCTGCCTTGTGACGCCAGCGCCACACCCAATTCAATGCCGCCTGGGCCGAACAGCTCGCCCGAGATGCTTCCCGTACTGCCATCCGAGCCCGTCACGCTGCCGCTGATCCGGTTGGATGTCGCGCTTAGCTGCCCCGAGATCGTCAGGGTCACGGCGCTTGCAGGCGGGTTCGAGCCCGCTGATGCTGCGGTTATCGTACCGTGGACGGTTCGGGTCGCGAAGTCGATGGTCAGGGTGGCGTCCTGCGCGACGTAGCTGTTGGTGGCGACAGCCGTCTGGGCGATCGCCGCGAGAAGCACGCGATAGGACGCACTGCCCGAGCGCGGCACGTCGGCGGCGCGTGTCGAGGTGCCCGCAACGGCACGGCGCTCGATGCTGGTTCTGGTGAAATCAGCGTTGTCGATGCTGATGCTCTGCACGGTCAGCAACGTGTACCGTAACGCGGCCGGAAACACGCCGAGATCAGGACCCGGCTGGCCGATGCTCAGAAAACCGTCCGAGGTGGTGTAGACGAGCCGGTCGGAGGCTCGCAGGCTGATGTCCGACCCGGCGTAACGACGTGGTCCGCCGGTCGAGAAGGACACGCTCGCCTCCTGGGTGGCGCTCACATAGGCCAGGGCCGGCGCATCGCCGGGGTTGACGATCCGGCTGGAGATGCCGCCGTAGGAGAAGCCGGCAACGCGGGAGGTCGCGACGGCCGTCAGTTCCGCCATGTTGAGCGGAAATCCACGGTCGCGGCTGAGATCGAACGCAGTTTCATAAACGGTGTCCGGCGTCGGTGTCGGTGATGGTGCCGGCGTAGGAGAGGCAGTCGGGGTCGGCGCAGGCGCGCCCATCCCGTTCCCTCCCTCTCCACCTACGCAAGACGCGACGAACAAAGCGGCGGTTACCGCTGACAAGCCACTTAAACGCATGGAATATGTCCCCCGGTCAAATGCTAGGCGGCGGCTGTTGTTGCGTCTACAAATGATTGGCGTGGTGACGGGTGAAAGCGGGAAAGCGGCCCGATAGCGCCATCCCCACCAACCCCCTCGAAACGCTGTCCTACATCGCACGACTGTGGAAGGATCGCCCCGAATCGCCGATTGCGAAGGAGCGTGCGGATGCGTCGTTCGATCCCGTTGCTGCTGGTGTCCGCGCTGCTCGCCGGGTGCGCGGGCAATTCGATCCGGCTGGAGGCGGCCGGCGCGGTGCAGCGCGACACACGCGCCGCGGTCGCCGCCAGCGCGCGCTATTTCGACGAGATCGAGGCGCGCCGTCGCGCCGCCGCGGCCGCGTTGGTCGCCAGCGATCCGAGCTGCCTGCCGCTCACCCCGCTGCGGCTCCAGATCCCGCGCGATCCGCGCGCCACGCCCGCGCCCTTGTGCCTCGCCGACGGCGCGCCCGCGCCCGGCCATAGCGTCTATGCGATCGACATCGCCGACAGCCCGCGCGCGATCCTCGCGCCGCGCATCGCGCTGCTCGCGGCGGTCGCCGATTATGCCGATGCGCTCGCCGCGCTGCTCGAGGCACCCAAGACCGATGTCGCCGCCGAGCTGACCGCCTTCGCCGATCAGGCCGACCGGCTCGCGCGCTTCGGCGATTTCGTTGCGGGTACCGACCTTCCCGACATCAATGCCGCAGCGGCGAGCGAACAGGGGCAGAGCCTGATCGCGCTGATCGCCTTCGCCGACCAGCTCGCGCGCGAGGCGCGTGACGTAAAGGCGGTGCGCGCGCTGGTCGCCGAGCGCGGCGCGACGGTCGACCGCGCGCTCGCCGCGCTTGCGGTGCAGGTCGACGTCTGGGGCCGGGGCGCGGCGCGTACCGCCGACGATCTGTACGGCAATGCGCTGTTCCGCAGCTATTTGCGCGGACGCGCCGACCTAAGCGCGGCGCAGCGCGAGGAGCTGGCGGCGCGGATCTTCGCCGCGCGCGCCGCCGCCCGCGACGGCCCGGCGCGCGCCGCCGAGGTGAGCGCCGCGCTGACGCTCGCCGCGACCGCGCAGGCGGGGCTGCGCGACGCGCTCGCCGGGCGCTTCACCCCCGCGCAGCGCCGTGCCGCGGCGCGGCTCAACATCGACCGGCTCACCCGCGCGCTCGGGCTGATCGCTGCGCTGGGGACGCCGCTATGACCGACTTCGCCACCGCCGTCGCAGCCGCCGACGCGCTCGCCGACCAGCTGCAGGGCCATGTCGAGGACGCACGCTTCGTGCCGCGTTTCTTCGATACGCTGTTCGGGTTGCGCACCGCGCTCGGCAGCGCGCGCGACCGCTTCGCCGCGGCGCCGGTCGCCGGCGACCAGCCGGTCTTTGCGGCCGTGCAGGACCGCAGCGAGCAGGCGGTCGCGCTCGGCCGCGCGCTCGCCCCCGAGGATGACGCGGTCGCGCGTTATGCCGCCGCGGTCGAGCGTGCGATCGCGGCGCTCGGTACGCCGGCCGCAAGCGCGCGCCCGGCGCTGCGCGGGACGCTGCGCCTCAAGCCCGAGCCGCTGCGCGCGGTCGCCGCCGCGCCGCCGCCCGCCGAGCCTTATTATACCAGCCTCGTGAAGCTGTTCCCGGTCGAGGCGGTGACGCTCTATCCGCTCGCGACCGGCATCGCCGCCGGCCATGCCGGGCTGCGGATCGCGCTGATCGGCGTCATTATGCTGTTCGTCGTCGCGCTGCGCTGGTTCGCGACGCAGGACGCCGGCGGGCACGTGGACGGACCGGCGATCGCGGTCGCGGTGGTGTCGTTCGCGCTCTACGCCGCGTCGCTGGGCGGGTTCGGCTATCTGCCCGGCGGCGCGGCGCAGACCACGCAATTGCTCGCCTTCCTGACCGTGATGTGGGTCGCGCTGGTGCCGTACGCGCTCCGCCGCGCCCGCCGATAACAAGGAGAATGCCGATGTGCCGCCACTCGCACCGCCACGCGCTGCACTGCATCGTCCCGCCGTACATCCTGTCGCGGATCGCCGAGCACGGCCCGCCCGCGCTGCGCGCCGGGGCGATGCGCGGGCTGCTGGTCGATCCGACGATCCGCATGGTGCGCGCGACCACCGCCGGGCCGGTGCTCGGCGCGCTGGCGCGGTTGCGTGCCGCGGCGGGGGTCGTGCCCGCGCCGACGCCGCTGCGCACGATCCGCGACGCCGGAGGCGCGGCGCAGGCGCCCGGCGCGACGGTCGTCCGGCGCGAGGGCGACACGCCGACCGGCGACCCCGCCGCCGACGAGGCCTATGACGGGCTCGGCGCGACTTTTGCCCTGTTCTGGGAGGCTTATGGCCGCAACTCGATCGACGATGCCGGGCTGCCGCTCGACGCGACCGTTCATTATGATCGCGACTATGACAATGCCTTCTGGGACGGGACGCAGATGGTGTTCGGCGATGGCGACGGGCAATTGTTCAACCGCTTCACGATCGCGCTCGACGTGATCGGGCACGAACTGACGCATGGCGTGACCGAAAAGGAGGCGGGTCTGGCCTATTACGGCCAGTCCGGTGCGCTCAACGAGAGCATTTCGGACGTGTTCGGGAGCCTCGTGAAGCAGCATCTGCTCGGCCAGAGCGCCGCGGAGGCCGACTGGCTGATCGGTGCCGGGCTGCTCACCGACGCGGTAAAGGGGGTGGCGTTGCGCTCGATGAAGGCGCCCGGTACCGCCTATGACGATCCGGTGCTCGGCAAGGACCCGCAGCCCGCCGACATGGCCGGGTTCGTGCGCACCAACCAGGACAATGGCGGGGTGCACATCAACTCCGGCATCCCGAACCGCGCCTTCTATCTCGCCGCGACCGCGATCGGCGGGCAGGCGTGGGAGCGCGCCGGGCAGATCTGGTACGATGCGCTGCTCGACCCGGCGACGCGCGCCAACACCGATTTCGCGGGCTTCGCGCAGATCACCCGCGACGTCGCCGCGCGCCGCTACGGCGCGGACGGTGCGGAGGCGAAGGCGGTCGCCGACGCCTGGGCGACCGTGGGAGTATTGTGATGGCCGACGAGGCGCGGCTGCGCGTCGAGGGCGGGTTCGCGCATTTCCCCGGCCGCGTGCGCGACCATGCGGTGGCGCTCGACGATCTCGACCCGCCGGTGCGCGCGCAATTGTGTACGCTCGCCGAGGCGGCGGATTTCTTCGGCTGCGCGGTGCCCGACGATGCGCCGCGCCCCGACGCGCGCACCTATACGCTGGGCCTCACGCTCGGCGAGCGCACGCGTGAGCTGCGCGTCGCCGAGCCGATCCGCGACCCGGCGCTCGCCGAGCTGGTGTCGACGGTGCGGCGGCTGGGCGGGGGGCGGGGATAGTCGCTGGCAAAATGTCATGACCCGCGCCTAGACTGACCGGCGACGGGGGCCGCCAAGGCGCTCGCGCAAAGGGGAGTCGCCATGTTCGTCCGCCGTGTCACCGCGCTGTTGATCGCGCCCGCCCTGTTGTCGAACGCCGCTCCGCCACCGGAGGTGCGGCCGCGCGCCGCTGCGGGCTCGCCGGTTCGGTGCAAGCCGGTAGCGCCCGAACGTTTCTATTCCCGCACGTCGGGGATCGCCATTCCGGCGCCCGGCGCGCCGCCACCTCCTCCGCCGCCGCCTCCACCACCGCCTCCGCCGCCGGTGTCGGTGCAAAGCATTCCCACCCCGCCGCCGGTCTTCACCGCCGCGCCGACCGTCGCGCCGTCGGCGCCGCCCGCCCCGCGCGTCTCGCCGCGCACCGCCCCCTATGGCGCGCCCGAGAACACCGAGCGCTACGACGGCCGCCCGGTCGCCTCGATCACCGACACCGCGGCCACCCCGGTCTCGACCTTCGCGGTCGACGTCGACACCGGCTCCTACGCCAACGTCCGGCGCTTCCTGACCAAGGGGCAGCCGGTCCCGCCCGAGGCGGTGCGCACCGAGGAGCTGCTCAATTACTTCCGCTACGATTATCCGCGCCCGACCGACCGCACGCAGCCGTTCAGCATCACCACCGATGTCGCGGTCACGCCGTGGAACCCGGCGACGCGGCTGATCCGCATCGGGCTGCGCGGGTATGACGTGGCGGCGGCGACGCGCCCGCCGGTCAACCTCGTCTTCCTCGTCGACACCTCGGGGTCGATGAACGAGCCCGACAAGCTGCCGTTGGTCAAGACCGCGCTGCGCGGGCTCGCCGACCGGCTCCGCCCCGACGACCGCGTGTCGATCGTCGCTTATGCCGGCAGCGCCGGGATCGTGCTCGAGCCGACCGCGCAGAAAAAATATGTCGACGCCGCGCTCGCCTGTCTCGACGCGGGCGGGTCGACCGCGGGCGGGCAGGGGATCGAACTCGCCTATGCCACCGCGCGCGCGCATTTTCGCAAAGGCGCGGTCAACCGCATCATCCTCGCCACCGACGGCGACTTCAACGTCGGGATCAGCGACAACAAGGCGCTGGAGGAACTGGTCAAGCGCAACCGCGACGACGGCATCACGCTCACCACGCTCGGCTTCGGCGCGGGCAATTACAACGAGGCGATGATGGAGCGGATCGCCGACGTCGGGAACGGCAATTACGCCTATATCGACAGCGCGATGGAGGCGCAGAAGGTGCTGGGCGACGAAATGGCCGCGACGCTGGTCACGATCGCCAAGGACGTGAAGGTGCAGGTCGAGTTCGATCCGGCGCGCGTCAGCCAGTATCGGCTGATCGGGTATGAGAACCGCGCGCTGCGCGAGGAGGATTTCACCAACGACGCGGTCGATGCCGGCGACATGGGGGCGGGGCATCAGGTGACCGCGCTGTACGAGGTCGTGCCGACGGGGTCGCCGGGCTGGACGCCTGCGCGCCGCTACGCCGCCAACCGCCCGGCTGCCGCGCCGCCGCGCGGGGCCGAGGCGTGTTTCGTCAAGCTGCGCTACAAACTGCCCGACGGCACGCCGTCGCGCGAGCTGACGCGCGCGATCCCGGCCAGCGCGCTCGCCGCGGCGCGCGCGCCGACCGGCGATCTGGCCTTTGCCGCCGCGGTCGCGGCGTACGGCCAGAAGCTGCGCGGCGACACCTATCTCGGCCGCTTCACCTTCGCCGACGCGCGCCGGCTGGCGGGCAGCCCGCGCGATTACTGGCGGCAGGAATTCGTGAAGCTGACCACGCTCGCCGAGGCGCAGCACGCCGGGATGGCGGGCGCCGAGTGACGCGAAAACGCCCGCCGCCGCCCTTGCGGGACGGCGACGGGCGTCTCCGGGAGTGAAGCCGGCCGGGGGCGACCCCGGCCGGCGCACGACATCAGAAGCGGAAGCGGACGTTGCCGCCGATGCGGTAGCTCTCGTAATTGCCCGCGCTCGCGTCGAGGCCGATCCGCACGCCCTGGCCGACGTCGACCTGCGCGCCGACCCCGGCATTGACGCGGTCGCGCGCCAGCCCCGGATTGGTCAGGGTCACATTGATCGGATCGATCGCGCCCTCGGCGGTGATCGGGGTCAGCCCGTCCTTGAACTCATGGACATAACCGACCTTGACGAAGGTCAGCGCGGTCGGGGTCACCGAATAGCCGAGCTGCGCGTTCAGGCGACCGATCCCGCCGTCGCGACGCTGGCGCTGGATCCGGAAGAGGTCCAGCCCGGCCTCGCCCGTCTCCGTGAAGCCGTCGACGCGCTGGTTGATCCCGAGCACCTCGGCCGTGCCGCTCAGCACCGTGGCGCCGAACTGCTGGTAATAGCCGAAGCCGCCGCCATAGACGAAGCTGTTGGCATCGACCGAGCGGAAGCGCGCGCTGCCGCCGATCACCCCGCGCGTGCCGCTGCTGGTGTAATCGCCATAGGCGACCCGGCCGATCAGGCGCAGCGCCTGGTCGCCGGTCAGCGGTGCGGACACGCCCAGCGCGATCTGGTTGCCGTTCAGCTTCGCGTCCATGTTGGTGCTGCGGAAGCCACCCTCCGAATGCGCGTAGCTGAGGTTGGCGCGCAGCACCGACAGATCGTGGCTGACCCCGATCTGATAGGCGACGTCGCGGAAGCGGTTGTGCGCATAGCCCTGCTTGTCGAGCCCGCGCAATTGCCCGCCATGGATGCCGCCGGTGAAGGCGCTCTTGCCCGGGGTGAGCGTGTCGTAATCGCTCACCTCGACCAGCCCGTCGATCATCGACGCGCGCATCCCGTCGCCGATCCCCGCATAGGCGTCCGGCGACCAGCGCGCGAAGCTCGCCTGCGTCGCGTCGCGCCCGCTGGTCACGCCGGCGGCCAGCGACTGGAGCAGGTTGCCGCCGTAGTACTGCGGCACGCCTCCGGTGGTCTTGACCAGCATCGCGGCCAGCGCGTTCTTCTGGCTGGCGGTGATCGCGGTCGCGTCCGACAGCGTCTGCGGCGTGTACGAACCCATGCCGATCACCGTGCCGTTCGACAGGTTGAAGGCGAGGTTCTGGCCGAAGTTCGCCTTGGTCACCGAACCGAACGATCCCGTGAGGCTGCCCGGGCGGAACTGGAAGATCTGGAGCGCGGTGCCCAGCGGCAGCTCGTAGCTGTTCGCGGGAACGCTCTTGTCCAGTGCCAGTACCGAGGTGCCCGACAGCGTCAGCTTGCCGGTCACGACGATCCGGTCATAGCCGTTCGCCACGCCCGCGCCCTCCGCGCCGTCGATCTGCATCGCGGCCACCGCATTGTCGCCGAACGACAGATCGGCGAAGGTCAGGAGGCCCGGCGAGTTGCCCGGCGCGATCACGCCCATGCTGTTCCCGCCGACCAGCGTGGTGCCGCTAACCGAACCGTTGCCGCTGATCCGGCTGTTGCCGTCGACCGTGGTGGTGGTGCTGGTCAGCTGACCCGCGGTCGCCCCCGCCACGTTGAGCGCCAGCCCGTTGCCGAGGTGCAGCGTGCTGTTGTCGGTGACCGTGGTGGTGGTCGCCGTCGCGCTGCCCGCGAGGTTGATCGTGCTCTTGGCCGCGGTCAGCGTGGTGGTCGCCAGCGTGGTGGTGTTGCTGACGTTGAGCGTGCTGCCCGGCTGCACCGCGAAGGTGCCGCTGGCGACGGTGCCCGCGGTGTTGAGGTCGAGCGCGCCCGAGGTCAGCGCGATCCGTCCGGTGCCGTTCACCTTGCCGGTGAAATTGCCGCCGGTCGACAGCGTCAGCGTGTTGGCGCCGATGTTGAGCGCGCCTGCGCCGCTCAGGTCGCGGATCGTCTGGTCGGCCTGCAGCGTCAGCGCGGCGGGGGCCGCGATCGACACCAGCAGCGCCTTGTCGAGCAGCCCGGCATTGGCGACTACCAGCTGACCCTGCTCGATCGCCAGCGACGTCGGTGCGAAGCTGTCGACCGCGCCGGCCAGCGTCAGCGTCGCCGCGCCCAGCTTGGTGACGGTGCCGGTGCCGGCGATCACGCCCTTGTAGGTGCCGTCGACCGTCTGGTTGATGGTCAGGCGGTTGGCGTTGATCGTGATCGTGCCGCCTGCGCCGGACAGCGACCCGGTCGCCATCGCCGCATTGGCGGTCAGCGAGCCGGCGTCCTGCTGATAGGCGCCCGCGATGGTCAGCGCGTCATTGGCGACGATCGTGCCGCTGTTGGCGAGGCTGCCCAGCGTCGGGGTCGAGCCCGATGCCAGCGTCAGCGACGCACCGCGCGAGTTGTTGACCGCGCCGCTCACCGCGAACGCCTTGTTGGCGGTCAGGGTGCCGGTGTTGCTCACGCTGCCCGCGACGAGCCGCGCGTCGAACTGCGCGGTCCCGCTGTTGGCGAGCGTGGTGACCCCGTAGTCGGCGTTGGTGGTCAGCGTGCCGGCGTTGGTGACGCTGCGCACCACGTCGGTGGTGCCGACCGTGTAGCGCGCGCCCTGCGCGACCGTCACGTCGAGTGTGTCGGCGAAGGTGCCGCCGCCCGTCGTGTCGATCGTGCCGGCGGCGATCGCGAACGTGCCGGTGAAGCTGTTCGCGCCGGTCAGCACCAGCGCACCCGCGCCGGCCTTGGTCAGCGCGCCCGACCCGGCGACGATGCCGGCGTAGCGGCTGTCGCCCGACTGGTCGATCGTCAGCCGGCCCGCATCGGCGACCGTGACCACGCCGTTGGCGTTGCCCGTGAAGGCCGCGGTGTGGAGCGTGCGCGTGCCGGTCACCGCGACGCGGCCGTCGTTGACGGTCCCGTCGGTGGTGGTCAGGTCGGCGTCGAGCGCCACCAGCCCTTCGTTGACGAGCATGGCGATCGCCTGATCACCCTGCACCGACAGCGTGCCCGGTGCCGCGACACCGACCATCAGCGCATTGCCGAAGATGCCCGCATTGGCGGCGGTCACCTGGCCCTGTGCGACGGTCAGCGACGTCGGGGCGATGCTGTTCGCCGCCCCGGCGAGCGTCAGCGTCGCCGCGCCGGTCTTGGTCAGCGTGCCGGTGCCGGTCAGCGTGCCGGCGTAACTGCCGTCGACGCTCTGGGCGACCAGCATCCGCGTCGCGCCGTTGAGCACGATGTCGCCACCCGTGCCCGCCAGCGAGCCGGTCGACAGATCGGCGTTCGCGGTCAGCGTCCCGGCGTTCTGCGTATAGCCGCCCGCCACGGTCACCATGTCGTTGGCGACGATCGTGCCCGCATTGGTCAGGCTGCCCAGCATCGGCGCCGAGCCGGCGTCGAAGGTGATCGCGCCGCTGGCAGCGTTATCGACCGCGCCGGTCACGAGCAGCGCGTGCGCCGCGTTGACGGTGCCGGCGTTGGTCAGGCTGCCGAACTGGCTGGTGCCGCCGGTCGTCATCGCCAGCAGCGCGCCCTGCGCATTGGCGACATCGGTGTCGACCACCAGCGCCCCGGCCGCATTGACGGTGCCGCTGTTGACCAGCTTGCCCATCACGCGCGTGCCCGAGGTGCTGGCGAGGTCGAGCTGCCCGCTGTTGCTCACGTCGCCGCTGGTGGCGAGGATCGCGTTGACCTGCGCCGTGCCGCTGTTGGTCAGCGACGCCGCGCCGTAATCGGCGTTGGTGGTCAGCTGCCCGGCGTTGGTGACGGCGCGGACGATGTCGTTGGTGCCGACCACATAGGCCGCGCCGTTCGCCACCGCGATGTCGAGCGCGTCGGACAGCGTGCCGCCGCCCGTCGTGTCGATCGTGCCCGCCTCGATCGCGAACCCGCCGGTGAAGTCGCTGGCGCCGGTCAGCGTCAGCGTGCCCGCGCCGGTCTTGGTCAGCGCGCCCGCGCCGGTGACGATGCCGGCATAGCTGCTGGCGTCCGACTGGTCGATCGTCAGGCGGCCCGCCTCGGCGACCGCGACCACGCCATTGGCATTGCCCGCGAAGGTCGAGGTGTGGAGCGTCCGGTCGCCGGTCACCGCGATCCCGCCGTGGTTGACGGTGCCGCCGGTGGTGGTCAGGTCGGCGTTCAGGCGCGTCACGCCCTGGTTGGCGAGCGTGGCGATCGTCTGGTCGGCCGCGACCGACAGCGTGCCCGGTGCGGACACCGCCACCGCCAGCGCATGGCCGAGGATGTCGGCGTTCGCGGCGGTCACGCCACCCTGCGCGACGGTCAGCGAGGTCGGCGCGATGCTGCCCACGTCACCCGCCAGCGTCAGCGTGGCGGCCCCCGTCTTGGTCAGCGTGCCGGTGCCCGACAGCGTGCCGGCATAGCTGCCGTCGACGCTCTGGTTGACGAGCATCTGCGTCGCGCCGCCCAGCACGATGTCGCCGCCGGTGCCCGACAGCGAGCCGGTCGACACGTCGGCATTGGCGGTCAGCGTGCCGGCGTTCTGCGCATAGCCGTTGGCGACGGTCAGCACGTCGTTGCTGACGAACGTGCCGGCGTTGCTCAGGCTGCCGAGCGTCGCGGCCGCGCCGAGCGCGATCGTGCCGGTGTCGGCATTGTCGACCGCATTCGCCACCGTCAGCGCCGAGGCGGTGGTCACCGCGCCAGCGTTGGTCAGGCTGCCCAGCCACGGGGTCGAACCCGCGCCGAGGTCGAGCGTCGCGTTCACCGCGTTGGTGACCGCACCGCCGACGACCAGCTGGTGCCGCGCGGCGACATAGCCGGCGTTGGCGAGGCTGGCGAACTGCGTCGCCCCGCCGCTGTACAGGATCATGTCCGCCCCGGCGTCGTTGCTGACCGCGCCGTCGACCAGCAGCTGGCCGCTGTTGCGGAATGCACCGCTGCCGGTGTTGGCCAGCGTGCCGCGCAGATGCGCGATCGCCGCCGCGTCCATCCACAGCTCGCCGCTGTTGCTCACCGCGCCGTCGGCGATGAAGCCGCTCGCGACGCGCATGAACCCGCTGTTGGTCAGGTCGGTCACCCCGAAATTCTCGGAGGCGATCGTCGCGCCGGCGTTGGTGAGGTTGTGGATCGTGTCGGCGGTGCCGACCAGATAATAGGCACCGTTCGCCACCGCCACGTCGAGCGTGTCGGCGAGCGTGCCGCCGCCAGAGGTGTCGACCACACCGCCGTTGATCGCGAACCCGCCGGTGAAGCTGTTCGCCCCGCGCAGGTTCAGGCGGCCCAGCCCGGCCTTGGTCAGCGCGCCCGCGCCGGTGAAGACGCCGGCATAGGTGCTGAAGCCCGACTGGTCGAGCGTCAGCGCGCCCGCGCTGCCGTCCGCGCCGCCCAGCAGCACGCCGCCGCTGGCATTGCCGCCGAACGCGGTGGTGGTCAGCGTGCGCGTCCCGGTCACCGACAGCAGGCCGTTGTTGGCGACCGCGCCGCTGGCGGTCAGCGCGCCGTTCATCGCCCAGCTGGCGTTGTTGGTGATCGCCCCCGCGGCCAGATCGGCGTTCTGGAGCAGCAGCCCGGCCTGATCGTTGAGGATGTTGCCCGCGGTCGCGGCGCCGTTAAACACCAGCCGCCCGGTGTTGTTGACGTTGCCGGTGCTGGCCGCCGCGCCGAAGCGGATGATGCCGGCGTTGCCGATCGTGCCGGTGGTGGTGGCGCCGTCCGCCAGCAGCATCGCCTGATCGGCGACGGTGACGGTGGTCAGCTTCTCGGCATTCGCCAGCCGCAGCGTGCCGCCGGTCATCGTGACATAGCCGCCCTGGCCCGCGTCCATCAGGCGGCCCGACAGCTCGTCGAGCTTGGTCGAGACGAGGCCGTTGTTGACGGTGATGCCGCGCAGCGTGTTCTGCCCCGCCAGGTACAGGCTGCCGCTGTAATTGCTGCTGTTGGCGGTCAGGAAGCCGTTGGTGACATTGCCGGTCAGCAGCGCGAAGTCGCCGGTGCCGCCCAGATTGTCATAGACCGCGATCTTGCCGTTCAGCCCGTTCAGGTTGATGTTGTTCATCAACCGCACCGCGCCGGTGGCCTCGACGGCGTCCGAGCCGAACACCAACGTGTCGGCGGTGCGGACGAACCCGCCCGAGTTCCACGTCAGGTCCTGCCCCTGGCCGCCGTTCAGCGACCCGAAGTTGAGCGTCAGCCCGTTGGCAAGCGCCGCGAAGCCGCCGCTGCCGCCCGCCGTGCCGGTCACGTCGGTCCACGACAGCTGGTTCGGCATCACGCCGACGCGACGCGTCATCGTGCCCGAGGTCAGCAGCGTCCCGGCATTGGCGGTCGCCAGCGCGGTCGCGCCGCCGATCGTGCCCGCGCCCTCGAACAGGATGTGGCTGTTGGCGTGAATGCCGACGCCGTCGTCGGCGCGCAGCGTGCCGCCCTGCAGGCGGGTGTTGCCGGTATAGGTGTTGACGTTGTTGAAGCGGACCAGCCCGCCGCCCGCGATCGTGATGTCGGCGCCATAGCCCGAGGCGATCCCGGTGGTGCCGATGCTCGCCGCGCTGTCGTCGGCGATCGTGCCGTTGAAGGTGATCGTCTTGCCCGCGCCCGGCGACAGGATGACGGTGCCGCCGCGCATCACGAACAGGTCGCTGCCCGCCGCGCCGCCGGCCGCACCGCCGTTGTTGCTCGATCCGCCCAGCGCCGCATTGCCGTCGAACAGCGCGTCGCCGTTCACCTGCAGCGTGCCGCCATCGCGGACGAAGATCGCGCCGCCATAGCCGGAGCCACCGCCGCCGCCCTGGCCGTTCGAGGAACCGACACCGCCGCCGAACCCGGCCGCGCCGCCCGCGCCGGCCGAACCGTCGAGGCTCTGGCCGTTCGCGCCGCCCGCACCGCCGGCACCGCCCGAGCCGCCGCCCGCGCCGAAGCCGCCGGCGCCGCCCGTGCCGCCCTGGCCGCCCGCGCCGCCGTCGGTGATCGACAGCGCGCCGGCGCCGCCCGCGCCGCCTCCGCCGCCGGCCCCGCCGCCGAAGAAGGTCGCGCCCGCGCCGCCGTTGCCGCCCGCGCCGCCGGCGCCGCCGAACGCGACCTTGCCGTTCGCCATGTCGATGTTCCACGTCACCAGATCGGCGATCGACTTGGCGAGCAGCACGCCCGCGCGCGCGGTCTCCACCGCCAGCGCCGCCGACAGCGCCGCGCCCGGCGGGAAGGTGGCGAGCGCGCCCGCGACCTCCGCGGCCTTCAGCCCGACCTCGATGCCGTTGTTGACGGTGTCGATCACCATCGCGGTGTTGACCGGCTTGCCGTTGCTGCCGCTGCCGCCGTTGCCGCCGTTGCCGCCCGCCGCGGCGGTGCCCGCGCCGGCGTTATAGCCGTTGGTGCCGACCGATCCCTCGCCGTCGTTGAGGATCGCGTTGAAGTTGCTGCCGGTCCGGCCGTTGCCGCCGTTGCTGCCGACCGTGCCGTTCGCCACCAGCGCGTTCATCGAGCCGCCCTTGACGAGCTGCGCGACTGCCGGGTCGATGCGATAGGTG
>Ga0265798_10007037_pt1 | contig 14651 bp, 16 predicted proteins | sample P3T30metagenome_FD_192430 | JGI IMG/M metagenome (GOLD analysis project Ga0265798, IMG submission 192430) | Plant litter microbial communities from East Loma Ridge, Irvine, California - P3 T30 | ecosystem: Environmental > Terrestrial > Plant litter > Unclassified | place: USA: California... | reverse complement strand
ATGTGCTAATATCAGCCAAAAACTTGGCTAAAATCAGGTTTTACCACGTTAAAGATTCGTTTTACCACGTTGATGCAAAAAAGAAAAATTAAAAACCTAGAATTAATGGACTGGTTACACAGTGCTTTAGTTGCAAAACAATCTTTATATTACTATCAACAATCTCATTATCGGAACTTTTTACTAGGCAAATGATGTACGAACTTATCAGCTTCAGGGAAATAATTTTAGATGCCATTAAAGTGGGAGCAGCATATCAATGCTCAGGTAAGGAACTTCAAAATGAAATTTTAAAGGAAAGTAAAAGAATAATCAGTTCCATTCAGCATAATGTAACACAAATAGCTCCTGACAAATCAAAGGCCTATATCAGACAACATCAAAGCGGGTTGGTGCAATTAATGGATGAGTTAGCAGCCATGGTAGATGAGGATAATCTTAACGCCTGTCAAAAAAACAAAAATGAGGGAATTAGTAGCATAGTAAATCTACTCAACAAAATGGTTTTGGATCTTCAGCAGTATTTGCCCTATTATTTTGACTATGATTGTGCCGTTCCCATAACTACCCAGAAAAAACTGTTAGTAAATATTGCAGAAAATTCCAGCAAGATCCTGAAAAACCTTGAAGAACTGCAGACCGATAATGAAATCATCATCTTTTTTAAGTATATCTTTGAACACCTCAATAGCAGCCCAAGCCGTTTCACTTTCGAACAGGCTATATATTTACATGATTTTTTTGAGTCGCTTGAAATAGCATTGAATAAATTCGTACCTTCTTTAGCTATGTCAGGGATTATTCTACTGCTCGTCTCCTTAAATTTTAATCATCCATATTTTTATCATTCCTGCTGCAGCCATTTTAATCATGAACTTCAAAAATGCGAAAGCATTAGCGAGCAATATAGATTAATTCATTTCTTTAAAAAGCTAATTGGGCAGGTTTTTAAAACCATAAGCATACCATACAATAGAAACTTGTCCAATATTGACGAATCATTATTAAGGTATATTAAAAGTGAAATCAGCTACCTCAAATCAATAGACACCATAGCTGAAGACCTGAGTCGCGGAGGCATTTTAGATAGCAATTTTAAAGTGACCTTTACGGTAAAACAGCTTGCCATATTCATCCACCTACAAGTTGAAGCGGGCATCATCACAACCCACAGTCCCAAGGCATTGCATCAATACATTACGAAACATTATAGTACTGCAGAACAAGATACTATTTCAGAAAAAAGCTTTAAAAATGCTTACTATGGGAATATTGGAAAGGATGTTGAAAAAGTGATCGACAAGATTGTAACCATGTTGGCCATTGCCCAAGAAAAATGCTAACCAAGAAGATTTAACAAATCCTTCCTGCGTAAAAAATCAACAAATTCAAAATACCAGTGCTCTGAATAATCATCCAGCTCATGTAATTCCTTTTGCTGGGCTCCAATAATATCCTGAAGTGTAAAAAACCCCATTAGTTTACTTCTAAGCTTAAAATTCTCGGATAGTGGAAGTTCTGCTATTGGCAGATTGAGGAGAAAGTGATTTGACTGGAAAAAACTGTCCATAAAAAGCGTGGGTTAACCCGATATCCGCTTTAGAGGCACCGCAAAATGCCCAGACACAAGATAAACAGGCACCCACGCGTAGCGTAGGCAACCATCTATTTTTTCCTGTGTCTTTTGAAGTTTTGCGGTTTTCTAAAACAGTAAAATAGCTATTGCTACAATATCAAATATGTAATTAATTTTTATTTCATGGCTCAAATATAACAGATCTGAATCTTTTATTCCCCGAAAACAAAAAAATAAAGGGGTTGCCAGTGGTTGCTCCATCAGCAACTTGACAAACTTGAAAATATGCATTTCTTTATCCTTAAAAACAGGTTATGAAAAAAGAACAATACCTCTCCAAATTATCGTCCTATCAAAAACTTTCGGTAGGCCTCAGCGCATATCTTAATTATGCGATGTACCAAACTAATTTTAGTAAAATGGAAAAAATTTCACTCGAAAGTACGGAGCTTGGCAGTTTTTGTTACCTCGCCAAAGGCAGCGGAAGATTATTTGTTTATGATACCGAAAACGAGCAAGAAATCACCATCCTTTTCTTCCAGGTACAAGATATGTTACCAGACCTTAAATCTATCTCCAAATATGTGCAAGGGCGGCTTTTCATGCAATTTTTAGAAGATACCGAACTGCTTAGCATACCAAATAAACACAACGAAAACATACACAAACTATTCCGCGAATCCGCCACTTTGATTACAGAAATAAACGCAGAAATACTTGCAAAAATAATCATCGTATCTTCCGGATTAAAAATCCACGATGCTGACCAGCGACTGGATAAACTAATTGAATCTTTTCCGGCAGTTTTTAACCAAACCGCAGTAAAAGATGTTGCATCATACCTGGGCATTCATAGCAGTACTTTGAGTGCGATGAGAAATAAAAACAAGAAACATAAGAGATAATTTAAGTTACCCTTTACCAAATAATACCATTATACCCCATGTAGCTGTCATCTTTTTTCTACAAGTCACCTGTTTTTCCCATCTAGATGTGAGGCGATTTTGAAGACAATAATCCAATTTCGGAATAGCAAAGAAAATTGGATATGAAGATCGACACCAAGGCAACGGTACTACAAGTTATTTCTGCAGCATTCATTTTATTATGGGTATACACCGCAGGCAGCAAGCTAGCCAGCTTTGAAAACTACAGGCTGGAAATGCAACACCAGGTTTTCAGCCTGATAGTATCAGAGATACTTGTTTACATAATACCGATTGCCGAAATCATGGCTGCAGGATTACTGCTGTTCCAAAAAACCAATAAAACGGGGATGATCCTTTCAACCCTGCTCATGACCGCCTTTACCATCTACATCGTACTCATCATCTCGGACTATTTCCCAAAAGTGCCATGCACCTGTGGTGGGGTAATCCGAGCCCTTGGCTGGAAAGCCCACCTTGTATTCAATTTGATCTTTTTAAGCGCAGCAATCCTTGCACTATATAACACACCAAAGCGGGAGGTAAGTGACAAAGAGTAACAGACAGCTTGGGCCTGGCCAGCCAAAAAAAAGAACCACAAAGTCCGATGGCCAAAAACAAAAGGAAAAGACATAAACTGGCCAGCTGCCTGGGCCCAACCGTCAGGCAGAAAATTAAACTAAAAACATGTTAAAAAAATTCAACTTAGGTCTTGTAGCCCTTATATTAGGGTTCGGCCTTATCGCAACACAAAGTGCATTTACAGTAAAAGCAACTTCTTATTATCATTACAAAACAGCTAACGGCCCTGTTCACGAGCCCAGCTCATGGGAACCGGCAGCTGCCCCCTCTAGCTTTGAATGTAGCGGAGAGCCGGAGGTGCCTTGCACAATCGGAATTGAAACTTCCCTTTCAACTTATCTTTCTGGCAAGGATAACCAAGCCGTATTGGACTCACAGGAACTGATTTCTGCCAGGGAACAATAAATTAACTAACAGTCAATGGTGCAGAAAAGATCTGCACCATTGCATTTATGGGTTCTGTTCAAGACCCGCCATCTCGATTACCCGCTCAGGGATCGGTAGTGCAAAAGCAGAACTGTTGGCTTTCAGACTATACACCGTCCCTTTAACGCTTCTGCTAAATGAAATCCCTGCACCTTCCCTGTTAAGCCTTTTAACATCTACCCATCTCAAGCCCCGGAGCAACAGTTCCTTTCTCCTTTCCAAAAGAACCATATCCAGAACCTCCTTCTGATCGGCTCGCGACTTTTCGACAAATGTATTCTTTTTATAGCGATTACGGAGCAAACGGTTTAGATCAGACAGTGCCTCCGAGAGCCTATTGGCCCTGGCCAGAGACTCACTCCTAATCAGTAAAATCTCATTCACCGCAAGCCCGCTAAAGAAGTTGGAATTGCCTTCATAGCTCCCTTTAAAACCAAACGTACCGTTTTTGTTATCATTAAAAAATATCGTCCTGCGCAGATCATTAGCATCATAAAGTGCATAAAGCGAAGGATTGATCTTTCCCCTGGCATTGTTCAGCACAGGAGAAGTAAAATAACTGTCGTGCAGCACCTCGGAATTAAACTGTCCGATAGGATATGTCGCGGAAGCATTCAGCAAATTATAATCCAGCAGATCTGATTTCAACAGCAGACATGAATCAGCATACAACAACGAAAGATCATATCTACGCATCGACCAATAGGTCCTTGCCAGAAGCGCAAATGCTGCCGGTCTTGACGGCCGCATGACATGGACAGCTTTTATAGGCAATATAGCAGAGGCCCTTTTCAGGTCCGAAATTACTTGCGCATAGCCGGCCTCAACAGTCGCCCTGGTAGAAGGTTCATTAAAATCAGAGTTTAGTTTCAATGGAATGCCAAGCTCACTACCAGACTGCTCACCATAAGCATTCCCCCAAATATATAAGCCCCTAAGGTGGTTTTTTGCCCTGAGGTAATAAGCTTGTCCGGATACATTATCCCACTCAAAAGCATTGCCCGCGTTCCTATCAATTTTTTGGATAGACTCCAACACTACATTTGTCCGGTTAATTGCCCTGTAATTATTAAACCATTCATTTGATTCCTGCAAGAATATATTTGCCCGCTGCCAGGTATACATGTTCCGCTCATTCTCTGCCCTTGCCGCCAGATCCGCATCGGTTAAGTAAATATCATCCGTGCTTACTTCCGCTGAATTGCCGTCCACATAGTTTATAAGCTGATACTGATCCAGTAGCGCCTGCAGATCGGGAAGCGTCTCAGGTATTGCCTGCGACTGATTGGACTTTGCATCCAGAAATTTCTTGCATGAACTGAACGCCAAAAGCAAAAACACGCCAAAAAAGATTAATCTTTTCATATCTCAATATTTTATAAAGATGATTTAAAACCAAATGCAATGCTCCTTGCATCAGGTATACCCATATAATCCGGATCGATGCCTTCTTTGTTGGCCCGCCAGATAATCCCTAGGTTACTGGCCACCACGAATAACTGCAGCCTGGAAAACCCTGTCTTTTTTAAGCTGGCCGGCTTAAAATCATATCCTAAGTTCACATATTGCATTCGAATGTGGTCCCCTTTTAATACGTTGACCTCCGAACCCCAGTAAAACTCATCCCGCACATTGGAATTTGGATAGATCAGACTGGGAACACTGGTGATCAGCTCATCCCCTGGTTTCTGCCACCGCTTTACATAGTCAGCATTCCCCTCGCGACCGATGAAAAGCGATCCATAGTCCAGTGCACGTTTCCTAAAGTAATAACCCAGCTTAAAGCTCAGCCTCACGCTTAAGGTAAAACCGGCATAAGAAAAGCTATTGCCCAGCCCTCCTGAAAATATCGGAAGCGCAGTACCGTGATATACCATATCCTCAAACTTCAGTGAACTCCCCATCAGCGCATCATAGTTTTTGCTGACCGCACCATTCAATATACCTTGCGGATCGCCTGTGGACGGATCAAGCCCGGCCCACTTGAAGGAAATCATCCCATAAAGCGGATAACCCACCAGCCCGGTAAAAGCAACGTTACCGTCCAGTTTTCCCCTGCCATTAAATGTACTGTTGTAATTCTTGAGCACCTTGTCTTTATAATAATTTAAAAAGAAATCGGTTGACCAGTTAAACTTCCCTACCACATTCCGGCTATTCAGCTCCAGATCCAGGCCATCTCCCTGGATCACGCCAGAATTTTTGACTATAGTGGCACCAACCCCCGCAGTGAGGTCAATTGGGGTTAAAGCAAGCAGGTCAACCGATTTTTTACGGTAATATTCCAGACTGCCCCTTATCCTGTTTTCTCTAAAGCCGAAATCCAGCGCAGCATTGAACATAAATACCCGCTCCCATTTCAGCTCCGGATTGGCATAATTACTAAAATACGCATAAGGGGTCTGGGTAAATACCGAGTTGAAACCTGCATATGTAATCGTAGTTACCGCCGTACTCCGTGGATCAGTATTTCCGCTTGCGCCGAAAGTTGTCCGCAGTTTCAAAAAAGAAATCAGGCTACTGTGCCAGAACTTCTCCTTTGAGATATCCCAGGAAAATCCCGAAGAAAACAGCGGGTTCCATTTATCATTCGTCTTCAGTCCAAAAAGATTGGAAGCATCACGTCTTCCGCTCAGAGAAAGCGTGTAACGGTCATCAAAAGTATAGGCCAGGTTCGCAAAAGTGGAAACATAACGGTTCAACGTTTTCCCGAAAGCATCCCTATTGGTGATATACTCCAGATTCCCCGTCACAAAAGTTTTCACCGGATCCAGGTAGTTTACAACAGAAGTCGTCAACGTAGATTCATTTAGTCCATACACCCTGCCAGCGTTGGTCTCTGTACCGTTGCTCCTGATCTCCCCACCAATGATCCCCGAAAGCGCATGCCTGCCCATCACCTTATCGATATCTGCCTGCCCCCTCATATTATGTCCCTGCAGCAGCGAATAATCCTGGTCGACGATGCTTCCCAAAGGGATATTCCGCTTTAAGGTGCCGCCTGCATCAATGGCCGAAAAAACATTCACCAGATTCCGTACCAGGTAACTCTGCGGGGTATTAACCGATTTTATTTTCCCGTCCTGCTGCTCAAACTGATAGGTTGCAGCCACTCTAAGCCAGTCTAGCACCTGATAAGATGCCCTGAATGAGGCCAGTATATCGTTCACGTTATTGACCGAACGGCTATGCTTATAATCTTCCAGGGGATAGTATCTCCAGTCCAAAAACTTACCGTTTCCTGCCGAGCTGATATAACCGGTCCTGTAATCGGTAATGACCGGAAGGGAATTTCCATTCTCATCCGCCAGGCGTGTATAGGGCGGAAGCATTCCTGTGGCCGAATTAATTTGTGATGGATCGGTCCTTCCGTTTTTGCTGTTCGTATAGGTTAGCATTAGGTTCCCTGTGAGCATAAGCCTTGAAGTAACCTTAAAATTCTGTTCCACCTTTAAGTTATAGCGGCTGAACGGCGCGGCAAGCGAACTCACATTATGGTCAAAACCTGCAGAAAGCAACCAGTTTCTTTTCTCGGACCCGGCGCCCATCTGCAGGCTGTACTGCTGGGCGGTTGCATTTTGGAACACATACTTGTCCAGGTCCCTTCTCAGGTCGTAGCCCCTCAGCACATCGATTCTGGATTTCGCATCGCCTGCATTGATCAGTCCGTCCCTGGCCGCAATCCGTAGTTCCACCACCTCAGAAAGCGGCGCCCTGGCAGTACCCACCTCAAAACTTGTATAATACCCCTTATCAAAAAGAAAGTTCTCCAGATCAATAAAATCATCTACCGATATTTTACTCTGGTAATACTGATCAGGCTTTCCCGTCACCTTCAGGCTCCCCGAAAAGGACACCTTCAGCTTATCATTAAACCTCGCCTTTTTGGTATTGATTACAATAACCCCATTACCAGCCCTGGCACCCCAAATCGACGCCGCAGCCGCATCCCGCAGCACTGTAATACTCTCCACATCATTCGGATTGATATTATTAATATCCCCCTCATACGGAAAATTATCCAGCACAATCAGTGGACTTCTCGGCCCCTGCAATGTCCCGATCCCACGGATAATAATTCCGTATCCCTCACTCCCATTACTTTTCCGGTCAACACTCAGGCTACTCGTAATACCCTCCAATCTAGCAATAATCCCAGTACCCACCTGCTCATTCAACACCTTACCTGACAACTGTAAAAACGAACCTGTCGCGCGCTCCTTGGGCAGTCTCTGGTAGCCAGTACTTACCTCAACTGTTTCCAGCTGCCGCTCCCTGTCCACTAGCATCACCTCCAGTAGCCCGGAAAAAGGTAAAGAAACCAGCGTATCCAGCCTATCAAAATTCATCGCCGAAAAAGACAGCCTAACCTTGCCCACCTTCCCGGATAGCACAAAACCACCATCCTCACCAGAAAACACCTCAACTTCCGCTCCCTTAACAGACGCCCCACTAACGGCCTTGCCTGAAACATCCCTCACGACACCACGCAAAGACTCCTGCGCTCCCACCAAAGAGGCACAGAACAGCAAAACGATCATCAATAATAGCCTCCTCATAACTAATCCTTAGCCCCCCTAGCCTTTTGCTTGTTTACGATCATCATATGTTTCCTGCCGCGTTCCACCATCACCGCCACATTCTCCTCCGTCAGAAAATCACTCTGGGTAATCCCCAGCACAACCCCGCCAACAATCCACACATAATGCGGAAGCGCCCGATGAGGGAAAGCATTCAAAAACATTTTATCCTCCACCACCAAAGGAAGTCTAATCCCCCCCACAGCACCCGCAGCAGCACCCATCCTAACCTTTTGCATGAGCGAGGAAGCAGAATCACCCGTACCCACCGAATTCACCAGTAATACCTTCAGATCATCAGGGAACTGTTTCTGAATTTTTTCCAGCATAGGAAACTTCTTCAAACAGCTACCACACCAGCTTGCCCAGAAATCAATCAGGATAAGCTTATCAAAATCCCTCGCAAGCGATACTTCCGACAATACTCCATCAATAAGCATCTTACTCTTCGTATCAAAAAGCACCTTAGGAAGCTTTCCGCCAACATACACAGGCGCAATACTATCTACTCCACTCACCTGTCCCAGCACAACTGTGCACAAACAGAAAAGGAGCAATAAAACACAAAAAATATTTTTTATCATTATCATAAATTGTTAGCAGTTTAGGCTGTATAATACATTAAGCGGAGATATGCGGGAAGGTTCTTCCCGCATTAGCCTCGCCACCACTGTAACCTGTTTTGCGTCCAAGGCAAACCAGCAGAAAAAGCTTATACCAAAGACATAGCAATCCCCATACAACCAAAACCGTTTAGTTTAAATTTCAGTTAGTTAAAAGCAATAAGAAAAACAAAATCAACAGGACGGTTCAATGGTTAAAAAGCCTTATCTAAATCATAAAGCTTTGGCTGTTCTGTCATCAATTCAACCAAGGCCCTTAGGCTTTGTAGCCTATAGCATTTCAGGAAGAAACCGCTTACTTTGGCCCAAAAATCTATTAATACGAGTTTCCCCCTATCATCAGAGAGGATATATTCGTGTGGTACACCCCGTTCAAGCAATACCTGTTTAAACTTCCAAAAAGTCTTCGGCAGTTGATCTCCTACGGCTACAGGCATAATTTTCGGTAGCGCCTGCTGTGCAAATCCACTACAGAAAAATAGCTGAATGAGCAATAAAATTGTACAAATATTTTTTATCATTTTTAGTTTGGTTAGTTTGTATGGTCAGTTTATTCTGCCGACATAACCGCCCGGAAAGAATCTTCCGGAACAGTCAAGCCTGCTGCTCGCTCCTTTTTGCGGCAGGAGCTTTTGTAGCAGCAAAATATCTACCGTTCTGAAAGTTAATCAGATCGCATGGCCATACAGGTTAATATGGTAAAGTGTTGATCATAAAGTAATCCGAGAATAGAGTACTGTCACTGCTACAGGTATCAGACACTTTCACGGTTTGCTTAACTGCATTTTGATGTTTTCCAATTCCTGCTTTAGTATCGGCTTTTTCTTTACAATGCTCACCCTTGCCATTGGTTAGCATAACCAATGGCGCATACAACAATGCACCGCAAAAGAAAAAAAGCGGCAAGTAAGAATTGTTGAATTTCATAATTTGGTCTGTAATTGGTTAAATTGAATCGTAAAATTTAGGTTATTGAAACTTTGTTATGAAGGAAAAAAAGCATGTAACAGGCGAAAAATTTAGACATAACAATCCCATTGCAGCATAAGCCACTTATTTTTTATAAAAAATTCTATAAAAACTTAAGTTTTATTCGAAGATCAAATAATCTCTGCAAAAGAGGAATAGGGCAGGCCATCATCATTAAAAACCTAAATTATTATTAACCTTTAAGGTTAGCCTGCCTTATCGAAACAGCTATTCGGGATTTTTGGGCTTTAAGGCATAAAGCCGATCAAAAGGACAACTTAACAGAGACTGGTAAAGAAATACTTGAAAATGGCGAACAATTAAAATAATATATTGGGGCATACTCACTTCAGTAAGCACCAACCATTTAATCCAACCTATTTTTTGCTTGCTCATAATCGTATGTTATGAGTCTTGATGGAGAGAAAAAAAAGTGGGCTTCCCAAACCATAACCTCATAATGTTTCTCACGCCTTACGTTGAAATGGAATTACAGCAGAAGCCCACTCTTATTTTGGAAAGCTAAAGATAGCAATTCCGCTATAAGAAATGGGATAAAATCTGCTGTCCTGCTCCAACGGCGTGAGATTTGAGGTTGCAAGACTCTTAATTTTACCTTTTATTGGTTCTTATTTTTTTGTTACGTAAATGTAAATAAAAAAAATACAAATGTCAAGTAATTGCATGACGTTTTTAAATAAAATATAAAAGACATTGCTAATCATATTTTTATTAGCAATAAAATGATTAGTGAGAAAGAAAAAATAATTCTGAAAAGATTCGGTCGGCATTTAAAATCTTTAAAAGAGAAACAGGAACTTTCTTATCGTGAATTTTACAAGAGAAGTGGAGTTAATACAGGAGATATTATTAAATATGAAAATGGAGAAACCAGCCCAAGCTTCATTACAATAGTGAGATTGGCTATAGGTTTAAAAATCCATCCAACAGCACTTCTTAATTTTGATTTTGGAATAGACTTTAACGCCGGGCTGGAGTAGCATAAAATTCATGATATAGTGTCAGATCTGGAAACCATGATTAACTGAAGGAAGCAGCCTGCCTGTAAATGTGAATATAACAGATGGCAAATAGCGGACAATAAAGATGCTTATAAATACCGGTTCATAAAGGGAGCGTGATTATAGCAGATCTTCGTTACAATGACTTTTACCTGTTGAATTTCTGAAATAGCAAATGGATGTTTTTTTTGTCATCAGGCATAAAAACAATTTTCGGTATGATTCTCTGAAAGAAAATATACTACCATCAATCTGCAATTATCAAATCTGATGGCTTTCATCAGACTAAATGTTTTGGTTAAATTGGCTTCCAAAAATGACTCAATAAACTATTCGATGAACCTCCAGGAGTCGAACTTAATCTTTCTATAAAGGGATTCTATTCTAATAATCATAGAAACACACGCCGTTTTCTAATTGAAATAATCCTTAACCAAACAAAAAACCTTTAGGACACTATTAAAATCTGACGATTATATCGTTAAAATACATTAAAATTTTATAACCAAGATAGCGCGTTGCCCTGATTTCCTTGTCTTTTTCCCTCTCTACCCATCATATAGCCCAACGAATCTTTATGGTTGACTTATATTCCGGCAGTATGCTTAAGGTCATTTTCACAAAAAACCTATTTAAGATCAAGAAATGTTATTGATTTCTTTAACTCTATACGAAAGCATACCTGAATAATTGGTTCATATTAAGATTTTAAGTATCAAATTCTTAATTTTTCAAATACTCCATTTAAGAATAATTTATTAAATTGCATTTATCTACTTAAATCTATCTTAATGAAAAATTCTATCTCATGCATTATCATTGATGATGATCCTACAGCAATTAATATTTTGCAAGACCATATTGCGGAAATCCCAAGGTTAAAAGTCCACCGTATTTTTACTAAACCAATAGAAGCCCTAAGTGAAATCAGTGCTGAAAGCAATAAACAGCTAATCTTTTTGGATATTGATATGCCAGCAATGTCTGGTCTGCGACTTGCTGATAACCTCAAGCATAAATCACATAATATTATTTTTACTACATCCTATCCAGAATTTGCACTGGATGCTTTTAAGGTTAGGGCAAAACATTACCTGTTAAAACCTTTCAACATGGGTGATTTTGCAGAAGTAGTTAATGAGGTGCTTTCAGAATGTTATGATACGCAGCGTCTTGTACAAGAAAATGAAGAAGCATTTTTCTTACGCACAAATGGAGAACGAGGCAAACTTACCAAGGTACTCAAAAAAGACATCATATACCTTCAGGGTTCTAATAACCATATACATATTTATACGCCAACAAATGATTATTCAGTATACATGACCATGAAGGAGATGGAGGAAAAGCTCCAGGAAAATGAGCACTTCTACCGCGTTCACAAGTCATACATGATTAACACCACCTTTGTAAAGGAAATCAATGGGCACAAAATCGACCTTGGAAAGTACGAAGTACTCATGACTCCACAGTACAAAGAGGCATTTATGGACTACATTGAAAATCAAACCCTTACTTCAAAACGTTTAAGGGATTAACATTTGCAAATCTGAATGCGTTGTAAGTGTTGTAATTACAGTAATTGTGCTAGTTGTTGGATCACTCTTTTGAAAGCGCATATTAGCTACTTTTTGTGAACGGAAAACAAACGCTGTTTTCCGGGTCGATTTTAAGTCTATAATTCTTTTCATAAACGAAAATTAGCCCCATCAAAATATCTAAAAGACTACATTACGCAAAGCAATTGTTGACTGTTGTGAAACCAAATTTTAACTTGAAAACAAAATGAAAAACTGGCTAATAAATTATCGCTGGCATATTATTGCATGGGTTATTTTCATTCTTTATGAATATATACTGGTCTCGTTGATCCTTAAAATAAATGCGCCTATAATAACCTATTTCATTCATTATATTATCAATATAACCTTTTTCTATATCCATGCGGAACTCGTACTGGCAAGAGGTTTAAAAACACAAAAGCCTGCTTATTTAAGTATAATTATATTCACAGTACTTGAAGTGTGGATGTATACTTTCGTAGCATACCTTGCAGACAGCTCATTTTCAAAAACAAAGACACATTCTATCGGCGAGCTTATGGTTACTGACTGGAAGTTTATGTCTTCAATAGTGTGGCGGGGTATTTACTTCTTGCTTTTCTCAACTGCTTACTATTTTATCAAAAGTTATATCCAACAAAAACAGCGAACGGTAGAACTGGAAAAGGAAGCAATTGAAGAAATGTTGAAGCAAAAGCAAACAACGCTTGAACTGGCTAATGCTAAAAATGCCTACCTGAAAGCTCAAATTAACCCACATTTCTTGTTCAATACCTTGACTTACATATATAACAGTACACATAAGAGTGAACCCCGGGCTGCAGAAGCCGTAAGGTACCTTTCAAAGCTGATGCGTTACGCATTAGAATGCGAACATGGTCCGGAAATTATGCCATTGGAAGCAGAAATCCGTCAAGTCGAAAACCTTCTGCTGCTTAGCAGAATAAAGCAGCCTGACTTATTTATTGATTTTAATTATGATCAGAAGACCGAATCAACAGAGGTTATTCCGCTACTTTTACTTAGTTTAACCGAAAATATGGTTAAACACGGTAACCTCAGCCAACCTGAAGATCCCGGAAAAATTTTAGTAAAGTTACAGCAAGGACTGTTTAGCATTCAAACAAGTAACCTGATTAACACGGGCCTTAATGATACCGGATTTCATACAGGCCTTGAAAACATCCGGCAAAGGTTGCTTCATACCTATGCAGAAAAGGCAGAACTCTCCGCTGGCACGAAAGGCAAGTATTTTGAAGTACTTATCATAATCAATCTGGCAAATACACAATAATTTTATTGAAATATATCAAATTATATAAGATTGTATATTTTTCTCTCTGCTGGCACAATAGCATATGAAAAAGGTATCATGTAATAAATAACAGAAATTTTCCTTTCACATGCTCCACTTTTTTCGCCTAAAGGTTGTTGACTTCAAAACCACGATAACTAAGCATCTCGGCATTATGCGAAACGATTAAACGAAGTTTTAATCTTTCTATAATTTCTCTGGCTTGAGCAACATTTCTATGAATATCATTTATTCCCCTGATTTCAATTCCACCCGCCATAAGTTTAAATTTGCTGGGTTCAAACTTATCAATAAACTGCTGTAAATCCGGACTCACCTTTATCTGATTATTTTGCATAACTAATTTTAATTCTATGGCCGCAAAGCAACACAAAGCATTTTAACTTATCAGTAGTTTCATATTAACTTATTAAGAAATGTTAGCTAAGTGGTCACTTCAAAAGAATTACCTCCTTGCTGATAATCAATATTAATTCGATCAACTCTATGACCTGTAAAAACCCATAATCAGTAGCGTGACATAAACATGATGTTTGCTTAACTTTCAGATGACATATGGCTAATAGTTTTGCATTAAAGAATTAGATATGCGTACAATAAAAAGACTGACTAAACTCCATTATTATTTCTTTAGTGCGATATCAATACTGCTTTTGGCAATCATTTTTAATTTTAGCTTTTCTAAAACAGATGGATTCCTCATTGTTAACCGGTTTCATCCAGCCTGGCTAGATATTTTTTTTAAGTATATCACTAATCTCGGAGATGGTTTAATCAGTATTCTGGCCGCAACCGTCCTGCTTGCAATTCGAAAAAAGAAAAAAGCAATGATCGTGGCTCTTGCTTATATTTATTCAGGACTGCTTATTCAAATCGCAAAAAGGATATTCCACATGCCAAGGCCTAAAGATTATTTTGAGCAGACTTTATTTCATTATACTCATTTTGTTGAAGGAATAAGTATGTATAATCATAATTCTTTTCCCTCTGGCCATACTGCATCTGCTTTTGCCTTGGCCACAGTATTGGTGTTGGTTTTCAAAAAAAAGAAAATCTATCCTTATTGTTTA
>Ga0265798_10007036_pt1 | contig 14653 bp, 17 predicted proteins | sample P3T30metagenome_FD_192430 | JGI IMG/M metagenome (GOLD analysis project Ga0265798, IMG submission 192430) | Plant litter microbial communities from East Loma Ridge, Irvine, California - P3 T30 | ecosystem: Environmental > Terrestrial > Plant litter > Unclassified | place: USA: California... | reverse complement strand
CGCTAGTCCGCAACCAACTATCAGCTTCGTACCTTTGCGGCCAGCGAACCCAAGGGCCTATCGGGGGGTTTGACAGCTACTATGCAGGTAACCATCGATAAAAACTCTGGATATTGCTTCGGGGTCGAGTTTGCCATCCAGATGGCAGAGGATGAATTAAGCCACAGCGACAACCACACGCTGTATTGCCTCGGCGACATCGTGCACAACCGCATGGAGGTGGAGCGCCTGCATCAGCAGGGCCTGCGCGTGATTGACCGCGAGCAGCTGGGCACCCTGCACGACTGCAAGGTGCTCATCCGGGCGCATGGCGAGCCGCCCGAAACCTACCAGCTAGCCCTGCAAAACAACCTGGAGCTGATTGACGCCAGCTGCCCGGTGGTGCTCAAGCTCCAAAACCGGGTGAAGCATGCCTACGATGCCACCACCCGCGAAAACGGCCAGATTGTGATTTATGGCCAGCCCGGCCACGCCGAGGTTATCGGCCTCACTGGCCAAACGCGCAACCAAGCCCTCATCGTGATGACCGAGGCCGACCTCGACCAGATTGACTTCACGCGGCCCGTCACGCTCTTCAGCCAAACCACCAAGAGCACCGCTGGCTTCTACAAGATGAAGGCCCTGATAGAGGCCCGCATTGCGGCGGCGGGCGGCGTGCTCGAAAGCTTCGACGCCAACGACAGCATTTGCCGGCAGGTGAGCAACCGCGAGCCGCAGCTCGCCCGCTTTGCCCAGGAGCACGACGTGATTCTGTTCGTGAGCGGCCGCAAAAGCTCCAACGGCAAAGCCCTGTTTTCGGTGGTAAACGCGGTAAACACGCGTAGCTACTTCATCGAAAACGAGGGCGAAATCCAGGATGAGTGGCTAGCCGGCGTCAGTTCGGTAGGCATTTGCGGTGCTACCAGCACGCCGCTGTGGCTCATGCGCCAGGTAGCCGAGCGCGTAGCAGGCCAGGGCGTGGTGGCGTAGGCTAGCGCCGCTTTACCAGCAGCTTTTTATACACCCGGGCGATGGTGCGCTGCCGCGTGCCTAGCACATACAGTGTATGCACCATGAGGTGCGTTAGCTCGGTGCGCACAATGCCGTGGGCTAGGTACTTACGGGCAGAGGTGACCACATTGTACGGGAGCAGCGCAAAGCGAATGTGGCGCTTGAGGCGCGTTACGAATTCCACGTCTTCCATCAGCAGTAGGGTTTCGTCGTATGGCCCGAACTGCTGAAAAACAGCACGTTGTACATACAGGCTTTGGTCACCAAACTGAAAATTAGGAGCGTTGAAGCGCGAGGCCCAACTGCTGGTGCGCAGTATCCAGTGGCGCACCGGAAACGTGAGCCGAAAGCAGCCCGCTAGGTAGCCGCGCTCATAATATTGCTCAATGTGCCGGCCAAAGCCGGGCGGCGGCAGCGTATCGGCGTGGAGAAAGTAAAGAACTTCGCCCTGGGCATGCCGCGCCCCCAGGTTGAGTTGGGCGGCCCGGCCGCGCACCGGGGCGCGTAGCACCCGTGCCTGGTGCGCCTCGGCCACGGCTACGGTGTTGTCGGTGCTGCCGCCGTCGCACACAAGTAGTTCGTAGTCAATGCCTGGGCCAATGTGGGTGGCTACGTGCGCCAGCGTGCGGGCTAGCACGTCGGCCTCGTTGAGCGTTGGGATGATGATGGAAAGCATGGGCAGTGGCATAGTTATTTCACCCACACATCGGAGAGCACGACGATGGCAATGAAGAAGGCAAACACGCATTTGAAGCCCACCGACAGGCGCGGGCTAGGCTGGCCCGCCGCGTAGCGCTTGCTGGCCCAGGCCATGCCGCCCAGGGCCACGAAGGCGGTGAAGGCCAGCAGGTAGAAAAATACGTCGAGCCCATCGAAGGTCCCATCGGTGAGGTGGAGCAGCTGCACGGTTTCGATGCCCAGGGCCAGGGCTAGCGGCAAGATGGTCAAGAACTTGCTGCGCGAAAGCGAGGTAAACCACAAGAAAGCGTACAGCCAGAGCGCCCCCGGTAAGTTGTACACTACCCACGGGGCCTGTGGTAGTCGCAGCACGGGCGGCCGAAAGCCCAGCAAATGGATAAATACTTGGTTGACAATGGTATCGCCCGTGCGAAAAAGCGTGTAGAGAAACAAGCTCACCGCCAGCGGCAGCAGGCAGTTGAGCAAGATTTTGTAGTGGGCTTTCATGCGGGGTTATCGGCTTTGCTGATTTCTACGATGCGCCAGTACCCGGCCCGCAACGTGCTGGTGTAGCGCATAGTATCGGCGTTGAGCAGGCTGGGTAGCGTAAAGAAATTCTTAAACCCCAGCACGGCACCCACCGGCGCCAGCATTCTATCAACCTGCCGCAGCAGCCCGCGCTCGGGGGTGAAGTGGTTGAGCAAGTAGATGCGCCCCCCGGTAGGCAGCAAGTTGTAGTAGGCCTCCAGCACTTGGGCGGGCTCCTTCATCACCGACAGGCAGTTGCAAAAAACTATCTGGTCAAATTGGCCCGGCTGGCTGGGGTAGTCCTCGGCCGCCGCGTGCTCAAGCGTGAGGTGCAGCTGCGGCGAGTGCGCCGCCCGGCGGCGAGCCGTGGCCAGCATGGGCAAGGAGCAGTCGATGGCCGTTACGTGCTTGCGCTGCGCATCATAAAAGGGCAGTGAAATGCCAGTGCCCACCCCAATTTCGAGCACCTGCTGCCCCGGTTGCTCGTTCACCGCCGCCACCAGGCGCCTCACCAGCGGCCGGTAAAACCAGTGCAAGGCCAGGTCATAAATACGCGAAAGAAAAAAATACCGAAAATTATTCAGCCGGTTGCTCATGCTAGCGGCGGCAGAAAGCGGGGCCGCCCCGGCAAGATAAGCAGGGCGCTCACATCTGATTTTACCGTACCTTTAAGTAGACGGTACGTTTATCTTCCCATGCAACAATTTTCTCACGGTGCCGGGCCGGCTAGCCCGCGGCAAGCCCAAAAAAAGCGCTGGCATACAGCGCTCTACAACGCCCGCGGTTTCGTGAGCATTGTGCGGGGCGATATCATCCACAACACCATCGGCGCGTTTCACGTGCTGCGCCTCTGGCACGTGCAAAAGCTGCCGAGCGGCTTGCTGGCCAAAGACCACCCGTGGGCCACGGGCCTTAACCCCGCCACCGGCGCGCCGGTGTGGCCGCAAAACGTGGTGTTTGGCACGCCGCCCACGCCGGGCGCTGGCTACGAGGCCGACGACCACATTATGCAAAAGGTGGGGAATTTTCTGGTCGATATGGTGAAGAAATCGACCCCCGTGCCGGAAATTCCGCACGGGCCCGAGCGCCGGATGCCGCACGTAGTCAACTACCTGCATGGCTCGGTGCACTACAATGGCATGTGGCTGCTGTTCAATGATTTTGCCGAAGCCAAGGTCTATTTCTCCGACCCGCGCTTCCGGCAGGAGTTTCGGCGCCTGGTGCAGCGCGAAAAGCGCGAGGTGACCCTCGTGTTTCGCGAGCGCAAGTACGACCCCGTGGAGTACGCCTACTTTTCGGGCTTTATCATGGCCAACTTTCCGTGGTTTGCCAATGTGAACGGGCCGGGCAAAAAAGTGATGTGGGGCAACCCCGCCCCGTACCCCTCCATGAACATCATCAACGGCAGCTGGGTGCGCGATGTGGACCAGCTGCGCCGGGGCCGGGGCGAAGTGGCCCGGCCGCCGGTGCCGGCCGGCACCTACTTCCTGGGGCGCTACGGGGCCGCCGTGCAGCCGCCCTATTTTGTGGAGCGCCTCGTAGCCTTCGTAGAAAATGAATGGGTGCGCCGCCGGGGCTTCAACGCCGGCCTGTTTTTTATCAACCGCAAGCAGATAGACCCCCGCATCTACGAAAAATACCTGGCCGACCGTGCCATCCTGGCCGCCAAGCAAACGGTGGTGCCCAGCCCCCGCACCCCGCTGCAAGAAGCTGCCGCGCCAGCCGCCCGCCCCGAGTAAGCCGCGGGCTTGGCTGGGTTTACCCGATAAGCTGCTCGTATTGGCGCTTCGCTGCCGCATCAAATGCCACCAGCACCACTTGCTGCGGCCACTCGTGGGCGGCTAGCCACTGCTGCACCTCACGCACGGCAATGGCGGCGGCGTCGGGCTTGGGATAGCCATAAATGCCGGTGCTGATGCCCGGGAAGGCCACCGAAGCCAGCTTGTTTTCCAGGGCAAGGTGCAGGCTGCTGCGGTAGCAGCTGGCTAGCAGCGCGGGCTCGCCCTTGTGGCCGCCGTTCCAGACGGGGCCCACGGTGTGAATGACGTGGGCCGCCGGCAGCCGCCCGCCGGTGGTGATGACGGCCTCGCCGGTCTTGCAGCCGCCCTGCCGCGCCCGTATGCGCTGGCACTCGGCCAGGAGCTGCGGGCCGGCGGCGCGGTGAATAGCCCCATCGACGCCCCCGCCGCCGAGCAGCGACGAGTTGGCCGCGTTGACGATGGCCGTGGTGGCAAGCTTGGTAATATCGCCCTGCACGACGCGCAGGCGGGTAGGGGTAGAGCCGGACATAAAGAAAAAGTAACTAATCGGCGGCGCGGCTGGGGTGGGGTTTTTGCCGCTTGGGTACGGAAAATTACCGCTTGGGTAAGGGCAAGTTGCGAAGGGCTAGGGCAAAAATCTACATTTGACCATCACTTCTAACCACCGCTAACCCCTACCCGCCATGCAGCCCCTCCGCCCCACCATCGCCGCCGATGCCACCCGCGACCAGCGCCTCTGGCAGGTAGCCAAGGCCCGCACCAAGTTTCAGAGCCACCTTGTAACCTACCTGCTCGTCAATGCCGGGCTGTGGGCGCTGTGGGCCTTCACCACCCAGGCCTTCGAAACGCGGCACCACGACTACCTGCCCTGGCCTATCTGGTCCACGGTGTTTTGGGGCATTGCGGTGGTGGGGCAGGGCCTCACGGCCTCCGGCAACCTCAACCGCGGCGAGCGCACCCAGCGCGAGTACGAGCGCCTGCGCGCCAGCGAGAGCTAGCAAGGGCAACGCATAAAGCTGTGCGAGCGCTACGTAGCCGCCTGCCGCCCGGCCCCGCGCCCGGGTGGCAGGCGGCTTGTATCTTGCCGGCTCACAGGCCGATTCGGGCCGCCCCACTCATCCGCCCTATTTTATGAAGAAGCGTCCCGCCAAGCGTCTGCTCGGCCGCCGCGAGCTGATTGACTTGCCCGCCCTGGGCCTGCGGGGCGTAGTGGCAAAAGTGGACACCGGGGCCTACACCAGTGCCATCCACTGCGCCGACCTGCACCTCGCCGCCGACCCCACCAGCGGCCAGCCCGTGCTACACGTGCGCCTGCTCGACCCCGAGCACCCCGCCACCGACGGCCAGCCGCTGGCCTTTCGCGAGTTTGCCCAGCGCCACATTCGCTCCTCCAACGGCGAGGTGCAGGCGCGCTACGTCATTCGCACCGTGGTGCGACTCTACGGCGAAGACTTCCCAGCCGAGTTTTCGCTGGCCGACCGCTCCGACCTCAAGCACCCCGTGCTGCTGGGGCGCTCGCTGCTGCGCCAGGGGCGCTTCGTGGTCGATGTGGCCCAGCGCGAATTATCGTATAAAGCTGAGCGCCGGGCTGCTGAGAAAGCAGCCGGCCCGGCCGCCGCGCCCGATGGGCCGGTTCGGGCGTAGTTTGGTAGTAGAATTCAGAAAAAACCCACTTATAAATGCTGATTAGCGCTGGCCAAGGTCAAGCTTTACCCCGCCGACCCGCTACCGCTAGCCTACCCTGGGCGCTGCCTAATCCAACGTTATGAAACTGGCTATTCTTTCGCGCGAGCCGCAGTCGTATTCCACGAAGCGGCTGCTAGCCGCGGCCACCGAGCGGGGCCACGAAGCGCGGGTTATCGACCACCTGCGCTGCAACCTGGTGCTCGAAAAGGGCCAGCCCAGCATCCTCTACCGGGGCCAGTCGCTGGAGCGGCCCGATGCCATTATCCCGCGCATTGGGGCCTCGGTCACCTTCTACGGCACGGCCGTGGTGCGGCAATTTGAGATGATGAAGGTGCGCACGGCTGTTGACAGCCAGTCCATTGTGCGCTCGCGCGACAAGCTTCGCTCCATGCAAATCCTGAGCCGCGCCGGCGTGGGCATGCCCAAAACGGCCTTCACCAACGACACCGACGAGCTACCCGCCCTCATCGAGCACGTGGGCGGCGCGCCCGTCATCATCAAGCTCCTAGAAGGCACCCAGGGCCTGGGCGTGGTGCTGGCCGAGAGCGCCAAGGCCGCGCAATCCGTCATCGAAGCCTTTCACAACCTCAAGGCCCGCATCTTGGTGCAGGAATTTATCGGCGAAGCCAAAGGTGCCGACGTACGCGCCTTCGTGGTCGATGGCGAGGTGGTGGGCGCCATGCGCCGCCAGGGCAAGGAGGGCGAGTTTCGCTCCAACCTGCACCGCGGCGGCACTGGTACCCTCGTGAAGCTGAGCCGCGCCGAAAAGGCCGCCGCCCTGCTGGCTACCAAGGCCTTGGGCCTGGGCGTGGCCGGCGTCGATATGTTGCAAAGCAAGCGCGGTCCCCTGGTGCTGGAAGTGAATTCGTCGCCCGGTCTCGAAGGTATCGAGAAGGCGACCGGCCTTGATATCGCGGGTCGCATCATCGACTACACCGCCGCCCTCACCCTGCGCAAGCGTGGTGGCAAAGCCAAGCCCAAGCGCAAGAAAGCCGCCCCCGACGCCCCCACGGCCGAGGCCTAGGCGCGGGCGGCCACCCGATTGCGGCAGGATTCTTGAATAGCGCCCAGCTTTCTTTCTGGCACTTACTCCGGCTGGCTGGGTGCGGCACGCCGCTGGTTTTTGGCGATGATACCTGACAACTCTTTGATTTTAAATGGACTGCGAATTCAGCCAGGCGAGCAGGTGCTCACCCGGCTGGTAATTTCGCGCCTTCCCTCGGGCACGGTCATCGATGTGCCTGTGCACATTATTCGCTCCACCGAGCCTGGGCCGGTGCTGCTGCTGATGGCCGGCATGCACGGCGACGAGGTGAATGGCATCGAAACCATCCGGCGGCTTATTCGCCGCAACTTGCTGACTCCCACGCGGGGTACCATCATCGCCATTCCCATTCTTAACATCTACGGCTTTCTCAATTTCAGCCGCGAAGTGCCCGATGGCAAGGACGTAAACCGTTCGTTTCCGGGCCACCCGCGCGGCTCGCTAGCCAGCCGCGTGGCCCACCGCTTCATGCGCGAGATTATGCCCCTCGTGGACTACGGCATTGACTTTCACACCGGCGGCGCTGCCCGCGCCAACTACCCGCAGCTACGCTGCGTGCTCGGCCAAGAGGAAACTATTGATGCCCTGGCGGCCGCTTTTTGCGCCCCTTTCACGCTGCATGCGCGGCTGCGCACTGGCTCGCTGCGCGCCACGGCTCACGCGCTGGGCAAGCCCATCATCGTGTACGAAACCGGCGAAAGCCTGCGCTTCGACGAGCCGGGTATTGAAGAAGCCATTGCGGGTACGCTGCGGGTGCTGCACCACCTCGGCATGGGCCCCGAAGGCCCGCTGCCGGCCCACCCCAACGTGGTGTGCCACCGCCACCGCTGGCTGCGGGCGCGCTACGCTGGTCTGTTTCGGGCCCACGTGGCGCTGGGTGATTACGTGGAAGAAGGTCAGATTTATGGCTCCATCGCCGACCCCTACGGCGAGCAGGCCGTGCGGCTGGAGTCAACTCTCAGCGGCTACGTTATCGGCCTCAATCACATGCCCGTCGTGAACCAGGGCGATGCCCTGCTGCACCTGGCTGTGCCGGAGGATTCAATGAGCAATGAGTAATGAACAAGGAGCAATTTAGTGGCTGACCCAAATTGTTCCCTGTTCCTTGTTCATTGCTCACTGTCAAAAACTACCTTTGCGAGCATGAAGAATCCTGCCCAACTAGCTTTTAATGCCGTGCTGCTGATTGCAGTGGCTGTACTCTATTTTCTGCATTTCAACCAGCGCCCCGCCGCTGCGCTCGCGACGGCCCCGGTAGCCGCTACCGAAGAAGCTGCCCCCGCTGACACCACGGCTAGCCCCGCCGCCGAGGCTACGCCCGCCCCGGCCGCAACGCCGGCCGTGGCCGCTGCGCCCGCTGGCCCGGCCCCCGCCGCCGGGGCTATCGTGTACGTAGAGTCGGCCAAGCTGCTCGATGGCTACCAGGGCATGAAGGACGCCCGCCGCTCGTTTGAAGGCAAGGCCAAAGGCTGGGAGCGCCAGAACCAGGCGCTCGTGAGCAGCTTCCGCAGCGCCGTGGAGCAGTACCAGAAAACCGCCGCCGGCCTCACGCCCGAGCAGCGCGCCGCCGCCGAGCAGCAGCTCCAGCAGAAGCAGCAGCAAGGTGCCGTGGAGCAACAAAAAATCCAGGCTCAGGCCCAGGAGGCCGAAGGCAAACTCACCCAGACGGTGCTCGAAAGCGTGAATAAGAAGGTAGAGGCCTACGGCAAAGCCCACGGCTACAAGATGATACTCATTGCCGCCCCCAGCGGCACCATCGCCTACGGCGAAAAAGGCCTGGACGTGACCACGCCCGTATTGGCTTACCTCAACAGCGAGTACCGTAAGAAGTAAGGTTGTCGCGCTAGGGCTTTAGCCGTGTAAGCCTTATTAAAAAACGTCTATCAGGCTGCGCTTGCGCAGCTTGATAGACGTTTTTTGTGCTTTGCTGCGTGATAAGCAGCCTATGTTTTCCAAGGCTTAAAAGCTCAGCACAACCTTGCCCAACTGCTGCCCAGCTTCGAGGTAGCGCAACGCGGCTTCGCCCTCGGCCAGCGGGAAGACCTTATCCACGATGGGCGCCAGCTGGTGCTCGTTGACAAAGGCCAGCATGGCGTCAAAATCCTGCAACGAGCCCATCGACGAGCCCAGGATGCTGAGCTGCTTCCAGAAGACCTTGGCGGCGGGTAGCTGCGGAATATTGCCCAGCGTGGCCCCGTAGAAAACGATGCGCCCGCCCGGCGCGGCCGCGTCGAGCAGCGCGTTAAACGCCTCGCCGGCCGCGCTGTCGATGATAACGTCGAAGCCTCCGCCCGCCTGCTGCGTGAGCGTGCGCGCCCAATTTGCGGTGCGGTAATTAAGGCCGCCGCGCAAGCCCAAGGGCTGGGCCAGGGCGCGGGCTAGCTTGTCGTCATCGCCCGAGGTCACCCACACTTCGGCCCCATGCGCGGCGCAAAACTGCGCGGCTACCTGCGCCACACCCCCGCCCACGCCCGTTACCAGCACGCGCTCGCCGGGCTGCACCCGCGCCCGCTCGAAGGCGGCGCGGTAGGCGGTGAGGCCCGCCAGCGGCAGGGCGGCGGCCTGCTCCCAGCTTAGGTGCGCGGGGCGCGGGCGCACGTAGCTGGCATCTACCGCGCTATACTCGGCAAACGTGCCGGGGTCGGGCATGCCGAGCACCCGAAAGTCGCGGCCCTGCGCGTGCTGCTGCTTGCCCCACGCCACGCCGGGGTAAATGATGACTTCCTGCCCCAGTTGCCAGTTGTCGACGCCCGCGCCCAGCGCGGCGATTTCGCCGCTGCCATCGGCCCCGAGCGTGCAGGGCAGCTTGATGCCGGCGTACTGGCCTTTCTGAATCCAGACGTCGCGGTGGTTGAGCGCGGCGGCGCGGAGCCTAATTAATACCTCACCGGCGGCGGGCTGGGGACTGGCGATTTCGCGTAGCACGGCGGGCTGGTGCGAAGCATCTAGCTGGAGAGCAAGCATGGAAAAGGGTGGATAGGGCAAGGTGAAACCGGCTGTGGCTAGCCGCAGCCGGGCATAGCTGCTGAAAGCACTACCCGCAAAAAAAGCAGATTGTTTTACGCCTCCCGCCTCATCGTCAGCCGGAGGGGCAACGCTACCAGCAGGCCCATGAGCAGGCCGCCGACGTGGGCAATGTTGTCGATATTGCCGGTGAGGCCCGAGATTAAATTGCTGAGTACCAAGTAGCCGACCAGGCCCAGCATGCCCCGGCGGTCCCACTTGTCGAGCACTATTTTCTTGGTGATTAACAGCATGAGCAGCAGCCCATACAGCCCAAAAATGGCCCCGCTGGCCCCTGTCGAGTTGATGCCCCCGCTGTGGTACCAGAGCGTGGCGATGCTGGCCGCCACGCCGCTCGTGAGGTAGGCGGCCAGCAGCCGCGCGCCGCCCGTGCGGGCTTCCAGCAGCACGCCCAGCAGCCACAGGCTAGCCATATTGAGCAGCAAGTGCGTGATGCCCGCGTGCACAAACAGGCTAGAAACCAGCCGCCACGGCTGCCCGGGCCACGTGATGCCCGAAATATTGGAGCCCCAGTGCGCCAGCTCGCGGCCGCTGGGCGCGGTAGCCGATACGCCGCTCAGCGTCATGGCTAGCCACACCAGCAGGTTGAGGTCGATGAGCAGCGGCACGGCCCAGTACTGCCGCGTGGGCCAAAACAGGCCGCGCAGCACCGGCCGCAGCAGCTGGCCCCAGGTTTCTTCGGCGGGCTCGGTAGCGGTTGCGGGGCTGGGTGGGGGAGGCGGCGCGGGGGCATCGGGCACCAGGCCCCGGCGCTGAAGCTCGGCCACGGCGGCGGCTCCCACGGCGGGCGGGTAGCGGCTGGCATGGCGCGCCAGGTAAAGCAGCTCGGCATCGGGGCGCTGGGCAAAGTGCGCAGCCGCCGCCTCGGGGGTGGAAACATCCATGACTACCCCCTAAACCACGCAGGGGGCCTGCTGGGTTTCGGCTTGGCTAGCCGGGGAGTTGACGCCCCGGAGAAAAATGACGCAGTAGCGCGGGCTTTAGAGCCGTGCATAAGGACACTCAGTACGTGCCGACTACCAGGCCGCGCCACGAGCTACTGGCGTTAGAACCGGGCTCTCTGCGGGCGCGGGCTGCATCTTCGCGGCGCGCTAGCTTTTCGCGCGTACTCTATGTCTTCTTCCGCTGCCCCTTCGCTCACCCCGGCCCCGGCCGACCCGCACGCCTCGCTGCACGCCCGCATCACGGCGGCAGGTACGCTTATCGCGCTGGGCATCGTGTACGGCGACATCGGTACCTCGCCGCTCTACACCGTGCGCGGGGTGTTCGTGAACCGGCCCGTGACTGAGGACGTGGTGCTGGGCACCATCTCGGCTATCATCTGGACGCTCACGCTGCTCACCACCTTCAAGTACGTGCTGCTGGCTATGCGCGCCGACAACCACGGCGAGGGCGGCATCCTGTCGCTCTACGCGCTGCTGCGGCGCCTCAAGCTGCGCTGGCTCTACGTGCCGGCCATTGTGGGCGCGGCGGCCCTGCTGGCCGATGGTATCATTACGCCGCCCATCTCGGTATCGTCGGCCATTGAGGGGCTGCGCGTGCTCAAGCCCGACCTCAATACGGTGCCCATCGTGCTGGTCATCATCGTGGGGTTGTTTGCGTTTCAGCAATTTGGCACGGCCATTATCGGTAAGCTGTTCGGGCCGGTGATGCTGGTTTTCTTTTCCATGCTGGCCGTGCTGGGGCTGCCCTACGTGCTGCGCGAGCCCGGCATTCTACGGGCACTCAACCCGTACTATGCCCTGCACATGCTCACCCAATTACCGGGCGCGTTTTGGCTGCTGGGCAGCATTTTCCTGTGCAGCACCGGGGCCGAGGCGCTCTACGCTGATATGGGCCACGTGGGCCGGCGCAACATCTACGTGTCGTGGACTTTTGTGAAAATATGCCTCGTTATCAACTACCTGGGCCAGGGCGCGTGGCTGCTTCAGCACCTGGGCAAGCCACTGGGCGAGCAAAACCTGTTCTTCGAAATGATACCGCGCTGGGGCTTGCTGCCGGCCATCGGGCTGTGCGCGCTGGCTACCATCATCGCCTCGCAGGCGCTTATTTCGGGCTCTTACACACTGGTAATTGAGGCGCTCCGGCTCAATTTCTGGCCTAAGGTGAAGGTGGCGTACCCCACCGAATTGCGTGGCCAGGCCTACGTGCCGTCCCTTACCTGGCTGCTGGGCCTGGGCTGCGTGGGCGTGGTGCTGTACTTCCGCGAGTCGAGCAAGATGGAGGCCGCTTTCGGCCTGGCCGTGACGGTTACGATGCTGAGCACCACCATCCTGCTGGCCTACTACCTGCGCCTGCACCGGGCTAGCCCCGTGTGGATAGGGCTGCTGCTGCTGGTATATTTCACCGTCGAAGGCTCGTTCTTGGTCGCCAATCTGCGCAAGTTTCCGCAGGGCGGCTGGCTGAGCGTGCTGCTGGGCGCCCTGCTGCTGCTCGTGATGGTGAGCTGGATTCAGGGCCGCCGCCTCTACCAAGACCTCTATAAATACGTGCCGCTGGCCCAGTGGCTGCCGCGCCTCCAAAAGCTCAGCCGCGACGAGTCGGTGCCCCGGCTAGCTACCAACCTGGTGTATTTCACCGACTCGCGCGACCCTAAGCTGGTCGAAAATGCCATCATGCACAGCATTTTTCGCAAAAGCCCCAAGCGCGCCGACCTCTACTACCTGCTGCACGTAGTGACCACCGACGAGCCGTATACCAAGTCGTACCACGCCGAGGTACTGCTACCCGACGACCTCGTACGCATTGATTTTTACCTGGGCTTCCGCGTCGACCACGCCATCAACTACATGTTTCGGCAGGTAGTCACGGACCTGGTCGAGGCGGGCGAAATCGACATCACCTCGCGCTACGAGTCGCTCCGCAGCGAGAAGCAGCCGGGTGATTTTCAGTTTGTCATCCTCAATCGCACGCTGCCGCACGCCCACGCCCTTGGGGGCTGGCAGCGGCTGGTGGCCCGGCTGTCGGGCTTTTTGCGCCGCCTCAGCAGCAACCAGCAGGAAAGCTTCGGCCTCGACAACTCTTCCCTGACCATCGAAAATATCCCGCTGCTAACCCCCGAGCGGCCCGAGCTACGCCTGACGCGGGCGTAGCCCGGTGGCCCAGGTCGCGGCCGCTACTGTCTAAAATTCAGCACTGTAACGCGGTACGCCTTGCCCGTGACGGGCGATGCCGGCCGCAGGCCGGCCAGCCAGTCCTGCACCTCGTTGTCGCGGGCCACCATTTCCTTATCCGTCAAAAATTCCTTGTCATCCAGCATACCGGGCAGCTTGGCCAGCACGTGCTGCTGGCTGCTCGCCACCTTGCCCATGCGCTCAAACTGGGCCTGCATCACCGGCCCCAGGCGGTAGCTGTAAACGACGGCCTTGTTCCAGCTGCGCCAGGTTTCGCGGGCCATCACCGCCTGCTCGGCAAAGCTGGGGTTGGCCTTGCTGGCGTAGGCCTGGGCCGTGAGGTATTCGGTCTGGGTTTCGGCGGTCCAGAAGCGCCGGGCCAGGCCCTTAAACTGGCGTAGCGTTTGGGGCGTCTGCTTCTCGGCGGCCGGCACGCGGGCTAGCTGGGTTTCCACTATTTTGTCGATGTCGAAGGTCGGCATGGCGTAGCTCGCCACCGTTTCCAGCTTCGGCGCCGGCCGGCGCACCTGGGCGGCCACGGGCGGCGCCGGGCGGCTAGCCCAAAAAATAACGCCCCCCACGCTGGCTAGCCCCAGCACCAGGGCCGCCACCAGCACTGGCCGCCGGATGGCCGGCGGCTCATCAGCGTAGTCAGGGGTAGGGTCTTGGTAGTCAACAGCGGCCGGCTGTGGCGCCGGGCCAACCCCACGGTTTCGCAGCTCTTGCCGGGCCGCGGCCACGAGGTCGGCGTGGTAATAGCTGGGGTTGTCAACAAAAAATTGCAGCTCCGCAGCGGTTTTGGCGCGCAGCACATCGGTAGCAGTAGACATAGCAAGGAAGCAAATACGGGGCAGTCCGCACTTATAAGGCCGTAAGATGGGGGTAAATCCGCATATAACCAGCTACCTCGGCTAGGCCGAACCAGGCGCGCTAGGCTGCGTACAGTAGGCACATCCTTTTCCACATTCCCATGCCTACCACCCGCCCCGAAAAAGACCAGGCTACCCAGCCCGTGCAGTCTGACGACTACCAGCCCGCCGGCCGCCAGGAGGCCCCCACCAACCCCGACGCCCTCTACGGTGGCAACGCCGACGATAACTCGGGCAGCGGCGGCAATGCCCATCCCAGCAGCAATGCTCAAGACAAGAAGGCCGCTGCCCTGGAAACTGACCCCGCTAACCAGGCCGAAGCCAACGAAGAAGCTGACGGTGGCATTTCGGGCGGTGGCGTCAGCAGTGGTACCGGCGTCAGCGGCGGTAGCATCGGCCAGGTAAACCTGTAGTTTTTCAAGGAAGAAGTACTCAGGAGGCACGGCTAAGTGCCCAACTCCAAAAGCTTTTTCTCATCCATTAGTATTTGCTTATTACGTAAAATGGTAACTCCCAACCCCGCCCCCGAATCTGGCCGCCCCGCCGACATCGAAGAAGGCAAAACCCCCAGCACCGCTGGCCCCATCACCAACCCCGATGCCGACGGCGACCAGTATGCCAGCGGCAACCCCGAAACCGTGACCCAGGAAGACCTGTCGAGCAGCGACGGGGCCGGTATCCGGGGCGACTACGGCGACGCCGAGCAAACCAACGGCCTCGAAGGCGGCGACCAGGCTGCTACCGACGCCGGCCCCGACCGCGCCGACCACAACCCCACCAACGCCCCGCAGGAAGAAGTTTAAGCGCGTAAACTGCCCTTGTAAAGCCCGTTTTGCTTCCGCAAAACGGGCTTTTGTGTGCCCGCATACCCGGCAACCGCGCCCGCCGCCCGTACTTTGTACCTGTGTTGAGTCTTTGGTTTTCCTGCCCCCGCCGCGTTTTTCTTTATCTCCTTTGCCT
>Ga0265798_10007035_pt1 | contig 14653 bp, 12 predicted proteins | sample P3T30metagenome_FD_192430 | JGI IMG/M metagenome (GOLD analysis project Ga0265798, IMG submission 192430) | Plant litter microbial communities from East Loma Ridge, Irvine, California - P3 T30 | ecosystem: Environmental > Terrestrial > Plant litter > Unclassified | place: USA: California... | reverse complement strand
TACTACTACTACTACTACTACTACTACTACTACTACTACTACTACTACTACTACTACTACTACTACTACTACTACTACTACTACTACTACTACTACTACTACTACTACTACTACTACTACTACTACTGCGTCTATTCTAGCCCGTTCTAACCTCAATATTTGAGTATGCAGGCTATCCTTTTTCCACGAAGTGGACCTGTGGTTCGATTGATGGTACCTTGGGTGGACCCAATTGCTGAAAGTACAATCTACGAGCTTCTTGGAGATGCGACACTTCTCTCTTTTGTAGAGTATCTCCTCGCGTATGAGTCGTATGAAATGCGGGAGTTATAATTGGCTCGTAGTCTCTGAGTCGCCTCTGGGTCATCGCAGTACCATGGGATCCGTCACACAGAGTTAAATTGTGCAGACTGAATCGCCACGCTGACTCTGTCCCTTCGACCGTCACTCGCTCACAGCACGGCACCAGTGATCGGTTCAACTGGACGATCCGATATAGGGATTGTAGAGAAAAGATAGCGGTGCAGGACTGCCAGTTGCTTAAAAGTTCCATTCGACATCCTTCTAGTAAGTGAACATTCCGTTCACTAACAAAGTGTACATTAAAGTAGGTGACCGAGAAATCGTTTTGCGTACGATGGTGAGATGTTCGAATCCGTCCATAGTACGAGCGGCAAAGAGAACGAACGTTGAGTGTCAAGATAGGGCCAGTTTTACTAGGCTCAAGTAGAACAAGCGATGACGACTGATCCTGGTGGAACTGCCTGTGGTCCATGGTTATCCGGAAGGTCATTTGTGCAAAATCCAATCCCGCGTTCAATGCGTATTGCGAGGTCGGCAGTTCGAACTTGACGTCCAAAACCTGTGCAACTATGCCTATCGCACATAGGCAAACTGAGCGTTTACAACAATACAAGACGTTCTCAGCCACTTGTAGGTCTGGTACGTCGTAATCGACGAGGACATCCGAGCCGTCTCCGCACAAGGACAGAAGGGAGAAGACGCGGTCTCGTATCACGCCCGACTTCTTCGACTTGAACCAATCCATGAGATATATGAGGCTCCTGCCTGCGAGCCCTTCCGATGTTCCAGGGAGCATTGCGGCAATGCGTAACTGGCAGGACTCATCGTACTCGAAAGAGATAGACTCTGCTGCTAAGCTTGCCTTGCCAGCCATGAATGTGATGTGGCTGGCAAGGGCGACCTCTTGAGTAATCCAGGCTCGATCCCAATAATCAGCGTAACAGAAGTAGCGGAACCCATCGGCGTTGTCTTTAAAATTCCATACGAATTCATCATGGACTTTTTTGTCTGTCCAGCCAACAAGCCCCCGATCCCCTTGTGCGGTCTTCTCTATCTCCTTCCATCTTTTACAATCCTCCAGAAATGTAGCAATAGGCCTGTACATACCAAGCCACGCTACGACCTGCACTGCCCCTGCAAAGATATTTCCCATTTGCTTGACCTGGTGGTTCCGCTCGATAGCGTTACTCTGGTCTATGCAAATGGCATCTATCCAAAACCAATGGGATCGCCACTCCCGCTGCTGCCTTGCCACTCTCAGAAAACGGAACAAATTCTGTCGGATGCGCAGTCGCTGACCGTTTACGAAAATCCATTGGTGGCAGTCATCAACGCCCCAGACGTAGGAAAGGCAGAGGTAGGTGCTCGCAGTTGATGCATGTCGCATTTGGCACTGGATGAAGCCATCTGGAGATTTTGTAGATCGTATGCGAACGAGACGGATAGAAGGCGCAGTATAGTTGATGGGCGAGTGGATGAAGTCCGTCGGCGATTCAGTGGGAACTGTAGGACTCTGATTGGCGGGTGAGGATCGGGCCTCAGCATCTTCCATCGTAATGTGAAGGGATTGAGATTAAATTTGGTGAAGTGCTGCTACTACTGATCAACCAGAATATCATGGAGGACAGGAGCGTAATAAAAAAGAGAAATGTGCATTTGATCAGGCTGCCAACAGGTGGCTGCTCGTTGTAGGCTGAGGCATCACGTCGAGCGGGGCAGTACAGGCTGCTGGAGGCCAATAACTACAACCTGCCCATTTTCCAATCAGCCTCGTCTGTAACTGTTACGGCTCAAACTTCTTCTACAATTAGGGCGACTTTGGAATGAGGAAATCTGAGAAGATCGGTAGCTTCACAGTTGGCCGATGGTGCGATGTTTACCGGTTCTCAGCTGGTGGCAGGATGTCATAACGGTTTGTCCGAGGCAGTAGCATACGCGAAGCAGTTCGCGCAATGCATCGATAAGAGGCAAGAGCAGTCAACCCGTGTGTTTATACGTAGTTAAGAAGGCGAAGCGATGGAAGGAGAACGCTTCTAAAGCTACCTGAGCACCGTGGACGGCTTCGACTCGGCCAAGGTTCGGCAACCTCGGCAGCCGCTCCTGCTAACGCCGCCTACCTCCATGCCGAAATGCATAGGTAATCATTCATCTCGACCTCAGTCTTTGGGAACTGAAAAAGTTGCAGAGAATCCCCCGCTTTCCAGGTTGAAACGTTAACATTGCGTGCGCGATAGCTTGCCCAGGTGTGCCAAATGTTGTAGCAGGTCAACGTACCCCCGAATAATGCCGAACAACAGGTGCGACGCCTAGTTTACGGAGGATTGTCCGCAACGTTCCCGATGTTGCCTTTGCCTCACTACATGCGCTATCATGTATTGCTCACCCTTTGCTATCTTCCATTTCTCACGCCAAAAGATGTCAAAACTTATAATCAAGAGGCAGAAGTAGCCAGAACCAGATAGCGAAACTCAAGGAGACGTTGCGTGGTACACTGGCACATCTAGGGTGCTCACCAATCCTCGGTCCGACTACCAGAAATCTCAGTTCACTAATCATCCACCGGGCCGCGCTTGGATTGACTGATCAGCCTAGGTGTTCCACCAGATTGCGCCCGTAATTCTCAGTACCGGACGAACAAACTCTCCTTCTGGCCAAATTGCATCATCCGCATGAGTTTTTCCCTCACCAGCACCAGCGCGCCAGAAAGAACCAAAAGCTTGTTAAGCATGCTCGGCCTCGGGGTTCATCACCTCTTCTATTTCAGGTCGGAGCCTACATAAGGAAGAAATATATCGTGTGGATCATATCTTTACAGCTCAACATCAATTCGTTCAAACTTGATATCATCACAGCCACCACAAACCAAACCATGTCTTCACCCATTACCTATCTGATCACCGGAGCCAACCGCGGCATTGGCAAAGGCTTCACCCAAAGCCTGCTTCAACGCCCAAACACAACTGTGATTGCCGCAGTCCGAGACGTCGCCAAGTCCACCCCAACATTGGAGTCTTTGTCCAAGGCCTCGGGTTCTAAACTCATCGTCGTCAAGCTCGATTCATCCGCCGAAGCGGACCCCAAGAATGCTGTCGCTCAACTCCAGTCCGAGCACGGCATCACTTCTCTCGACATCGTGATTGCCAACGCCGGAATCGCGCACTCGGGAACAACCATCGCCAACACCTCATCCGAGGCACTCCGCGACCACTTTGCCGTCAACACCATCGGTCCTATCCTCCTCTTCCAGGCCGTCAAGCCACTTCTCCAAGCTAGCAAGTCCGGCAACCCCATCTTCCTTGCCATCTCCACGGTCATCGGCAGCATGGCCGCCCAGGCAGGTCTCGCTGGCTTCCCAGAGGTCTTCAGCCCGTATGGATCTAGTAAGGCCGCACTGAACTGGGCTGTGAACAGGATGCATTTCGAGGAGCCGTGGCTCACATCGTATGTGACGCATCCTGGTTTGGTGGTGACAGATATGGGAAACACTATGGGCCCACCGGAGGCGCTGAAGGCCGCGGGTGCTATTACTGTTGAGCAGAGTGTGGGCGGAGTTCTGAGCACGCTGGATAAGGCGGAGAGGTCAATCTCGGGAACGTTCCAGAATTGGGACGGAACTACGCTGCCATGGTAGAGACGTACTTGCGTGTAAAGAATAGACAAGTGTTCAACATGGACGCTTCCAACTTGATCATCATTTAACACAGAACATCCAAACTATTCTTGTGAAGAACAAAGGCGCAACACAGGCTGTCCAAGCTTTGCATCTTGAGATTTAACAATGCCGCACGGTTCTGCCTCTACTAAATCGCGTGCTATCTCGATCAAGGTGCTGAATTGAAAGTCGATTTTGCAGGTGTCTTCTGCAAGTGTCAACACGAGGTGATGATGCCGACCTCTGTGCGGTGCATCCCAATACCACGTCCGTGGTACATCACTACCCGAGTACCTCGCTTTATCACACCTGTAGCGAGATTCTCCTACTACAACCATTCGAATGATGGCTAGGTTGTGCAAAACTGACGTGCAAATGCACCTGGGGTAGATGGTAATTAATGGATCATCGTTCTGTGAGCATTGATGAACAAAGCCTGGGGTATGCGAGAATGCAGTTCCGTCGCATGCTGAAAACTTGCACGGCCTCGATGCGCATTTCGGCGATGGTAGAGAGCCTTGATAATAAGGCAAGGTCATGTATGCGAAAGGCTTTGAAGAGCCGTCTTCCAACGGGCCGTGGGAAAGCTGTTGTCCGAGGTGTAAAACATCGTGGACGATGCGCATGGAGCAAAAACAAAACGACCGTTCGCAGTACTCCAGAGTGTGTCTGGCAAGTCGCTCTACTGACGTGTTGTAATCGACTTGAACGTCTGATCCGTCATCGCAAAGAGCGAGCAAGGAATATACGCGGTCTCGTATATCGTGACATCTCTTGTAACCAAACTCACTCATTACGTGGATAAGGCTTCTAATAGGTAGCCAGGTTTCAGGTCGTGGCGGCACTATCCAATGTGGATTTGAGTTATCTTTGATCAGAAGATTCCGGTTCGAAGAGAGTAGCAGGCGATAATCAACTTTTACGTTCCTAGCTAGTAGAGTGACCTTTCGAGCGAGCTGAACTTCCTGTGTAATCCAAGCGCGGTTCCAGTAAGGTGCGTAGGTAAACTTGAGGCATAGGCTGTCAAGCCTGTGGTTGAACGTATCTGTCGATGGAGATATCTGTTGGACAAGATATTCGGCAATAGAGTCTTTGTCTTCTCCAAACCACGATACGACTTCTTGAGCGCAGGAAAAGATACGGCCCATTTGTTGCACTTGAAAGTTGCGCTCGACTACGTTTTCTTGATCGATGCATAGAGCGTCAATCCAAAGCGATTCCCTTCGCAACCAGTGGTTTTTCCCTGCTCTTTCTAGAAAGTCGAATAGGTTTTTCCGTACTCTCATAGTCCTGTTGTTCACCACGATACAGTGTTCGTCCTCTAGCTCACCCCAGACATAGGAGAGGCAGATGTACGAGTCATCGATGGATGCATGACGAATCTCGCACTGAATGTGACCCTCGTCGTTTCTTTTTTCAAGGACGCGGATCAGGCGAATTGACGCTTTGTCATGGTCGAGGGGAGCGTATACGAATGTTCCGCCTGGGGGCTGCGGCTTCGATACGTCATCGGAGCTTCGTTGGACATGGTTTGTCATCGTCAAACAGCTCAGCGCTGGATAAATGTAAATACACCAAGCGAAGAAGTTTGCGCGATCATGAGTTGTGCAGTGTAGATGAAAGCAACTATGGGATGTTGGAGCCCAGGCAGATAAACGACATAGCGCGCGAGTGGGGCAGTGCAAAGCTGGGTAGCTGCACGTAAGCATCCCCTCGTTCAGTAATTCGTAGATATTGTCGTTTCCTTGGCTCCGCGACGATGTTGCGCCAGGCAGGCATAGCGTCTTATGTGGCCAAGCTGTGTGTTCGGTCGCGCAGTCAACGCTGCTGAACCCGCAATCAGCCTTTTACGGATGCAGACATGACTCTACGAGATTCGGATTCCCTATTCATAAATGCCATATGGTGAAAAGAGTGTACACTTGATGATGCTATTAGGGTGGTTGACGGACCACAATTAATTTTCATCGCTGGAAGAGTAGCTAAGAACCAATAGATGAGATTGTCATTAGCTTAGTCTACCTGTGCGTAACGCGAACGATGCAAAGACAGCATCCGCATCGCAGGAGCGTTGTAGGACGACGCCGACATTATCCCCGCATCAGCTACACGGGCACACAGACCGCTGCGAGAGTCTCGACCAAGTTGGGCGAGTCTCACAAGGAGATCGAAGGAAAACCCCACTTTGTAGCTCTCTTTGTCATTCGTCAATCGTAAGAAGCAGTCGTAGTAACGTACGGTGAATTCCGTGGGCTCCATCTTCCCGGACCGTACATGACTCCATCGGCCAACGAAACCGGAAACGTGAGCTACCTCGTCAAGCCTGACAAAAGTATGTTGGTAGGACTCACATATTCTACCCAGATAGAGATGTATCGACAGTAGCTTACGAGAAGGCGATATGACCACGAAACCCGGCAGATGGGACTGCTTTGTACCGTTGCAGCTTCGATAGCAGGCTCGGTATGAATCGGCCATGCATGGGATACGGAGAAAATCTTGCGAGACGACAGGTAGCGTCAACGTTGCAAACAGTGGGAGCTTATCGTTCCAAGTTGCATCGCTCGGATCCGGAGACTTCAGCTGTAGGATGAACGCAACGGTATTAATGGCGCATAAGCAAAACGACCTCTCACAGCATCTAACGATATGTTTTGCCACTGTGAGATCCGTAGCTTTGTAGTCAACCTGTAGATCTTTCCCATCGCCGCAAAGCGCAAGTAGTGAGTAAACACAATCGCGTCGAATGTGTGCCTCCTTAAACTTGAATCTGTCCATCAAATAGATAAGGCTTTTGCCCTTCCAGTTCATAGTGTTCACGGGGCGAAGAAGCTCAAGCCGCGCAAGGTAGCCTTTTTCTCAATATAAAAGTAGTGGGAATGATAAGCCGTCCAGTTCGATGCCAGCGGCTATAAGCGTAATTTTACGTGCAAGCACAACCTCTTGCGTAATCCAGGCTCGATCCCAGTATTCAGCAACGCAAAGATGGTAAAAGCTTAGCCCAAGCCCAGGCTGTATGAAAATAGTCGTTCCGCTGTGTTCTGCAAGGTCTTTGCTTACAATCCGCAAGAACTTAGCAATATTAACGTCATCTCCCAGCCATGACACCACCTTCTTCGCTCGGCTGAAAATTACACCCATTTGCTGCACCTGGTGATTTTGTTCGGAGGAGTCGTTCTGGTTGATGCAGAGTGCGTCGATCTAGATACGTGCGCTTAGTAAATGCTTGGTCTGTCTTGCCTGTGTAAGAAATCGATGTAGGTTGTGACGCACTTTGAACGGTTTGCCGTCCATAAGAATAGTACAGTGTCCGTCCTCATCGCCCCATACATATGAGAGACAGATATAGGAGGCTTCTGTAGTAGTACGTTCAATCATGCATTGAATGTGGCCGTCTGCGGAATCTTCGCTTAGGACTCGTATGAGTCTGATTGAGGAAGTCTTTCGGTCCAAAGGCCGGTACTGGAAGGAGCGAGACATGTCTATGCCAACGCTTGAGCCCTACTTTTCGGGTGGCTGCTGGTTTGTATCAAGTCCCGCGCGAGGAGAGAAGATAGCGGAAATGTGAATCTGGTATTGCTGAGGATTGTCAGAATTGGGGCGGTCCTAGAGCACGACCGACGACAGATATGAGCAGGCAGCTCATAGAGGCGGTGCGTGTGCAAGCCGAGCGGGGCAGCTCAAGGCAGAAGGGCTGCAAGCCCATCCTCGATTCGAGCATGCTGCTTACGCCGGAATTCCGAAAGAGCGCCTCAGATTTCAGCGAACGAAGACGATGCGCCTTTGATCCAGACTGGAGCCTGGAATCGGGTCGCGTTGGTCCGCTACCGTTTCTGCAGTGCCAATCAAAACATGAATAATCCTATACGCTTCGTGGTTATCATGATCCAGCTAGACAGTGGTATAGGAGAGCATGCTAAGCGGGCTTTCAAAATGTCTGTAGACCTACGAATTCTAAGGCGTGGTGTAGTAGCGGATAGTCTGCAGTATGCGGAAGTGACATTGATATCCGAGGCGAGCAGTTGGGTTTATTCAGTCGGTTGCAAAGATAGCGCGAGACGGCAACAGCCATGTTCATGGTCGCAATGAGCGAAGGCAGGCTGCGACCCGCGAGCCGGAGCCCCACATCGCCAGGACCGTGCGTTGACACGGTTCGTCACCGGAAGACCTCGGGACAGACAACCGTCCCTTGGCCTAGACGACCGTACTTCTCACAAACAACACTTCGCAAGCTTCATCTTACACGAACTGCAGACCTGGTACCGGCACCGCAACCGCAGCTTTTGGCTATCGTATGCCAACTTGCAGGCAGATGACTAACCCGAACGATTGCAAGCTCTGATCAGAATTCATCCCTCAATGTCTTCAAGCTAATGGAGTGTAGCAAAAGGTCGCATACTTGGGTGTGGAGAGATTCGTCACTGTTTAAGGAGCCGCTTGAGAAGATATGCTCGCATCGTAGCGGCCTCTGACCAACATGGCAAAGTTCCCATTCCCGTCAGTCTTTAGCAATCGTGAAACACAATCTTGTTCTCCTCCTGTTACTCCGTATCCTCATATTACCTAGGGCTGTCGCATTGCTCTTATGTCTTTGTGTCATCATCTTCGGCGGCGTGCATCGAAATTACAGACAATGTGCTGCTCGGGGCTTTGGACTCATAGCGTTCACTTTCTTTGGACATCTTACCTTGGAAGGAGCAGGGACGTCGAAAGGGCATAGTTGCACTACATAGTTTTCTGGTATATTTTTCGAATCATCGACCGGTTTGCTCCTAGTTGCTTGTGTGCGACACCGCTCCGTCACCGCATCCTGCGCGATACGCCTTTGGCTCTGTTTGTCACGGTTGCCTACCCAACAGATTTTTCCGTTCTGAAGCCCACCTTCACCGCCAGTGCACACAAGTGGATTTCGCCTAGCATTCCTACGTAGCTTTACCCTCCCCTCCACTCACCCCCATCGATTTCAGAGAGCTTGCGACACAACAACTACAAATTGCCGCCAGACTCACACCTTTCCCGTCGCCGAGAATGGCGCCCACGCCCTTGCTAGCCGATGCGTATCGCAAGTACAAGAGGGGTACCGAAAATCTCGTTCAATGGCTAGCTGAGACAGCCCGCTCCACTGGTACTGTGGACAAGGTGTTCAGCAATACCGCGATACCGCCTCTGGGAGGCAGGCTAAAAGGAACTGCCAGGAAGGAAGCAAAGAATACCCCAGATACGTACCGAATAGCGACCAGATCGTTTCTTACTCTTGCGACTGCCATCGCCAACGACGACAAACTATCCATCCCAGCCTCGGTGTTCACAACGTTGCGGGCCGTTATACGAGGTCGCAAGGAGTGCGCAAGCTGGTACGCAACTACCTCTGATCATGAGAATGACACCGTCAAAGAGAACAATGCCAGCCATGACCACTTCATCAAGACATTAGAAAGCGTTCTGTCAATTCTCAAGGCCAAGAAGCCGGCGGTCAAGCAACAGCAAACCAAGACCGTGATTGCTGGACACTTACACATGGACAACACATACGATGTCCTAGAAGAGATCGAGCTCTCGGGATCTGACGATATACCTGAGATTGCCGAGATCCAAGCTAAGCCCACGAAGGCGAAGGTCAAATACAAGCTCAAAGAGTCTGACACTGACATTACCTTCGCCATCTACTGCTTCCTCAAGGACGTCACAGACCTGAGGATTGCGGTCAGGCGCACTTGGCGCGAGTTCGCAAACGGCGACATCGGTCTCCAGGCCGCCGCGCTAACTATGAATGTCGCTTTGGCGATGATAGAGAAATTGAGCAACGACTTCGAGGAAGCGTACCCACAGTTCAAGGATTTGAATAAGGCACCTGAGTTCCATAGCATGCACGGAGCGATCATTGCATTTGTGGACCGCAACCGCCGCAAAGTCGACCAGCATTCGGCCTTCGTCAATGCCCGCGATAATCATGGCGATTCATTCGCTTATGCCTACAAAGAAGAAAAGCAGATGCTCCATCTCGACACTGTACTATGCGCGCATGTCGCGAACTTGATCCTTCTCACTGGAAGTGATGAAATGAAGAATGTGGACTTCCAGATCTCTAATGAAGAGAAGAGATTTCTGAAGTGTGTTTGGCAACTGGCAGCTGCATTCAAATCGTCTTCGGTCAGTATGAAACGTTTGATCGACACATACATGGTTCAAAAGGCTGCTTTCGCCGTGCTTTACCAAGACCGCCAACAAAGCTGGATTATGTTCTCGTTGCAGATCTTCTGGGACATGCAAAGAGAGCTGGGCTCTCATGTCTCTGTCGGCAAAATCCATCTCAACAAGACTGGACAGCACATTGCTACAAGCTACCAGACTTACCTAGACGTCAAAGGTCTGGAGAACATGGACAACGCCTACGCGATTCAACGTGAAAGCGTCATCAATAGCAAGAGCTATGTGGAAATATTGATCGACAAGAGTCAACTCCAGATGTTGTTCGATCGTGCGGAAGGAACCCAAGAGCGACAGGGTCCTAAAATACCTGGGTTCTCACTGTTGGAGCATGATCCCGCGTTCTGTGGTTTGTTGCTAGCTACCGTGTGCAAAGAGCATCACACAGCAGCCGTCTCAATTGCATCCAATCAAGGCCAGATCATTGCGATGGCTCATCTGTACAACGCTGCTCAGTGTCTCGGACATCTACCCAACAATCTGCAGTGGGCCGATATGGATTGGCTGATCGAGCAGCAAGGCAGCGAGTGGATCTTCATGGGCGAAAAACTGGAACATTCTGCAGACATCGGGCAGCGCATCATGCTCGTCATGGGTATCCGGGTTCCCAAGTTCGACAAAGACTACAAGCTTCACAAATCGGGTAAAGACTCGGTATCCCGCGTCAGCGCAGCACGTCGCCTCAGTTTCCACGCCCGGTACTTCGAATCTGCCTGCGATAGAGAACCACGCGATAAGAAGCATCGACATGTCGAGGGTGACGCAGAGATCAGAAAAGAGACTCTAGCTAAGCTAGAGTGGCTGATCAAAGACGATCAGATGAAGTCAAAAAGCGTTTGTAAGAATGTATCTTCTCTAGACAAGCTACATTTCTTCAAGCGGGTGGTTGGCGAGGACGAAATCACTCTCAGATTCGACGTGATGGAGCTGAATGTGCGATGCATCCAGATACTACTCAAAGTCTACCAATACGCTCGTGCTGTCGCGCCGCGCGATTATCCCCCAGCGATTTTCAAATCGGACATGTGGTTAGTCGCCGCTGTTGCACACATGCTATACGACATGGGGGAGAAGAAAGCACGAAAGGACCCATGGATTTTCCCCGTGGTTGGTATAATGCTCCGCAAAATGATTGAGAAAGAGGGGGATTCGGCTCTTAAGGGTGCTGCAGCGTTACAGAAGAGTACAGAGCTCAATCTTCCAGGATTTCGGAGTGTGGATGAACCTAGCTTCGAACGCCCAATTGCAGACAGAATTCCTCTCCAGCTGCGCACCGTGTTACCATACTCCTTGTATTGGCAGGCGCTGCAGAAAGGATCGCTCACGTCTTGATATGGCTCCAAATCCGGACAGTGGGTGTGTTGGGTGGCATCTGGCAACAGATCATCAAGTTCTTGTGTCGACGATACTTCTCGTTCAAAAGGACCCGATTTGATGGGTTCGATATGGAGTTGGAAACTTTGGAGTCGCTCGTCTGCTTCGCGTCACCGCAGTATTAGAGGAAGAAATGGAGGAGCAAAAGTGAAGATTTCACCAATATCTGTGCGTATTCACCATGTAACGACACTCTGCATAGCATACAGGCTAGCAATAGAGACATGTACCCTATTCTTCTATGCCTTGTGGCTGACATGGACTTCTTACTCATTCACTCGAAAATAGCCATGACAGTATCGAGCGAGCACGTATTTCTTCGCCATGGTAAAGCCTTGATCTCTATGAATGAATTAAACAATTATGGCCTTTATTTAGATCTACAGCATCGCAGTCATGACGCCAAACAACACCAGAAGTCCAACACCGAAGCTCTTACCAGCTGCAGCACCAGACTCGCCCGTCTGCTCGGCCACAGCCGCACTGCCCGTCGCACTTCCCGTCAGCGTCGCACTAGCCATACTCGCGCTTCCCGTGCTATTCCCCGTCTCCATCGCATGCTCACCGCCCACACCCCCATCCACATTAACATTAACCGTCGCACTCGCACTCGCACTCGGACTAGCCTCCGTCTTCACCCCCTCACTACTCGCACTAGAACTCTTCTCCCCATCATCACTCTCACTCCCACTCTTCTTCACCTTCCCATCCCCGCCATCAACAACAATACTCTCGAACGACCCACTCAAATCGCCATACTGATAGCTGGAACCGGGATTCTGGTTCCGCACCTCCACCTTCTCCACCACCATCGTGAACGGCGCAGCGCTGTAATCCGTTTCGCCGCCCGCCCATTCAATGGTGCCTGGCGCGTTGTTGGGGTCGCCGCCGGCCCAGATGCCGATGCGGACGTTCATGGGGGTTTGCGGGTAGTTGGAGCCGCCGTTTGCGTCGGAGTAGGAGAGTGTGCGTTTGGGGGTGCCGTCGACGAGCCAGGTTGTGGAGGTCGAGGTCCAGGCGATGGTGTAGTTGTGCGATGTGGATTGTGTGTCCGGGATGGGCGCGTCGACTTCGCGGTCGTGGGTTGTGGTGTTGCCTTTGCCGAAGTAGTTTGCTGGGGGTGTGTTAGTGGGGGGTTCTTATGGGTGGATATGAAGGTATATGGATAGGAAGACTTACTCTGGACGTTCCCGGGTTGTCCACCCAGCCACTCCCAGTCCACCTCATCTAGATCGTCACTCTCCAGGATGGCACTGCTCACCACGCCCTTGCCGGGCGCAGCTTTCATGACGAAGCTCACGCTACCGAAGAAGATGTACCAGTTCGATTGGATAGTGGGTGCATCGCCGGCTTTGTTGATGGTGAACTCCGCACCTTTCGACGTGTACTTCACATCGCCAGCAGTGACTTTCCAGTTCTCATCGTCGGCGCCGGTGGTGAAGTCGTGGGTGTAGACTGACTCAGAGAGCGCGGTGTCTGCTGGGCAGGATTTCTTGGTTGGGTCGCAGTCTGTGGATGTTTGGGCGAGAGTTTGGGTAGCTGAGAAGAGGATGAGGGAGAGAGGGAGTAAGGAGACGTTGGGGAGATGCATTATGGAAGATGTAAAATCAAGTCGCTCTTCTGTTGGGTTTGTGAACGAATGACTTTGAAAGAGAGAGATGACAGAGACAGCGACAGTGACCTCAGCAAAAAGAGAAAACAAGTCTTGAAGCAAGAGGCTGAAGATAAGCACCCCAAGAACCCGCGTACCCACCTACTTTAATCACAATCTACAAAGCTTGCCATGCTCAACCCTCCGCGTGGCACGCACCTCCCACCAAGGGGGAGAACCGCACCACACCACTCCCACAGCCCCCCGTCACTGTGGGTCCATTTCAATTACCATCGTCAGCTCCCAGATCACTCCCTGTACCCAAAGATACGGGTGCCAGGACCAAGCATCCACCATTGATAGCGAGGACAGCAGCAGCGGGAACGAGAGGGTCAGGAGGGTACGCGAATTACAGGTACCAACTCTCGGCCCGTGTTAAAGCCGCGTGGGTTAATGACGACGCTCGATCCACTTGGCGATCCCAAAACTTAATATATGCGAGTGTGGCTGGTGTGCTTGCTACCTAAGTATAGCTACGCGAACACGGATGATGGGGGATTTGAGTTTTTGTACGACTTCGGGTTTTGGTAATGGCGCTGTTTGATAGGAGTGTTTTGGGTGTTGCTTGTGACGATTATACGAAATGTGTGGGTTGTGAGTGGGTAGCGCGCTGCGCATCGTCCATGCTTGTACGGACGCCGTGTGGGTCATTGCTGTACCGAGGTTCTTGTACGACCGACACGAACGATGTACATAACAAGTGCGTGGAATGTACGGTGTTGCATTCTGCATTGATTGTTGTGGTGACACGATGATGTCGCATGCGCTTCTCCCGCCGAGTCATCAAACTACTAAGCTTGGAATCTAACCACCAGCGCGACAGGAATGTGGGTAGCAGACACATTTACAGGCGGTAATCCTCTTGTGAGGCAACACAGCTTGTGGCACAGCTGGGCATATCGGCTTCCTCCTATGCTGATGCACCGGTATACCGCATGGCTTCTTGCGGACTCTCCCTCATCGCATCGCAGACCCCTTTCTTTCACAACTACTACGCTCGGGTCAACGCACTCATCAGCATCGTACCGCATCGCACCGCATCTCGCCTTTCCTTTCCATAGATCGGCGTCGGCGACACCCAAAAGGACCGGACCAGAACAAAAGCGAGAGCCGAACACGAGATAGAAATAGTCGTCGCAGTCGAGTCTCGGCCGGTCGACTTCACGTCTTGATCCCATATGACTATGGTCGAGAACAGTCCTTATGTTTATACATATTCGAGTCGATGCACTGGCATATCTCAGACATGTTTATTGCACATCACAAGTTCGCACAACCACCACCACCATGTCCAGAGCATCTTCATGCAAAAGCGCACATCTACGTCCTTGAAAACCAAATTGCGAACGTTGCACTTAAAAGCGCACTATACAATTGAGTCATAATCGTAATGCTTCTATCGCGGTATCCCATTTCCAACAACAACACATCACCCGCCAACCGTAACGAGCGCAGAGTACTGTTCC
>Ga0265798_10007034_pt1 | contig 14654 bp, 11 predicted proteins | sample P3T30metagenome_FD_192430 | JGI IMG/M metagenome (GOLD analysis project Ga0265798, IMG submission 192430) | Plant litter microbial communities from East Loma Ridge, Irvine, California - P3 T30 | ecosystem: Environmental > Terrestrial > Plant litter > Unclassified | place: USA: California... | reverse complement strand
CCGCCTACGCGACTGATTGAGAGCGCGCGGCAGGCCCACAATTCTAACACCACTCTCCGGTCCATAGCTGCAACATGGCCTCGAGCGCCGACGGAAGTGGCGGCGGTTCACCAGCATCTCCCGACATGCCATCTGTGATGTCAGCCAAAGTCTTCAACGTTCCGGAACTGCTCGAAAACATCATCCTCTTCCTTGCCGAAAGAGACATCCTCGCCAGCGCCCAGCGTGTCTCGCGTACTTGGAAGGCGTCCATCAAAACCTCGCCTCACATCCAAAGAAAGCTGTTGCTTCGGGTAGGAACAGAGCCAGCAGTCACGCCAATTCGACTCTTCCCAGGCGGAAAACTGGATCGAGGAGGTACCCGTCTACAAATCGACAGTCGTGCTTAACAGCTTACTCAAGAACACGCGCCGCCTGTTACCCGGTTGCTCCATCGAAGACAATTGGGAGCCAATCGGCCTCTGGCCTTCAGGCGACTGGCACACGCATCACCAGGTCGAGGTGGGCGGCAAAGCGGACGGAAACCCGGCATTCTCGGATCGCTCTGATCGCTCGTGGCGCAACATGCAGGTGTGCGATCCTCCGATCTCCGTGGTGAGCCTGTCCACTCAAGTCCAACCACACGTGGTTCCCGGAGAGCCGTATCCCGAGGAGGAGGAGCCGGAGATCTGCGCCGCCGTCCAGGACAGAGGCGGAGTCACGATAGGGATGGTTTTTGACACTGCTGCCGCCTTGCTGCGCGGCACGGACAGCTCGTACCCATGCTTCAGGATGAGCTTTGGAATTGACATACCTAACGAACTGCCACGCCCACAAGACAACGATGATGGCAATTCAGATGATGGCAGTGATCCTGGGGATGAAGGCGGCGGAGAAGATCGTCGCGGGCAAGGTGACGACCGTGATGAGAACGGTGGGGATCGTCCAGCGGCGGAGACGCTGACGATGAGGATGAGGGAGGTTACGGCCGCGGACCGTACGGAAGCGCCTGGAATGCACAAGTCGGCCGCGTCATGGAAACCATGTTTTCGAAAAGGTCAGAGGTCCTTGCCATCCCGGAGTTGCTGGAAAACATCCTTTCACTCTTGCCCGAGCGCGAGATTCTCACGAGCGTTCAACGAGTCTCGCGAACCTGGAGATCAGCAGTTGTCAACTCCCCTCGCATCCAGAAAAAGCTGTTCATGCCCAAGGAAAGGAACCTTGCTGTCTCGCCGGTACGGATGGAGGAAGATGACCTCGAGGTACCACGCTTCGGGGACCCCATCTACGAGCAATCAGTCGTGAGCAACCATCTCCTCCAAAAAGTCATCGTGCCATACCCACATCGTCACATACCCGAAACTGGCTGGACTTGTGTCTCGCAGAAAGTGAAAGCTGGCGACTCTGAACAAGTGTGGTATCTCGGTGCGTTTCCGTAAGATCAGCTGGCATTCCCATACAGCCCCGACGGTTCATGGCGAGCCATGCAGCTGTGTGATCCTCCAATTACCGTGGCGAACTTGCAAGTTGGCAGTGGATATCAGGGTTCCGATACTACGCTCTTCGACAAAGATAGTATTACCACGGGATTGCTGTATGACACGGCTGCTGCTGCGGCCCGTTGTAACGTCAGCGAAGAGAACCCTGATGATGTCTGGAGGTTTAGTTTGTCGTACGTAGTCTACGAGGATGCTCGAAGCGACGCGCCGGAGCAGGATGCATAAATCAGCACCGTCTACGCCCCGGCAAGACAGCAAACGGTCTAGCACCTCGAGATTGACTAACCCACGCTGTGGAAACAACCCCCCGGCAACAGTCCGTGTGCAGCGGCGACATACCGGGGCGCAAGGATTTCGATGATCAGTGCCATAGCATGGCAACAAGAAACCTCGTAGGAGAGGAAAGACACCGAAACGAAAACCGAAAAACATAAGAATAATCACTAGAATCACAAAAAAAAAAAAGCAAGACCCAGCAGCGGCAGCACCACAGCACGATCAGCGTTGGCTGTACTCTTTCCTCTGTCTTTCTTGAGTTGTGTACCGCGAGAGTAGCTTTTGGTGATTGCAGTCTTTGCTTGGACAACGAAAAAGGAAAAGGAAATTCGGAAAAACACGAGAAAAATCATCAAATCCACCCAAAAAAAAAAAGAAACCACGATACCAGTCAGCAGCTGAAACCAGCTGCGGCAACAACCCAACACGATCAGCGATAGCCGAGCTCTTTCCTTTCTATCTTTCTGTTGTTGCAGTGCGAGCGTGCTAGACCAGGATAGCGAAAGGCGGTGAAAGAAGACCCGGCTCGATCAAAAGCGCCTAGATAGAACAGTCAATGAACGAGATTGAAAAAAAAAAAAGTTCCTCCCTTGTGCTTCCATACCGTCGTAGATAGTCCCGAGTCTCAACTCGGCTGATTTAGTTCCCGTCAGCTTCTTAGCCCGACATCATCGTTGCAAAAGAATTCGAGCCCAAGCGGGACCTCGAGCATCTCTTCAAGTCTCTTGAAAAGCATGTCTCCGGGGTAACATTGACACAGACCGGCACGAGCTTCTAGGATAGAACAATAGAAGGCACCAGAGACGCGTCGATCTTTGTGTAGAACTCTCAGCAAGAGCATAGCGTCGAAAGGTGCTGCGAGTCTCAAGGTAGTACGATTCTCCGCACCCAAAGAAATGTTACAAGCAGTCTGTCGATCGAGGCAACCGCTCGCGGTGCTCCATCACTTTGTTCTTACCCCTGTCGAGAGGACCTCAGTCTCCGTCAGCCAGACTCGGGGTGAAGGTAGGTGCTTGCCGGGCTTACACATCTCAAGATAAACCCCTCTGGATCAACAGCTCCGTGGGCTTAGGAGCTTCGAGTCCCAACCTACCTATTAGTCAAGAAAGGAGAGTTGGGAACAGCTCATCTTGCAAGGCAGTATCCTCTTTTTCTTTTCTTGCCTTTATACCGACTTCGGAAACCGTACCGAACTGCCCACCGTCATCAGCAGCAATCACTAATACTTACGTCATCGCTACCTGCGCTTTTTCAATGCAAAAAAGTGTCTTATATCATACCGATCTATCGCGTCAGAACAACCCCCTGTAGGCTCTGCATCAAGCACAGCAGATACATTTGAGCCTCCCAACAGCGCTGCCTGCGAACATTACTTTCGGTCTAGAAAGACTCGGTTGGAAGTGTCAGCATGACCCAAGCTATCACCATAAAAATGCCGTCCAACGCCTGGCTAAAATAAGAAAAGAAAAGCCTCGTCCATCCCATGCCATTACTGCCTCCTGCTTTTTCCCATTCTTGTCTTCAATTGTTGCTGTCCGAATTCGACTCCGGTGCTCTAGGTGGTGCGAGAGCCGAGGCACCGTCGACCTCGACGAGCGTAGGCGCGATCCGTCGTCTTTTCTCCTTGGTACCATCTTCTGATGCGTCAGAAGCGACGCTTTCTCGCTTGACACCAGCGACAACGCTTGAGGCATTGCCAATGTAAGCACCGGACCCGCCAGGAGTTTGTGGTGGAGTGAACAGAGGCAGGGAGCTCGGAACATTCGATCCAGCCGCTGTCATAGAAGGCATACTGCTCATGGATGGCGTCGGGTTGTTCATGGCGGGCGGCGGATTTTGGTCGGGTGGGTGTGCAAAACTTGCTGAGCTGGAAGCGGACATGCTTCGAGCCGGCGATGCAGGACGCACGGGGTGTGTAAAGGGAGACGGTGATGGTGCTGGTGGAGGTGCGATCGTGTTGGCGTTGCTCTGGTTCGATGACTGACGTGCCATCGCCGGGACCGCAGGGACGGTGGTCGGTGTTGCTTGTGGCGTCGAAGTAGCGGAGTTGGCTCTGGCCACCGAGATCGGCGCAGGCGTGTGGCGAGGTACATTTGCGGGTGGGTGATGGATGGTGCCCAACTCACCAGGCGCGAACGTAAGAGCTGAACAGAAGCCATCAGAGGAGGTCATCACCAGCGTTTGGCCATCACTCGACCATGTCAAGTCTGTGAAAGTGGCGTAATGGAGATTGCTGACAACACATAACGGCTTCGTTTGTTGCGTATCGTACACATGCACAGCATCCTGTGTGGCAACAGCATAGACGACACGATAAGGCAGACCGAATGCAGGTACCGGTCCAGCCGGGGGTCCTGTACTAGTTGGGCTTGTCTCCGTGTCAGCGTTTCGAGGCGAGGCCATAGTGGCAGCACTCAGAGAAGGTGATGCTGCGACTGGTGGCGGTTCCATCGAGGCGTGTGAAGTCGGCGCCCTTGTTGGATGGGCAGGCTCGGGAAGCAGAGGGATGTCGTCTTCAGCTTTGGTATCGATTGTGATCTCTTTCGTGTCTGTTGTGTTGACGCGGAGGGTGTAATAGACGGGAGAGCACTTGACAGCTATTGAAGGCTTTTTGTGACCAGGAAGATGGGCGACCGGCGGCTTGTTGAGTCCAGCACGAGTGTAGATATAGACTGTGTTGAGTACGTCATCTTCCTTCTTCGTTGATTCTGGTCCAGGCAAAGTCGAAGTTTTGTATTGTCCAGCTGGTGTGAAAAGGAGACTTCCGTCCGGTGTAAACGTGAGCCTACGGAAGAAGGATGTGAAGGTCTCGTTGGCGTAAAGGTTTGCGTTGCGAACATCGACACCGAAGCTGCCGGAAATGCTAGGAGATGCGGATGGCATCACGGCGGGAAGAGGCATGGATGGGCTGGGCGATACCGACCGCCTGCCTGGAGGTCCTCCGCCCATCTGTGAGCCGAAAGAGGATCTTCGACTGTGAGAGGTTGGCGGAGGGTTCATGGGTAGTGCCAGAGACTGTGGTGTTCCGGGTGCTGAAGGAGCAGGAGATCCGATAGCTCCATAGCCACCATCTTGGACGAAAGCTGCTCGGTGGCTACCAAGACCAAAATCTGGAGGTGCCGGGCTGTTCGAAGATATACGCCTTGCTGGTAGATCCATTTTGGTGACTTTGTTGTGCTGAGCGAGGCTAAATTGGCCGTCTTTCGTCTTGAGTGTGTAGATATGAACGGATCTGTCTGAGGACTGCGTTGCGACATACTCGTTCAGCGGATCCCATGCGACGCCTTGTACGTAGTGGTTGTGCTCTGCTATTTGTCGAACGGTGGTACCTGTATCTTGTCAGTATACAAACATCCATAGACAGAGCTATCCGCTGCTTCCGCGTACCGTTCGTAGCACTGTATATCCTCGCAACATTGTCCATGCTTCCAGTGATGAAGAACATTCCGTCGGGTGACCAAGCCAGGTCGTATATTTCCGAGCCACTGCTCGACCTGCACATTGTCTTGACCCTCCATGTTTCTACATCGTCTTGCGCATCTTCTCCAAAGGTCGAATTGTGTGCTGGGTTTTCCGAGGGTACCCATAGAAGGACGTTGCCGTCGTCTCCGGCGGTTGCAAGCATTTCACCTGTTGCAGGTCAGCGTACGATTCCATGGACAGACTCGGTTGCAGCATACCTCGTGGACACCAGCGTACGACATTGACAGCTTGTGTGTGCTTTTGTAGGGTCGCCAGATAGGTCACCTTCCTCTCTTCTCCGTTCGCATCGACCTTCCAGAGCTGTGGTGTGTCAGTAAGCCGCATTGGCTGCTCGCAGCATGCTCTATACATACTCGGACATGGTGGTCACCGCCAGCGGTGGCCAGTCGACCCTTTCCTCCAGGCTCGAAGTGTGCTGAGTAAATAGGAGCATTCTCGTCGTGCCAGGCGACTAGCAGCGGAGCGGCCTTCATCCTGGCGGTCCAGGGCACGGAGGCTGACGACAGGCGGGGGTGGGAGGGAGGCTGGAGATGTCGACGTGAAGGTTGCGGTGTTCAGTAGTAGTTGGAGGGGTTTGGCGTGTGTTCAAGGCAACGAGGAGTTTGTTGCAAGGAGGATCGTTAGAAAGACGGGCCACTGAGGGTTGAACAATGTCTCGATGCGGGAGCAAGTGCTTGCATGAGACGCCGAGAGAAGCGGTCGCCGATGAAGATCAAGCTGGGGCTTGTAGCAGTGGGCAGATTTAAATGTACAGTAAGACGTATCAAGAGTGGGTATATGCATGCAGTCACACGTATAGTAGTTTCAAGCAAAAGTATTTGCAGTACATGTCTTCGTGTCAGGCGTGCCTGCTGCTAGCTACTACTGCTGCTGCCGTGAGCTGAGAGCTCGTTACTTAGCACGGCATTTGATTGGTTCGATTGCCGGGCCTTGATTTTGCGCGGGGAAGGAAGGCTTAACGCGTGCTTCCGACGTGTTTTTGCGCGTGAGAGCGTTGGTTTGTGCCACGAAAACCATAAACTCCGTTTGTATGCTGTGCTACGTTACATTCTGAACCGATGGAGACCCCGCCTGCGTTCACTCAAGGACATTCATCCCTCTACCAGTCTGAATAGCTCGGTGGTGAGTACAGTCTGTTTACCTCAGCCACCAGATCCGCGGCGCTGCTTCCGTTCCTCAAGTCTGTCCATTCGCCGCCATCTCTGACAGCAAAGACACTGTCTCCAACATTGACAGTGCAGCTCTTCTTGACGCCCATAGCCGAAGTCCTGTTGAAGCTTGATCTGAGCATCTCAAGACCGAGGGCGCCAGACTCTGCGTTGGCACACTCGTTGAGCTTGTCAAACGACATGCCATGCTCGAGTGCGCACTCCTCCACAAGCTCTTTGTTGGGGATGTCTTCGTACTGGTTCGACATACACATGGTGAAGCCAAGGTACATCTTTGGGTCGGGGTATTGACGTGCAGCGCAGAGCTCTAGCATGTTGCCGAGGCACTCCTGAGGGCCATGCATGCATTCGACGCCGTCGTCGTGAGTAGCGCTGAGAAGGCCAGTTAGTACAAGATCGGGTAACGCTGACAGGGGTTTCAAGAACTCACCTCCCAATGTAGGACAACTTGAAATCAACCTTGCGGCTCATTTTCTGCATCGCCGGCATGACCATGTCGTGCAAGCAGTCTCTCGCATCCGGGCACTTTGACATGATGAACGCCTCGACTGGCACTCTGCCAGAGCTGTATGGTACGTCTTCCTCGTTCCACACGTCGATGGCGATGATCGAGATGCAGAAGATCATGAAGAAGAAGATCAAACCCGTGACACTGAAGATAATCCTCTTGTGCCATTTGCCAGATGTTGACTTTGACCAAGCTCGCATGTAGGCTCTTTGAGCTTTGTGGATGTTTTGCTGGAGCTCGGCGAGAGTAGGCTCGGGACCAGACTGGTCCTCGAGTAGTGGTTGTTTCTCGACTTGGCTGGAATCCATGGTGATGATGATGTTGAAGGTGGTGTTGCTAAGTAGATGGAGGGAAGATGATGGCGATATATGTTTGCCTTGGAAGGTAGGTGTGGCAAATGTCACAAGACGTCAGGGTCCAGGGAGTAGTGACGACGATTAAACTCCACGGGGTTCGGCGCATGCCGAGCCTGTGGCGCAGCAACATCATCACTCCGAGGTGTCCAAATGTTGTCTTCAACTCCTATCATGACATGAACACAGCAGCCTCATACATCGCAGCTTGCTACAACCCACGATTTTTTCACAGCCCAAGAGTCTGAAGAGATGGTAATAGAGAGGGCTATTTGACCCTATGTAAAGAAGTAGAGACAGCTTCTTGTACTCCAAGGAAATCGGACCATTGTTGAGCTCCCGTGGCCCGCTAGTGGGGCCGTCGGACTGATCGGAGGGAAAGGTGAAATGGAAAGTAAGAAAGATGAGAAAAGTCCAGTCATCCAGCCCAGACCCACGAGCAGAGTATCAGGAACTGGCAATGATAGCCAATTCTCCTCTCCTCGTCGTGGGGAGGCTACCTTAGCCAGCTGAAAGACCAAAGAAAAAGAAAAGAAATCCTCAAGAGTCCAAATCCACCAGCACGCAGCACATCCGCCATCGATCTTCTTGACTTGACGGCGTCGCGAGCAAGTCTTGTCCAACCGAGTCGAACATCATTGTCTTCTCGCCTGCCTGTCAATGATCGCTCTCAAACCTCGGTCTTCACCTTGATCTTTAGTCTCTTGACTGCCAGAGGCAGCGCGACAATGTCCGTCACGAGCCTGTCGCAGAAGTCGATTGACGCTTCGATGTTGGTCACCCGTTCGGTCTGAGGGATGAAGACCCCGTTGCGGAAGTTCATGCGTATCGGAAGCTCCTGGAATTGCTTGATCATCTTGGTGAAGACTTTATGTTCTTTGACGAACATTTCGTAGGCCGCAATGAGGGCGTTTTGTCCGTGCTTTTTATGGATAGCGATCAACGTTGCGAGGTCTTCGGCTTTCTCGACCTTCCCGACCACGGAGCAGATTCTTTCGTGCACGATGGTGTCTTCCTCGCCCTCTCGTTTGTCCGATGGATCCTTCAGCAGTCGGAACTTCGATCTGTACTTGTGGATGGCCTTTGCGACGATCTCGGCTGGCGATCCTTGGAGCCTGCCATCAAGGAGACTGATGATGTCTACGCATTGGTTAGTTACTATGGCCACTCGGGAGTTCGGGAAAGGATACTCACTTGCAGGGGCCACGGGAGGCAAAGCAGGAGCGACGGGCGCTACTGAGGCTGCAGCTCTTGGTCTCGCAACGCGTGGTGTCTCGGAGAGACCGTCGCCAGTCAAGTCGACAACGCCGGTCTCATCCTCACGACGGGCTTGGGTGCTGGGGCTGGGAGTCATGCTGCGTTCCCTGTCGTGCCCTCCCTCCTCTTCTTCAGGAGCATTCTCGACGTAGGCTTGGTTTGCGCGATGGGTGGGTCTCGCAGCAGTGGGTGTTCTAGCCAGCTCCTCCTGGCGCTGGACTCTGGTCCTTTCTTCGAGGGCCGGAAATTTGCCACCAAGGAGATCTAGAGATATGTTAGTTTCTCAGGATCAGTTCAGAAAACAGGGGATTCAGGCCTACCCTTGCGAGTCTGTTGCCTTTTGTTTGAAGCCTGCTCTTCGTCCCTGCGGGAGCGTTTGCCGTTGTTTGGCTGGTCCATCTCGAACAGTTTGGAGCACGAAGTCTGGTTGTGGGATTGTATGTGACAGGCTAGATCAGGGATGGTTGGGTGAAGGTAGTAGTGGGGCTTGGTGTGGTATGTTGTTGTAGTCGAGAGGGTTTGTCGAGCAGAGGGGGAAGGCTTAAGTAGATGGCGGTGGCTGGCTCCCATGTTCACACGCCCATCGTCTAATGGTCACAGGACATACTTCTTGTCCACGGCATAAGCCGATGCCTAGTCGAATGTTCCAGGCCTACTCAAATGACGATAGCTGTTATATAACCAGAGCTATAGGTGAGCTACACGTGAAGCAGAGTAGTGATTCACTACTGATTCAAGCATGTGTAAGGCATGTAAATAGATATAGGCTATGATTTGCCTGTGTACACCAAGACGCTAGTATATGTATTTCCGTAAAAGTGACAATAAAGTGCAGAATTGATCGATTTGAGCCATCCAATTCCTCCAAAACGAGAGCATGTAGGTACCAGATGCATCAAATGTTGAATCCAAACCGTGCTTGAGCTGCTCAACTATCAGCCACAGCGCATAATTCTTACATGAGGCAGGGAAATATGGGTGACGAAATGTTGCACATTGCGGGTAATGAGCTGAGCCGTCACACATGCATCGCTCGTGGCGGAGGACATGTTATTGTAATGAAGTCTTCACATGCCAGACACTATCTTGAATCTCTAGCTCGTGAAGTCAGTTATAGCATCACATGACGATCCAATCTCATCCCATCACTCTAAGGTTTCGTCAACCTCCAAACTCACCGACGTGTACAACGACAACAACAAATCAACACACCACAACACCACAACAACACGCAAGATGAAGCACTGCAACATTTGCGAATCAGACGGCGTGACTCTGCGAGTCTCGCCAAAAAGCCACGAGCGCAAACACGGCGAATCCGAAAGAGCCTGCGAACAATGCTGGGAGGCTCATCTCAGCTTGCAAGTCGAAGAGAAGAGCAAGTCCGACGAGATCGAATGCATGTTTCGCACATCGGAGATCAGTGAGGCCGATTTCAAGAGTCTAGCACGCGAAGGAACTAAGTACCGGTAAGTCGATGATGTATCCCTGGCATCGATGCCAAAGGTTTACAACACGATAACTAACCAAGTCACACAGCCACGCCATGAAGATGACGCTCGACAAGGGCTGCATTTGCATGGAGCGCTGTGACGGATCCAAGACGGTCCAGCCATACCACCGCGAAACGGACGGCCGCGTCTTCACCTGCGCTCACTGCATGTTCCAAGTGTGCACAAAGTGCGATGGACCAGAACACATTGGCGAGACTTGCCTCGAGTACAGACAGCGTCTTTCGGCCATCCACAACGAAGCCGAGATCAAAAGCCACGAAGCCTTCAAGTCTTGCCCGGAATGCGACACCATGGTTGAACTCGAGAATGCCAGCTGCTACACGCAGTGCGACTGCGGGTATCAGTTCTGCAGCAGTTGCATGGTCAACTGGGTCGGAGAAGGCAGCGCCTATCTTGCGGGCAAAGAGGCTCACTTGCCGGGTTGCAAGTATCGTCTGAGGGATGCTGAGAGCAAGCACGGGCTTGAGAACCGTTGGCAGCAGGACACTGTGGTGCAGGAACGTCTTGAGGTCAAGGCTCTCGCCAGACAGAAGCGGAAGAGGAGTAAGATGGAGGAGGCCGCGGAGGAGGCCGAGGAAGTCCCAGTCGATGGCCAGAGAAGATAGTTCCCTGAACAGTAAATTCAGCTCGATGTACGTAGTCAATTTGGGCAACACAAGTCGTTCAATCAGAGTCATGTCCTAGTGAGCTTGTCTGCGGAAGTCCGGTTGTCCAAGGCTGGATCCAACATGGAGATGGAGATGGAAAAGACGGCGAGAACGGGACCCGACGCTTGGCACGGCAATCTGGCACAAGGGCAGCTTCCATCACGTTTCAACCGTGACATCTCCACTCATCTTGCACCAACTGGACTGGACCTTTGGTCAATCTGTTGGACTCGCAAATTACTGAACGGCATGGGGTCGTACCAAGGCTTAATGCCGATGCTTTCTGTATCGAAGAAAGTGCGCAGAAGCGTCAGACGCTGACCTTCGATAAAACCTCCGCGGCTCGCCATTCGAATCACTTTGGGACTTTACTTACAATGCTCGCATCGACTTCCCATAAGCAGGGCAGCCCGCAGGCAGTGAGCATCCATTTGCAGTGCTCCACTGACCAACATCAAGACTTTTTGGCTGGTATCTTCATGTCACACCATGTGGACCGTCGTCACCACGAAGGATCACGAAGGATTCTGTCCACACTCTAGTGTGTTGTCTTACGGAGTGGACCATCGTTACCATAAAGGATTCTGTTCACACACTGGTGTCTTGTCTAGCGACGATGGAAATTACAACTCTGATATCGATCGGTCGAAATGATTCGTGCACCGTCATCACCTAATCATTGCCACTCGATGCTGCGGTCTTCATCACAATGCCAAGTTGGGAACATCGGATGCTTCCTTAAGCTAATGACAAGAGTGCACAAGACGACCCTGAGTTCTTCCTTCTGTGGGCTTGTTGCAACGACAGATCTTCCTTCTGCGGGACTGTTCCGATGATAGTAGCAAGGCAACAGAACCATCATCTCATGAACGGACATACTGCAACCCGTGGGTTCCGCGCGAAGCCCTATGTCCTTCCTTCTACGGGCCCATCCCAACGATGACAGCAAGGCCACGGCATCATCTTCACACAGCGGACCCATCGGCACACGTGCAAGGCAAGGGACGCACAATACGACGTGTCGATGTGGATTCACTCAACAAGCAAAGGCCGAATCTCATCACGATCATGAAGACCACTGTGGGCATCACAGCTCACTGCGAGACATAAAAGACCCAGCGAAGGCGCTCACAGTATCAATCTCAATTCGACAACTCTCCAACATCATCTCTCAGCAGTCAAAGCCTGCACCCACCAGAACAAACGCATCATCAACACCTTAGTCCACAACGAAGAGTATCCTACATCGACAGCATGCCTTCCCTCCACAGCATCGCCCTCGCCCTCGCGGCCTCTTTCACCCTCGCCCAAGCCGAGCACCTGCGCGTCGTCTGGTCCGCCGGCACCTACGGCGCAATCGGCGCCCCAGGCGGCTCGGGTGAAAACGGGCACTACGACGACTTCGCCATCATCCGCGACGACGGCGAACCCGTCTACACCGAGTCCTACCCCTATGGCTACGCCCCCTGCTTCAGCACCGGCGATGGCCGCACCTTCGAGATCTGCGGTGATTGCTGGGACAGCTGCTTCCGGTTCAAATGCGAGTCCAATCTCGCGGGTCACCCGGACTCTTGTGAAGTGCAGGACGGGTCCGGCGGCGTTATCGACTCGAACAGTGCGATGACTGATACCGACTTCATCGGGATTGCTATTGGAATCGATGCCACTTGCGTGGTCGAGTTCGAGTCCGATGGAGGTGGATGTCCAGTTGACGAAGGGAATGGTCCTCTGCACGCCCAGGGCAAGAGTGTTTGAGGAGTGGAAGTGCTCGGAGGAGGGGGAAGTCGGCTGAGATGAGAGATTGTGAATGAGGGAGGACTTGAGAGGAGGGCAAGCTTAACCCTAGCGTTGCAGGACTTTTGTGTACGGAATACAGATGAGGGGATCTCAAGAATGGCTTTGCGCCCGCGGACGCCATCTCGCGCCTGTGTCTGCGTGGGATTGCCTCTTTTTCTTCTCTTTGCAGGCAGATCTGTGCAAGACGTGGACTATTGCGCATGAGAGATGTTTAGATAAGATTGCGCTGCCCAGAACAGAGTAATTGTCTTTATTCCTGTTATGAATGATATCTCATCTGTATTACACTTGCAACCGGTCAATTATCTTGGGCGTACGTACTGACACCAGGGCAGTTGATAGATGCAACATTGATGCGGGCATCACCCGCAGTTATCGCGATTGAGGCTGAGTCTGGTTATTGATTGGACGTTCTCCAAAGGTCTGGCAACTCATCAATGGGCCTGCAGCTGGCAAGATCCTTCTCTGTCATCACCGATTTGATTGAATCCTGGATCTTGACTAGGATGAGGCTCTCTATGGCCTTTAATTACATACTCAAGAAGTCCCTTGTCAGAAGATTGATCGCGTAGCCTTTCTCCTGAGCATTCACAGTAGTAGGCGGGTAGATCCGCTCGACAAATCTTCATGGAGCGGTGGAGGGAGGACTGTGGGAGGCTGGGGAGCTTGCGCCTGCCCTCCGCAGATGCCACGGCTATATTTGCATCCTTCCCACCCGATCTTTCCCTTGTGGTAGCGCTTTCGACTGTCACTGCTGCATATCACAGTATCCCGTCTGTCTACCTTACTGTTACCGCTACACTCTGCTCCCTGCCACGCCCACTTTTTACAAACGTCTGCCAAATTGTGCCAATGCGCTGGATAATGCTGTCTTGCTATGCGCGACACTCAGGCTATGAGTGGACAGCCTGGTCGCAATCCCTGCCTGTGGGCATGGACGCCTACAAGGCTGCTCGACGGCGAAGCAGGTACTCGCATCTGCCGCATTGAGAGTCGACATATCCCTGCTCAGCCTGGTGCCCGCAGACGCCACAATGTTGTACAGGCGGCTGTGTCTGCCAATCAATTTATCTGTCCTTGGCCACCCATATCTTAACTAATTGCGAACACTCCCAGGCCTGTCGCAAGCGCTTTCGCTTTCTAGTCTAACTGCTGAACATCACCACTTATGTTGCCCAGTCCACAGCGGCTGGTATTCTTACCGACTCTGCATATCGACACCATATAAACCATCGAATCCACCCTTGTTTGTTCACTTTACAATCTTGAAGCCCAGACTCGTGCACCAAAGTCAATAGTAGTTGCAGTACTGGAAGATCGAGCACAAGACAACAGCCAAATGGATCAAACAACTTTAAGCCAGCCCGACGGCAACCCCGTCGTAGAAGGCTCGACCATCGTCTCCACAGAAGCTAGGGAGGATGGCGCTTCTCCAGACCTGAGCCCAAGCGTTGCAGCGTCTGAGGCAGTCTCAGTGTCAGATGATGACAGCCACATATCGTCCACTTCGGCTTCTCGATGCGGCACTCAGCCGGCTCGATCACCAGACCGGAGCCCAAGCGTGTTAGGCTGTGAGGCAGTCTCAGCGACAGACAACGACAGCCACACATCAGTCACTTCGGCTTCTCGATGCGGCACTCACCCTGTGCAATCATCAGAAACCTTGGAACCTGCCAGCAGTCCCGTTGAAGCTTTGGAGCCGGGTCACAGCGATGGCGTTCCTGACGAGCCGGAACACATCATGGAGACAGAGATGAACTCTGCTTCCATGGCTCATAACTCCCGAGTATACTGGACTTCGTTCTGGCTGCGGAAACCAACACTGTTAGGGCTGGTCGCTCTGTTCTTCGGCCTGTTCGCGTCTCTGATCGTTGTTTGGCTTGCGAACAAGTCTCAGCATGGGTTCCGTCCAACGCTATCTAAGAACCACTATGCCTGGACTTATGGCCCCACTACAATACTGGTGGTCGTGCTTAGCTTCTGGCGGCAAGTAGACTACCACTGCAAATTGATACAACCGTGGCAAGAATTGCGGAATGGCTCAGCGAGCGCCGATCGCAGCATGCTACTCGATTATCTCTCGCCATTAAACATCACTAGCTTTGTTCGAGCAATACGCCATCGTCACGCTGCAGTCGCTGCATCAATAGCCGGATTTGCGATCCTCAAAGC
>Ga0265798_10007031_pt1 | contig 14664 bp, 13 predicted proteins | sample P3T30metagenome_FD_192430 | JGI IMG/M metagenome (GOLD analysis project Ga0265798, IMG submission 192430) | Plant litter microbial communities from East Loma Ridge, Irvine, California - P3 T30 | ecosystem: Environmental > Terrestrial > Plant litter > Unclassified | place: USA: California... | reverse complement strand
CCACCACTGCGCGATGCCGTTGCTTAAGCGGCTCAGGGTGAACGGGGCGATTCGCGTATCGCTGGGTCTCTACAATGATCAGAGCGATCTGCAGCGTTTCTTTACTGCGCTGGACAAAGCCCTGGAGCTGCTGCAATGAACCTTCCTGATAACGCCCGCGAGGCCCTCGAAGCCTTCACTGCTTGCCCGGGCTGGGAACAGCGCGCGCGCCTGCTGATGCAATGGGGTGAGCGGCTTGAGCCGCTCAGCGAACGCAACGAAACCGACCGCGTGCATGGCTGCGAGAGCCAGGTGTGGTTGGTCGGAGCCGCACGCAACGGCCGCTGGCACTTTCGCGCAGCCAGTGATGCGCGATTGATCAGTGGCCTGCTTGCCGTACTGCTGGCCAGGGTCAATGGCCTGAGTGCGGCAGAACTGGCCGCACTGGACATCGCTGACTGGTTCACCACCCTGGGGCTGTCGCGGCAACTATCGCCCTCGCGCGCCAACGGCATGAACGCCGTGGTGCAGCAAATGCGTCGGCTGAGCGAAGCGGGTTAATCCGCCTTTGCCGCGAGCCGCTCGGAGGGGCGCCGCGCGCCTGCGACCAGCTTGTCGACGATACGCGCGGCCGCGACCATGCCGAAGGTCGCGGTGACCATCATCACCGCACCAAAACCTCCGGCGCAGTCGAGCTTCACCCCGTCACCGACAAACGCCTTGCTCAGGCAGATGCCGCCATCGGCGCCGGGGTAGCGCAGCTGTTCGGTGGAGAACACGCAGGGCACGCTGTAGTTGCGCCCTGGTGTACGCGAGAAACCGTAGTCGCGACGTAGCGTTGAGCGCACCTTGGCGGCCAGCGGGTCGTTGAAGGTCTTGTTCAAATCGCCCACCTGCACCTGGGTCGGATCGATCTGCCCGCCTGCGCCGCCGGTCGTGATAACAGTGATTTTGCGCCGCTTGCACCAGGAGATCAGCGCCGCCTTGGCCGCCACGCTGTCGATGCAATCGACCACCGCGTCCAGCTGCACGGTGATGTAGTCCTCCATGGTGTCACGCGTCACGAAGTCGGCCACTTCATGCACCACGCAAGCCGGGTTGATCGCCCGCAGCCGCTCGGCCATCACGTCGACCTTGGCGCGGCCGACCTGCCCTTGCAGGGCATGGGCTTGGCGATTGGTGTTGCTGACGCAGACGTCATCCAGATCGAACAGCGAAATTTCGCCTACGCCGGAACGCACCAGCGCCTCGGCTGCCCAGGAACCGACGCCGCCGATGCCGACCACGGCGACATGCGCAGCCGCCAGCCGCTGTGCGCCTTCACGGCCATACAGCCGGGCGATTCCGGCGAAACGTTGCTCATCGAACGACATGGCAGCTCCTCTTGATGGGCGCGCATTATAGGGAGGTCAGCGAAGCAGCCCAAGCACCGCCCGGCATCCACATCCACATCCACCGCACCATCGCAAAATAGCCACCCCCGATGATGCGAACGGGTGCGTGGGGCTGTGCTATACAGTCTTTCATCGACGGAGTAGCATGCGCGCCAACCGGCGCTCGCCGGCCCTCTCCCCGTTCCACCCTTCGGAACCTGACACAGCATGCTTTCGCGCAAGTTCGGCCTCAATCTGATTGTATTCCTGGCTATCGCTGCCTTGTTCACCGGTATCTGGGCGCTCTACAACCGCCCCGTCACCGCACCGGACTGGCCCGAGCAGATATCCGGCTATTCGTTCTCGCCGTTCCGTCAAGGGCAGAGCCCGCAGACGGGCGTCTACCCCAGCGATGAGGAGATGCGTGCGGACCTCGAATTGCTTGCCACCCAGACCGACAGCATCCGCACCTACTCGGTGGATGGCGCTCTGGACAAGATCCCGCTGCTCGCCGAAGAGTTCGGTCTGCGCGTGACGCTGGGCGTGTGGATCGGCACCGACGAAGCGCGCAACGAACGCGAGGTCGCCAAAGCCATCGAGATCGCCAACAACTCGCGCAGTGTGGTGCGCGTGGTGGTGGGCAACGAGGCGCTGTTTCGCCGCGAAGTCACCGTCAAGCAACTGACCGCCTACATGGACCGCGTCCGCTCGGCCGTCAAGGTGCCGGTTACCACCTCCGAACAGTGGCACATCTGGGATGAGTATCCCGAGCTGGCCGACCACGCGGATCTGATCGCCGCGCACGTGCTGCCCTACTGGGAATTCATTCCCATGGAGGATTCCACCCAGTTCACCCTGGACCGCGCGCGGGACCTGAAGAAGCTGTTCCCGAAAAAGCCCCTGCTGCTTTCCGAGGTGGGCTGGCCAAGCAATGGCCGGGTACGCGGCGGCGCCGAAGCGACCCAGGCTGACCAGGCCATCTACCTGCGCACCCTGGTCACCACCCTCAACGCTCAGGGTTACAACTATTTCGTCATCGAAGCCTTCGACCAGCCCTGGAAGGCTGGTGAAGAAGGTTCCGTGGGCGCTTACTGGGGCGTCTACAACCTGGACCGCAACCCCAAGTTCAATTTCGAAGGCCCGGTCGTGGCCATCCCGCAATGGCGCCTGTTGGCGGTCGCCTCGGTAGTCATGGCACTGCTGTCGCTGGCGCTGATGCTCATCGATGGCAGCGCCCTGCACCAGCGTGGCCGTACCTTCCTGACCTTTGTCGCCTTCGCTGGCGGCTCGGCGCTGGTGTGGATCGGCTACGACTACAGCCAGCAATACAGCACCTGGTTCAGCATGCTGGTCGGCCTGTTGCTCGGCGTCGGCGCCATTGGCGTATTCATCGTGCTGCTCACCGAAGCCCACGAACTGGCCGAAACAGTGTGGACGCAACGGCGACGTCCGTTCACCCCGGTGGTCGGCGACAGTCACTACCGGCCCAAGGTGTCGATCCATGTGCCGTGCTACAACGAGCCGCCAGAGATGGTCAAACAGACCCTCGATGCCTTGGCCAATCTGGATTATCCGGACTTCGAAGTTCTGATCATCGACAACAACACCAAGGACCCCGCGGTGTGGGAGCCGGTACGCGACTATTGCGAAGAGCTCGGCCCGCGCTTCCGCTTCTTCCACGTGGCGCCGTTGCATGGCTTCAAGGGCGGCGCGCTGAACTACATCCTGCCGCACACCGCGCCGGATGCCGAAGTGGTGGCGGTGATCGACTCCGACTACTGCGTCGACCCCAACTGGCTCAAGTACATGGTGCCGCACTTCTCCGATCCGTCGATCGCTGTGGTGCAATCGCCACAGGATTACCGCGATGGCGAGGAAAGCACCTTCAAGAAGCTCTGCTATGCCGAGTACAAGGGCTTCTTCCACATTGGCATGGTGACGCGTAACGACCGCAACGCGATCATCCAGCACGGCACCATGACGATGATTCGCCGTACCGTTATGGACGAGCTGAAATGGGCCGACTGGACTATCTGCGAAGACGCCGAACTGGGCCTGCGCGTGTTCGAGAAGGGTTACTCCGCCGCTTATGCCCATGACAGCTTCGGCAAGGGGCTCATGCCGGACACCTTTATCGACTTCAAAAAGCAGCGTTTCCGCTGGGCCTACGGCGCCATCCAGATCATGAAGGGCCACGCCCGGGAATTGCTTGCCGGCAAAGACAGCCAACTCAAGCGCGGCCAGCGCTACCACTTCATCGCCGGCTGGCTGCCGTGGGTTGCCGATGGCCTGAATATCTTTTTCACCGCCGGCGCGCTGCTGTGGTCGGCGGCGATGATCATCGTGCCGCAACGGGTCGACCCACCGCTGCTGATCTTCGCGATCCCGCCGCTGGCGCTGTTCCTGTTCAAGGTCGGCAAGATCATCTTCCTGTACCAGCGGGCAATGGGCGTCAATCTGAAGGATGCGTTCTGCGCGGCGGTTGCCGGGCTGGCGCTGTCGCACACCATCGCCAAGGCGGTGCTGTACGGCATGTTCACCAAGAGCATTCCGTTCTTCCGTACGCCGAAGATGCGTTCCAGCCACGGCCTGATGGTGGCCCTCGCGGAAGCCCGCGAGGAGGTCTTCATCATGTTGTTGTTATGGGGCGCCGCGTTGGGCATCGCCATCGTGCAGGGCCTGCCCAGTTACGACGTGAAGTTCTGGGTGATCATGCTGCTGGTACAGTCGCTGCCGTACCTGGCTGCGCTGATCATGGCGCTGCTGTCGTCCAGCCCGAAGCCGCTGGAGATTCCGGTGGTACAGACCGAGGCGGAGAACGCCTGATCCCGGTGAGCGACACGATAACGGCGGCCAATTGGCCGCCGTTTTCTTTTCGGATTGGTGAGCGGTAACCGCGCAAACAATCCCTGGGTATCGCTTCGCTCAACGCTAGGCTACGGGTGCGCAGTGCATCGGCTCTTGTAGCCGGGTCGAGCGAAGCGCCTTTGCCTCTTGCGCCAAAAGGCTGAACGCCTACGAGGCGCGGGCGTTTTGCTTTAAGCTATGCGCCCTTTCCCGCCCCGCATTGCTTTACGAGCATGACTTTACCGGAGTTTCCATGACGGCCCTGTCCCCTACCCTCGAGCTTGCCTGCGACCTGATCCGCCGGCCATCCGTGACGCCACTGGATGAAGGCTGTCAGGAACTGATGATGCGCCGGCTCGCTGCGTTGGGCTTCGCCATCGAAGCGATGCGCATCGAGGACGTGGACAATTTCTGGGCCAGCCATGGCAGCCAGGACGGCCCGGTGCTGTGCTTTGCCGGCCACACCGACGTGGTACCCACCGGCCCGGTGCAGGCCTGGCAACACGGCCCGTTCGAGGCGCTGGTCGACGATCAGGGCATGCTCTGCGGGCGCGGCGCTGCCGACATGAAGGGCAGCCTGGCGTCGATGATCATTGCCGTCGAGCGCTTCGTCGCCGAGCACCCGAACCACAAGGGCCGCATCACCTTCCTGATCACCAGCGACGAAGAAGGCCCGGCCCACCACGGTACCAAGGCGGTGGTCGAACGCCTCGCCTCGCGCAACGAGCGCCTGGACTGGTGCATCGTCGGTGAACCGTCGAGTACCTCGCTGGTCGGTGACGTGGTGAAGAACGGCCGCCGCGGCTCACTGGGTGCGACCCTTACCGTGCGCGGTATTCAGGGCCACGTGGCTTACCCGCACCTGGCGAAGAACCCGATTCACCTGGCCGCTCCGGCGCTCGCCGAACTGGCCGCCGAGCACTGGGACGACGGCAATGCGTTCTTCCCGCCGACCAGCTTCCAGGTCTCCAACCTGAATGCCGGTACCGGGGCCACCAACGTGATTCCCGGCGAACTGACGGCAGTGTTCAACTTCCGCTTCTCCACCGAATCGACAGTCGAAGGCCTGCAACAGCGGGTCAACGCCATCTTCGACAAGCACGGTTTGGACTATCACATCGAATGGGCGCTGTCGGGCCTGCCGTTCCTCACCGAGCCGGGTGCCCTGCTCGATGCGGTCAGCGCCAGCATCCGTAGTGTGACCGGCAGGGAAACCACGCCGAGCACCAGCGGCGGTACGTCGGATGGGCGCTTCATCGCCACCCTCGGCACCCAGGTGGTCGAACTCGGCCCCGTCAACGCGACCATCCACCAGGTCAATGAACGTGTGCTGGCCAGCGATCTCGACGTACTCACCGAGATCTACTACCAGACCCTGGTCAAGCTGCTCGCCTGATGCTCAGTTGCCCGATCTGCCAGATGCCGCTGCAGGCCGTCGACAACGGCGTGGCCTGCCCGGCCAACCACCGCTTCGACCGTGCCCGCCAGGGTTACCTCAACCTGCTGCCGGTGCAGCACAAGAACAGCCGTGACCCGGGCGATAACGCCGCCATGGTCGAAGCGCGCCGGCGTTTTCTCGATGGCGGCCACTACGCGCCGCTGGCTGCCCGACTGGCGCAGCTGGCGGCTGGCTACATGCCGCAGCACTGGCTGGATATCGGTTGTGGCGAAGGTTATTACACCGCGCAGATCGCCGAGGCGCTGCCAGAGGCCGACGGCTATGCCCTGGATATCTCCCGGGAAGCGGTGAAGCGCGCCTGCAAGCGCGCGCCGCAGCTGAACTGGTTGATCGCCAGCATGGCCCGAGTCCCCCTGGCCGATGCCAGCTGCCAGTTGCTGGCCAGCGTGTTCAGCCCGCTGGACTGGCAGGAAGCCAAACGCCTGCTGGCCCCCGGTGGCGGCCTGCTGCGTATGGGGCCGACACGCGATCACTTGATGGAACTGCGCCAGAAGCTCTATGACGAAGTGCGCGATTACGATGACCAGAAACACCTTGAGCTGATACCGCCCGGCATGCACCTGGCGCACAGCGAAACCCTGAGTTTTACGCTGCTGCTCGACACGCCAGAAGCACGCGCCGACCTGCTGGCGATGACCCCCCACGGCTGGCGCGCCAGCGCCGAACGCCGTGCTGCGGTGATTGCCGAAAACTTCGAAGTGACAGTCGCCATCCGCTACGATTGGATCGAGCGAGACGCTCCCTAAAAACCTGTGCACGATCTTGCGAGCCAGAGCCCTACAATGTCTAGGCGCCCCCGTAAAAAACAGACGAGAAAGCGCAGTGTACTCTTGTATATGGGCATAACTCGCTTCGCTCGCCCCTCCGGGGCCGCACTCAAGTGCGTTAGCCGCAAGCGGCTTTCTGAGCCTGTTTTTAACGCGGCAAGGCCGACGCGCAACAGATCGAGATGAGGATGAAAATGCGCCAACCGGATATCGAGATCTACCTGAAAGACGCCGACCACCAGGCCATCGCGGCCTGGCTGACCACGGCAATCGGCCCCTGCTCCGACTGGCACCAGAAAGGCCAGACCTTCCAATGCCACGCCGGCGACGTGCCGGTGACCTGGCTGCCCAAAGCGGTAGGCAAATGGCACAGCCTGTACCTGGAAAGCGACGCCACGCCCTGGGACGACGACCTGGCCTGCGCCCAGGCGGCTTACGCAGCGCTGGACGTAGAAGTTCGCTGCGCACCGGGCAGTTGGGAAGAAGAAGAAAGCGATGAGCAGGCCGATCAGTGGCTGCGCATCAGCGCCGACGGCGTACAGGAAATCACCTGGCGCACAGGCTGATCGCGCCAGACTGCAACCCGGGTATCGCTTCGCTCAACCCACGCTACGGCTGAGCGATCAGCACCCCAGGCGTGCCATTCGGCTGCGCCTCATAAACAGCGTTCGATCTGTTCCACTCACAGCGTCTTGCCGACAACACGCTGGCGAGCCAAGCACCCGCAACTCCCCGTGTAGCCTGGCGTTGAGCAAAGCGATACCCAGTTTCCGATGCCCGCGATGCGACACCCACGAATTGTAGCGACATCAACAAAACGCTACATAAAGACTAAAAACGCTACTCAATCACCTGATAATGATATTGAACGGTGCGACACCGCGCCGCACACCCGCCGTTAGCCTGCTAACATTTTTCAGGTGTTTATTCTTTATATAAGCAAATTAGAAGAAAATAGCTGCAAGTTACAATTATTTATCCGAATTATCCTGCATGAAAAATAACAATATCTCCGATAACTTGTAGTCATGCGAAATAAACGCTCCATGAATATTGCTTACTGATCGGCTTCCTTTGCAGAATGCGGCCTATCGACTTTAGTCGATACCGGACCTTCGTCGCCTCAGGGTGAATCTGCAACGATCGCAGGAGATGCAAGCGTGCACATAGGTGTTCCCCTCGAAACCCATGCAGGCGAAACGCGGGTTGCCGCGACGCCGGAAACCATCAAGAAGCTGATTGGCCTTGGCCATCAGGTCACCGTTCAGAGCGGTGCCGGCATCGCAGCCAGCATCACCAACAGCGCCTATGAAGCGGTGGGTGCGAGTATTGGCGATGCGGCCGCCGCGTTTGGCGCGGCGCTGATACTCAAGGTGGTGGCGCCAGACGATACCGAACTGGCTCGCATGCAGCCCGGCACCGTGCTGGTTGGCATGCTCAATCCGTTCAGCGTGGAGACTATTGAGCGCATCAACGCTCGCGGCATCACCGCCTTCGCGCTTGAGGCCGCACCGCGCACCTCCCGCGCGCAGAGCCTGGACGTACTCTCCTCCCAGGCGAACATTGCCGGCTACAAGGCGGTGATGCTGGCGGCCAATCACTACCCACGCTTCATGCCGATGCTGATGACTGCTGCCGGTACGGTGAAAGCCGCCCGCGTGCTGATCCTCGGCGCTGGCGTCGCTGGCCTGCAGGCGATCGCCACGGCCAAACGACTGGGCGCGGTGATCGAGGCGTCCGATGTGCGCCCGGCGGTCAAGGAGCAGATCGAATCCCTCGGCGCCAAGTTCGTCGACGTGCCGTTCGAGACCGACGAGGAGCGCGAATGCGCCGAAGGGGTTGGTGGCTACGCCCGGCCGATGCCGGCGTCGTGGATTGAGCGCCAGGCCAGGGCCGTGCACGAACGCGCCAAGCAGGCCGACATCGTTATCACTACCGCGCTGATCCCCGGCCGCAAGGCGCCGACGCTGCTGCACGAAGCCACGGTTGCGGAAATGAAACCCGGCTCGGTGGTCATCGACCTGGCCGCGACTCAGGGCGGCAACTGCCCGCTGACCGAACTGGACAAGGTGGTGATCAAGCACGGCGTGACGCTGGTCGGCCACGGAAATCTACCGGCCCTGGTCGCCGCCGATGCCTCAGCGCTGTATGCGCGCAACCTGCTCGACTTTCTCAAGCTGGTGATCGATGCGAACGGCACCTTCCACCTCAACCTGGAAGACGACATCGTCGCTGCCTGCCTGATGTGCACTGGCGGCGAGATCAAACGCGTCAATAAATGATGATCTTCCTCTCCTGAGCGAGAGGGCTAATCACAACAAAAAGGATCTTCCCGATGGATCTGATTTCCGACGGTATCTACAACCTGATCATCTTCGTGCTGGCCATCTATGTCGGCTACCACGTGGTCTGGAATGTCACCCCGGCGCTGCACACGCCACTGATGGCGGTGACCAACGCGATTTCCGCGATCGTCATCGTCGGCGCCATGCTTGCCGCCGCGCTGACTGTCACCCCGCTGGGCAAGACCATGGGCACCCTGGCTGTGGCGCTGGCGGCGGTCAACGTCTTTGGTGGCTTCCTGGTTACCCGGCGCATGCTGGAAATGTTCAAGAAAAAGGCGCCGAAAGCAGCATCGGCTGCCGCACCGGTGGAGAAGTAATCGATGAGCATGAACCTGATCACCCTCCTCTACCTCGTGGCCTCGGTGTGCTTCATCCAGGCGCTCAAGGGCTTATCGCATCCGACCACCTCGCGGCGCGGCAATGCCTTCGGCATGATCGGCATGAGCATTGCCGTCCTCACTACCCTCGGCCTGATTTACAAGCTCGGCAGCGAATTGGCCGTACAGGGCATCGGTTACGTGATTGTCGGCCTACTGGTTGGCGGCACCGCTGGCTCGATCATGGCCAAGCGCGTGGAGATGACCAAGATGCCGGAACTGGTCGCTTTCATGCACAGCATGATCGGCCTGGCCGCGGTGTTCATTGCCATCGCCGCGGTGGTCGAGCCGCAGTCGTTGGGCATCGTCGCCGTCATCAGTGATCCAATCCCCCATGGCAATCGCCTGGAACTGTTCCTCGGTGCGGCGATTGGTGCCATCACCTTCTCCGGCTCGGTGATCGCTTTTGGCAAGCTATCTGGTAAGTACAAGTTCCGCCTGTTTCAGGGCGCACCCGTACAGTTCGCCGGACAGCACTTGATCAACTTGGCTGTTGGCCTGACCATCCTCGCACTGGGCCTCTACTTCACCTTCACCGGCAACCTGACCGCGTTCGCTGCCCTGGTGGCGCTGGCCTTCGTCATTGGCGTGCTGATCATCATCCCTATCGGCGGCGCCGACATGCCCGTGGTGGTCTCGATGCTCAACAGCTACTCGGGCTGGGCGGCGGCGGGTATCGGCTTCTCGCTGAACAACTCGATGCTGATCATCGCCGGCAGCCTGGTCGGTTCGAGCGGCGCGATCCTCTCCTACATCATGTGCAAGGCGATGAATCGCTCGTTCTTCAACGTGATTCTCGGCGGTTTCGGTGGTGCGACGGATGCCGGCCCAGCAGCCGCGGGCAGCGGTGAACAACGGCCGGTCAAATCCGGCTCGGCCGACGATGCGGCGTTTCTGCTCGGTAACGCCGACAGCGTGATCATCGTTCCCGGCTACGGCCTGGCTGTGGCCCGCGCGCAACATGCTTTGAAGGAGCTGACCGACAAGCTGGCGCACAAGGGCGTAACCGTCAAATACGCGATCCATCCGGTGGCCGGTCGCATGCCAGGGCACATGAACGTGTTACTGGCAGAAGCGGAAGTGCCGTACGACCAGGTGTTTGAGATGGAAGACATCAACGCCGAATTCGGCCAGGCCGATGTCGTGCTGGTGCTGGGCGCCAACGACGTGGTCAACCCGGCCGCCAAGAACGATCCAAAATCGCCCATCGCCGGCATGCCGATTCTCGAAGCCTTCAAAGCCAAGACCATCATCGTCAACAAGCGCTCCATGGCCAGCGGCTATGCCGGCCTGGATAACGAACTGTTCTACCTGGACAAGACCATGATGGTATTCGGCGACGCCAAGAAGGTCATCGAGGAGATGCTCAAAGCAGTGGATTGATTGCTTTGCCAGCAAGGAGGCGACGGGCTTCTGCCCTCGCCTCTTTTTCATGCCCAACCGCAATTCCTTGCACAGGCTCTGCCAACAAGCACAGCCGAGGGCGTTTCAAACTAAAGACACGAGAAATCAAAATAGTGAGCAACGCAATGACCGCGAACAATTTCAACTGTACCGGCGCCTAATCACTGAAAATACGAACATTTATAGAGCAAGTCACTGCCAAACGTCACGAGTCACGGCAAATCCACAAACACCGGTACAGTTGCGCTCTAAATCAGCCAAACAGTTACAAAGCAACCTATCTAGTACGCCGCTTATTTACTGCAGCTGTGGCTACTGCAAACCCCGCGCGAGGACGAAAATAGACACCAGAACCTAACCAATCCCGCCAAAAGCGGAAGGATGCACACCATGGAACGTACCCTCAGTTCCGATCTGCTTGTCGATAACTCGTCCAAATCTGCCACCAGCCTGCCGCTGAATATTCTCGCTACCCTGCTCCTGTGGCAGCGTCGCATCGTCAGCCGCCGCCAGTTGGCGCGTCTCGACACTCGCCTGCTGGCCGATGCCGGTATCAGCGAAAGCCAGCGTTATGCCGAACTGAGCAAACCGTTCTGGCGTTAATCGCGACCGTAGAGCTTCTCCCGCAAAACCCCGCCAGCGGGGTTTTGTCGTTTCCGGGCCTGCGATTGTCGACACGCAGAGGGCACACGCCTTTACACAAACGCTGCAGCTCTTTTTCTACTGCCCCGTGCAGAGCGGTTAGAATGGCCCCTTTCAGTAAGCCGTAGAGTCCAGACCATGCCCATCGCCCGCACCCTCGCGTTTTTCAGCCTGTTCAGCCTGGCCGCTGGCGCCTCTGCCAGCAGCTTTCTGGTGACTACCGACACTCTGGTCGATGCACTCGCAGGCACCATCGACACCACCTCCAACGCGACCTCTTCGGTGGTCGACAACAAGATCGTTCTGGCCGCCAAGGATGACGCCGCCAGCTTCGTCGCCAGCCAAGGCGCGCTGCGTGGTGTACACCTGGAAGCCGCGCTGCAGCATATCCGTGGCCGCATGCCCACGTTGCAAGCCGATGATGGCCAGCTGGCGCAGGCCATCCTGGCGCTTTAAACAGCGCATCATTGCCGGAACTGCGGCACCTGTTCCTCGTCCAACCAGCCATTCCAATCCCTTTCGGAGACTGTTCATGAAGCGTCCGTTGTTCGCCGCCGTCGCATCCCTTGCCCTGTTCGCCGGCGCCGTTCAGGCTCAGACCTTGGTAGCCACCAGCAATATCATCGTCCGCGCCCTCGACCGCACCATCGATTTCACCTCGGACACCACCACGTCGGTGCGCGACATGAAAGTGGTCATCGAGGCCCGTGATGACGCCGCCAGCTTCGTCGCCAGCCAGGGCGACATCCGCGGCGCCCAGCTGGAAGCCGCCTTTGGGGCGCTGCGCAGCCAACTGCCCGAAGCGCAGAATGCGTCCGATCAGGTATTGGCCGAAGCCATTCTCGCGCTGTGATCACCCTGCGTGGCTGTCTCCTGCTGCTGACCTTGCTGGTCAGCACGGCCAGTCACGCCCAGCTCCACCTCGCCCTGGATGACGGGCCGCTCAATGACTCGCAACGTCAGGCCAGCCAGGCGCTGCTTGATGAGGCCTTCGCAGCCTTGCCACCGCGCCTGCGCGAAGCCGTGGATCGCGACGTCACCGTGCGCTGGGTTCCGCTGCCCGAACAGATCTATGGCCGCGCTGGCCGCTTCAGTGGTGTCGAGCTCAATGCCAACCTGCTGCCCGGCCTTACCGACGGCAGTGCGGCAAAGGCCACCACCGGACGCCCGCACGGCACGGTGCGCCGCGAGCTGCTGGCCACCGTGCTCCATGAAGTGACACACCTTTATGATCGTGGCGCTTTCTGGGGCGCTGAGCAGCGCACGCTGCTGCGTGGCTGCCAGCGCCAGAACGGCAGCATGGGCGCAGTCGGTTTGCCAGCCGAATGCCGTGGCCAGACCGCGCGCCGCTTCACCCTCAGCGATGATCCCCGCCTGCTCGATCTGGCCGGCTGGCCGCAGCGCGTCGGCACCCGTGGTGAACGCGAGCTGCACAACGGCCAGGTGGCACGCAGCCCGGATATTTACGAGCTCAGCAACGCCCGCGAATTCGTCGCGGTGAACATGGAGTATTTTCTCCTCGACCCCGAATACGCCTGCCGCCGCCCTTCCCTGGCGCGCTTCTTCAGTGAGCATTTCGGCTGGTCACCGACCAACGCCACGCCATGTGACACGGGCTACGCCTACCTCAACGCGGGCCGCGATTTCGACAAGCAGGCGCTGGCCAATCTCGATCCCGAGCGGGTCTACGAAGTCGATTACCTGCTCGCCGAAGCCAATCAAAACATGGCCAGTCGCTGGGGCCACAGCATGTTGCGCCTGGTGATCTGTGCACCGGGCCGGCCACGCGGGCCCGATTGCCGCCTGGACCTCGACCAGCATCTGGTGCTGTCCTACCGTGCGTTCGTCGGTGACGTGCAGCTGTCGAGCTGGGATGGCCTCACCGGCGCCTACCCGTCACGCTTGTTCGTGCTGCCCCTGGCCCAGGTGATCGAGGAATACACCAAGGTCGAACTGCGCAGCCTGGCCTCGGTGCCACTGACATTGCCCCGCGATCGCCTCGAACAGCTGGTCGCCCGCGCCGTCGAGCAGCACTGGAGCTACGACGGCGACTACTTCTTCGTGTCCAACAACTGCGCGGTGGAAACCCTCAAGCTGCTGCGTAGCGGCACCGATCTGCCGCGCCTGCAGGACCTCGACAGCATCACCCCAATCGGCTTGCTGGAAGTGCTCGAAGCCCGCGGCCTGGCCGATGCCAGCATGCTCGAGGACGCCCGCGAAGCGCTGCGCCTGGGTTACCGCTTCGACTCGTTCCGTGACCGCTACCAGGCGATGTTCAAGGTGTTGCAACAGCGCTTGCCGATCCGCCAGCAGCGCGTCGAGGACTGGCTGGAGCAGCCATCCAGTGAACGCCGCCAGTGGTTCGAGAAAGCCGACCTGCGTGCCAGTGCCGCCATGCTGCTGCTCGAGCAGGCGGCCATGCGCCGGCAGTTGCTGCTCTCTCAGGACGAGCTCAAGCAGCGTTACCTGACCGGCCGCGCCGCCAAGGACCCGAACCTGAACAAGGCCGGCGATGCACTGGAACAGATTTTGGCCAACACCGGTTTCCTCAGCCGCCCGGCCGAATTGCTCGAAGGCGGCTACGGGCTGCCACAGCAGGCCGAATGGCAGCGCCTGGAAAGCGAAACGCGCAATCGGCAGCAGCAACTGAGCCTGCTCAGTGCTGACCTCGACGAGGAGGTACGGCGGCTATTGGAGCCTCAGCGCCTGGCCGAACTGGAAGCCAACGAGGAGAACCTCAAGCTGCTCGGCGCCCATCTGCGCACGCTGCACAAGGCCAGCGGCGGCCTGCAGCTGTAGCAGCGGCGCCCCGCTCAGCGCAGGTCAGCCCGCGCTCGCGTACCCGTAATCAGGGAAACGTCACCACGGCGCTGAGGCCCTTCGGGCTGGCGTTGCTGAAGCCGATGGAGCCACCCAAATGACGGACGATCATACCGACGATGGCCAACCCCAACCCCGCCCCCTGAGGATTGCCGGCGCTATGGAACCGCTCGCCCAGGCGTGGCAGGCGGGCCTCCTCGACACCCGGCCCCTGATCGACAACCTGCAGCTGCACGCCCTGGCCGTCACGGCGCACCCGCACGCTCACCTCGCTGCCGGGGGTGGAAAAGGTCAACGCATTGCTGACCAGGTTTTGCAGAAGGATCACGATTAGGCCGCGATCGCCCTGAATCACCGCGGCCTCGCCAGCGTCCAGCGCGAGGTCGATGCGTCGGTTCAGCGCCAGCGGCGCCAGGTCAGCCAGTTCTTCACGCACCACAGCGGTGAGGTCAAGGGGCTGCAGGCTTTGCGACGGCGTTTCGAGGCGGGCCATGGTCAACAGCTGGCTGGCGATGCGGGTGGCGCGATGTACGCCCTGCTGCAGGAAGGACAACGCTTCCTCGCGCTCCTGCACGCTGCCGGCCTGCAGCGCATTACGCACGTGAATATCCAGAATCGCCAGTGGCGTACGCAGCTCGTGGGCAGCATCGG
>Ga0265798_10007030_pt1 | contig 14664 bp, 8 predicted proteins | sample P3T30metagenome_FD_192430 | JGI IMG/M metagenome (GOLD analysis project Ga0265798, IMG submission 192430) | Plant litter microbial communities from East Loma Ridge, Irvine, California - P3 T30 | ecosystem: Environmental > Terrestrial > Plant litter > Unclassified | place: USA: California... | reverse complement strand
CCCATCTCAACATATTGCCGGGGCCATGCACATGATTCAATAGCAGGCGGGCACCCTCCCGTCTTATGCAGCACGGCACACATCCCCCGCATATCAGCTTCGACGACAGGGTATCCATGGTGGGTCCAAATGGGTGTGCGGCAGTCATGCGTTCATGTTAGTTCCGTATTACTCACTACATTTCTACCTCTGTCGCTGTGGACGACGAATTAGAAGAAGTATACACGTACTAAATACACTTGCCTCACGAAAATGCCCAAGGCGGGTGTGCATTGTTGTGCGCCTGCCGTTGAAAATAGCCACGCGAGAATATCAGCCACCCTTTTACCCGAACTCCATCTCAACTCCTCGAAATGCTGATAGCCCACGGAACACAAATATGACACATGAATGATACAACAAAACAAGACTTAGAGTCTCCGCAGTCGCTTGCCAGCTCCCAGCTCGATAGCTGTGCGGCTGTTAAGAATGAGCTCCTCGTTTCCACCCTCTGGCGGGTTGGCCTGAATGTACTCGCGCCGTATGCGAGCGGCTTCTTTGTCCCATGTGTCTACGCGCTCTTTGAAGTCTGCTGTACTTGCCGTCGCGTCGTCTCGTGCGTTGCTGGCTTGGTCGAGGTAGGGCTGTTTGACTTCTTGCTCTGCCGTGCGCCACCGTAAGCCCACAGCATTACGGATCTCTTGCTTCGGTGCTTTGGCTTCAGGATTGCCTGTCCTAGCTTTGTGGGCGTCATCGCACTCCTGCTTGCAGATGTACCAGAAGTCTTTGGTGAAAAGCAGGAACGGGTTGACGCCCGTACGTCCTGGCTTGATTGGCCGTTCACCAATCTGTTCCAATATAGCCCCTATAATGGCAGCTTCATAGTCTTCGTCGCGTTGTATCCGCCCAGATTTGTTGTCTCTCGACTTCGACGTTGATGCTGGAACGGCAGGCTCGAATCGGCGTTTCGTCTCGACGCTGGGTGTCCCTGGCGACTGTTCGATCTTGACCACTTTCTTTTCAACAAGTGGGCTGGGTATTCTGATAGGTCCGAAAATTGTCTCAGCAACCTCCGCAGCAACCCGAAGGCCTGACAGGTAAGCGCCGTGCACCGTTGCGGGATGTGTACCACAAGTCGCTTCTCCTGCGAAATGTAGTGGGCCATGGGGTCGCGCCATGATATCGTAGTCTCCTGCTTGTGTCTGTGGCCCGACGTATGAATAGCTGCCGCGGGCGAACGGATCTTTCTTCCAACGCGTCACTATCGCTTCTGTTGGGAGTGGAACGTGGTTCGGTGCGAACATCGCGTCGAGCCGGTCCGTGACCTCTTTAACGAGCTGATCGTTCGATGTCGCTTCGGCGTAGTGAGCAGCGTCGCCTGCCATCAGCGCTATCAGCACTGGCTTTCCGCTTGTTTTGATACAGTTCCAGAAGAGATAGAATCGTCCGCGTTTCGCAGAGTAGTCTTCGGGTCGCATGCTGGCTTCCTCTTCTGCTTTGTTGAGCAGGCCGAACATGTCTCGGTCTGGCTCCCAGAAGGCCTTTTCGTACACGAGAACAATCTATGCACATTATTAGAAAGGGTAGCAATCGTCTCATAGTTGAACTGACCTTGTTGAGGAGACCGAAACCCATTCGTTCGATAACGTCCTGCTTCCAGTCAGGTAGAGGAGGCTCGAACTTGATTGACCCGGACTTCAGCACTCCCAGTGGGGTTGTTAAAACAACCTGGTCGGCCTCGTAAAACTCGCCGTTCGTGCACTCAATCCTGACAGCTTTGCCCAGGTGCTGCTCCTCAGTGTTGTAATGAACGGCTTTGATAGGGGTGTTGAAACGGACGTCAAGCTGACTGGGACATTGCCAGAGGCCGCGCGGAACTTGTTGATATCCTCCAATCACCTCGCTGTGCTCGCCCTCGAACTCATTGCCGATGTCCTGATCCCAGCCGCTCAGACTGAGCTGGTTGACGCTTACTGCATTCGCATATTCGAGATTAGCGTGATGCCAGTTCAACAGACGCATGTCTCTAGGCTTCAGATCGACAAGCGATTGGTATTGAAGAAGACCTTCGTCCATTGTCTGCCCAAGTGTGGGATACTGGGACGCTTTCGCAATCGTGTCAAGATCTAAAGACTGCGTCCCTAATGCACCTGCTTTGAGTTCCCAACCCATACTTTGCACCGTGTCAGCTGCTGTGACATCCGGGTTGAAGCCAGCGCTGAGTTGGTACGCCCTACCAGCTAGCTTCTCCACCCCTGTTGTCGGTTTTTCTTGCTTCATCGACGCGGTGCTCGCAGCGTTTGCGGAAAGGGGAGCATCGGAGTGTTCTAATTCGGCGACGGTAGGACCACCAGCATCAGCTGGCTCACGGCCAAAGGCCATCAGGTCACGATCACCTTCTACTGTCCTATGAGCTGCTGGCTTGTTTCGGTATGCTGCCGCTCGTTCGAGGACGTCATTGTATAGCTTCTCCACCAAGATGTCTTGACCCCTCTCTACAACCGTGCCATCGTAGTCGTAGAGTATAGTGTTGTCGCGAAGACCGTGGTAGGGTATGCCGAGCTGACCTCGGATGATCGAATTCAACGGGTTGCCGTGTTCGAATCCAGTAACGATCTGAGCGCCCATCTCAGCTGTACAGCGATGCCCAGGCGGGAGTGTGGAACCGGACTGCTTGAGAAAGGGGTGTGAATAGACACGGCCTCCAACGCGTGGGCGAGCTTCGAGGACAGTAATTTTAGGTGGAAGTTCTCCTGCTTCTGTCAACTGATCACCAAGCTGGGCGAACAGTCCTTCCAGATGGCGAGCGCATCCTAATCCTGACATACCCGCACCCACCACGATTATGGTCCGTCTTCGCGCGACCTTGGCTTTCGACTTGGGTAGTGTACCAGTAGTATCAGGCACCTCAGCGCATCCGAAGTTGATGTATCCGTTCCTCATGAGCCATAAGTGTGCCACCTTCGCGAGGCCAAAATAACGCTTGTCACGAGCGCATCCCGCCGCTTCTTCAAGAGAGACGAATACCAGAGGATTGCGATGCCACAAGCGAAGTATCGCGTTCCTGATGTTGAGGTAGATGGTAACCTGGGCGTGAGTTACATGATCTCGTAGTAGCTCGTACTCAGCAGGATGTAGAGTGAATGGGTTGAGCCGACTGTTTTCTGCTGCTAGAATACATTGCCTGCCAAACTCTGGCCAGGAAAGCTCTGCAGGTATGCTTGAATTCGCCTTCATCTCAATGACCTTTCCTTTCGCCGGAAGAGAATTTGTCCTTCGATGCTTCTTCGGCTGCTCGTGTGACTGCGGAAGCTCGGGGGTTGAAGATGCATGTGATGCGCGACTCAGGCTCTGTGGTGTTCTTGTCGTAAACGCTGCGTCCCTTCGATGATCTTTCAACGATGAATGAAGTTTCGCGTCATTTCCGTTGGCAATCGCATGCGAACTGCCGCCCTTCAGATGCGATGAATGTTTGTTCGGGATATTAGTCAGGCCGTTGATGCCTGAGTTTGGTGTGAATGGTTTTTGCAGTGGCGAAGGTGTATAGTTGGCCCCATATCCATTAACGAATGCACCTGGAGTGGACTCCTCCCCTTCTTGACTTGTACCCAGTTCTGATGTATCGCGAGAATCGCCGTAGTGCACGGACGACGCACTCGATTCCCGGCCGTAGCCCAGGTTACTAAACCCAGGTATAGGTGCGATGCCGCCTTTCAGATGTATGCTATCATTAGACATTGGCATCGATAGGAGATCATCGTGAGTTTGGTCGAAGAGATAGGTGCCGTCATCGAGTGCGGTGGGATCGGCTGTGGATGCGATGGAGAACATGCTGATGGAGACCCGGGGAGGGAATGGGAGGCACCTGACGAGGAAGCGGCTACGGGCCGCAGTCAGTAGTCGGCCAAAATTCCACTACGAATGTCAGAACGTGTAATGAGTGAGAGTTATTGCGAAAACATGAGGGGTTCGGTTGAAGTTGTAGCGATGGCGGCAGGATGCAAGTAGACGATAGACCTGATGCCCAGAGTTGGAGGTCGAGGCACGAAAAGAAACGCGCCATACCCACCTAGGCAAACTCCGTCCAAGCCAACCCCGTCGTTCCTGACTTCATCCCTCTCCCACCCACCTCGAGGCACCCATCTACCATCCATCATGGCCATGGTGGACTTGCGCATACTTTCTCAATGTTAATGTGTAGCTTGGCATCCAGGAAGCGCCGATAGCTGCAATGCCGACCCCGCTCTTACGGAAGCGAGCAGTGCTACAACTCGTTGCGACACCATCCCCCAGACATCCGTATCTCCATCTCGAAGGCCTTCACCTGGGTCTAGATATTGCGCAAGACATGCACACAATCTGTTGACACCTCACCAGCAGTCGCGATAGCATGGCTTCGAGGCTTTCGATCATTCCATACATGTCTGCATTCATCATATTGCGCCTCCTGGGGTAAGGCTCGACTGGCGAAGCTAACTGAGAGAAACAATAGAAGCACATGAGGGGGAAAAAAAAGGCAATACTTGTTATTATACATAGCAGGTACTTCGATACGTATATATCACTCTGATTGGATCATGACTGATGAGACATACAGAACCCTAGAAGCCACCTATTTTCACAGACTCCTGCGCAAACCCTCTCCGCACTAGATCCGAAACTGCGACTATATCATATCCTTCAATCGAGACTCATCATACATACCGTCTATGCGGATCGCGGCCTACCGAGTTCCTAGCATCGGAATTGGACGATCTTGACTGCGCGTGGTAGTCTACGAGGCACTATTCGAGATGCCCTCTGCTCCCTCACAGAATTATATGTCATTCACTGCACGTAAAACCGGTGCCGTGTGGTTTGCGATGGCCTGCAGAACCGATGGCATACATTGAAGACAATGGCTGGTGATACACCATGGGCTCAGGGCTACCAGATCCTGCCAGCACGATCCATCGTAGCCTCTGCCTGATTATGGGACATACACAGCTCGGGCAGGCATGAATATCTAGAAGAATATGTGCTTAAACCGTAGCGCGCCATATTCTTGCAGCTTCTAGGTTGAAAGCCAGCTGACTGTCAAGTCATTGACATCCTGGCAACGTGCCGAAACATGATAGAACATTTGGCAGCTTGATCAAATGCACTCTACTTCTTCAGTTCTCTCAGAATCCTCTGCCCTTGTCGTGACTACTTGACAACGCATGGGAATCACGTGATACATGTTGACGCTAACCTTCCATGTAAACCGAGGCGATTGCGCCAATTGCCAACAATTCGAGGCCCACACCGTCTTCTGTCTTCACTTCCCACACCTCACGACCTCGCATAATAAACAATGCGATGGCCGTGGTCACGCAACGACGATGACCAAAAGAAAGGTGGACTCGCAGATTGGATCGCGCCAGCGAAGCCAAACAACTGGTCAAGCGCGCTGTATGAGCCGAGGACCCTGATTCCGGCGATCGCGCTCACAGTCTCGACGGTTGCTGGTGTCCGGCTCTACAAGTCCTATCTGCGTCGCATCCCAACCGTCAACCACATCAAGCCAAACTACTACCGCCGCAAAGGTGTATTTGGCCAAGTCACGAGTGTTGGAGATGCAGACAACTTCAGGTTATATCACACGCCAGGTGGGAGAATAGCTGGGTGGGGTATCTTGCCCTGGAAGAAGGTGCCATCGAAAAGAGAGGATCTCGTCAGGCAGACAGTAAGTGCTCTGTAACAAGACGGTACTAGACGTCACGGTAGGACTTCACGTCGTTATTGACGGCTAACTTTGCGCCCAGCTACATATCCGGATTGCTGGAGTCGACGCTCCAGAACTTGCACACTGGGGCCGAGAAGCTCAGCCGTATTCGAAAGAGGCCCATGAATGGCTCATCAACTTGATCCATAACCGCCGAGTACGCGCCTACATATACCGACGTGATCAGTACGATCGCATCGTCGCCCAGGTTTTTGTGCGCAGATGGCTTTTCAGGAAAGACGTTGGGTTGGAGATGCTGAAGGCTGGATTGGCTACCGTATACGAGGCCAAAACAGGTGCTGAATTCGGTACCGCTGAAGAAAAATATCGTGCTGCAGAAAGGAAGGCTCGCGAGAACAGGGTCGGGATGTGGTCGAAGCCAAACTTCATACAGAGGATGGGCGGCGCCAGCAGTAAGACACTGGAGAGCCCACGCGAATATAAGAATCGGCACACCGCTGCAGACAAGGCAAAGAAGGTATGATGAGGAAGTTCGGCTAGAGGCACAGTCATACACCTGCTCGTGCGCAGAAGCACACGAGTGCTGCGATCGTGGCAGAAACGCGCCAGGCTTCTTCATCGTGCCGGCCCAAGCATGAGGAGTCACCAACGGTCCGAAGACCCCACAAAGCGAATTAGCGTATTGGCACAATGTGATACTGGGATAGTTCAATGTTGGCATCTTGTGGATACGTGATTGTAGAGACCGCAAAGTAAGCGGTCGTGGAGGGCGCGAGTTGTCGGCATGCTCTACTACAACGAGTGTACGTCTGAGAGTGTCACGACTCGTGCTACCCGTCCTCACAGATGTATGACTACTAAGAAGAGGCGCATGGTGCTGAAAGTAGTAATGCAATGACTTCCGCGACGCGCTAGTGTGACTGTATGGAGAAAGCTCTGCACGACCATGTCAAAATTTCTTCTCATCCGTGCTTGCGTGCCAGAATGCTGGGGATCAGAGTTTCGGCGCCGCAATCGGTGCTCCGCACGATGTTGCTCGCGACAATATGGTAGCAAACAGAGCAATTCGCATTTACACCGGGCGTACTTGTGACTGGGTCGCGTATAATGAGTGGATCAATTTGAAGAAATGCGAATTAAATAGAGGCAGTAAATGACCGCATACCACGCTTCATCCCTCCCGTTTCCCAGGATCGCCGACGGTCTTATCTGTGCGTTATCGGAGATAGCTTGATTGGCCCGTCGCGCATCATTGGAATTTTTTGGCTGCCGCATCACATCTTCCCCACAGATTATACATAAACCCGGAGGGAGTCATTCGTGCTCTGCTCAACTGGGTCGAGCTATAAGCCTTCAATTGCACCCGTCGGCCACCGAGCGACCTTCCTCCCGCGCGTTCGACGCCTAATCCTCCATCCTCATCCTTTGTCGAGCCCGAAGCTACCCAGTTGCTTGACTGCCTGCAAATGGCTCTCTGCGGACGTCTAGCACGTCGCGTACCTTCCCTTACAGGTCACACCCGCTCTGTTACTCCTTCCACATACTCTCGAAGTTTCACAACCCGAAGTGCTCGGCCGTTGACTTCGCTCCGCTCCAGCACAGAGTCACCTGCCGCCCTCCGGCAGCTGCGGGCATTCACAAAGGTCGCGTCGACATGGAATAAGACACAGACTGCGCCTAATGCAGAGGCATACCTGAAGAGCGGCGTCATTTCTGGCGCGCAGAACTTGGTCGATGTCAAGAAAGTCCTAGTTATTGGCAGCGGTGGTCTCAGCATTGGTCAAGCCGGAGAGTTCGATTACTCAGGTGCGCATACATTCTCATGCACACGCAACCTTGTGCCATGCTAACCAAACATCAGGTTCACAAGCACTCAAGGCCCTGAAGGAAGCTGGCGTCAAGTCTGTTCTTCTCAACCCTAATATTGCTACCATCCAAACATCCCACGTGCTCGCCGACGAAATCTACTACCTGCCTGTAACTCCCGAATACGCCGAATATGTCATCCAGAAGGAGAGGCCCGATGGCATCTTCCTCAGCTTCGGTGGACAAACTGCGCTGAACCTTGGTGTACAGATGGATGCCAAGGGTATCTTCGAGAAGTACGGCGTCAAGGTGCTCGGAACCAGCGTCCAGACTTTGAAGACCAGTGAAGATCGTGACCTCTTCGCGCGCGCTCTCGACGAGATCAACATTCCCATCGCCAAGTCGATTGCCGTTTCCACTGTCGACGAGGCACTGGACGCTGCCGAGAAGGTCGGATACCCCATTATCGTCCGTGCTGCTTATGCGCTCGGTGGTCTCGGTTCAGGTTTCGCGAACAACCCAGAGGAGTTGAAGAACTTGTCAGCTCGTTCCCTCACACTTTCACCCCAGATCTTGGTCGAGAAGTCCCTCAAGGGCTGGAAAGAGGCTGAGTATGAGGTTGTGCGCGACGCAAGCGACAACTGCATCACGGTCTGCAACATGGAGAACTTCGACCCTCTTGGTGTGCACACTGGTGACAGTATCGTCGTTTCGCCCAGTCAGACATTCAGCGACGAGGAATACCACATGCTCCGGTCTGCGTCCATCAAGATTGTCCGTCACTTGGGAGTCGTTGGCGAGTGCAACGTGCAATACTGTCTGCAGCCAGATGGCCTCGACTACAGGGTTATCGAAGTCAACGCTCGTCTTTCTCGTTCATCCGCATTGGCATCCAAGGCCACTGGTTACCCTCTCGCGTACACCGCGGCCAAGATTGGTCTCGGACACACTCTCCCTGAATTGCCCAACGCCGTCACCAAGACCACCACCGCGAACTTCGAGCCCAGCTTGGATTACGTCGTCACCAAGATGCCCCGATGGGATCTCAGCAAGTTCCAGAACGTCAAGCGCGACATCGGCAGTTCCATGAAGTCCGTCGGTGAAGTCATGGCCATCGGCCGTACATTCGAGGAGTCTTTCCAGAAGGCTTGCCGCCAAGTCGACCCCAAGTACCTCGGTTTCCAGGGCGAGAAGTACGGCGAGAGCCTGGACGAAGAGCTCAAGAACCCCACCGATCGTCGATGGCTCGCCGTCGGTCAGGCGCTCTTCCACGAAGGCTACACTGTCGACAGGGTTCACGACCTCACCAAGATCGACAAGTGGTTCCTGCACAAGCTCCAGAACATCGTCGACTGCACACACGAGCTTGAGGAGATAGGCAGCTTGTTCGGCCTCAAGAAGGAGATCATCCTCAAGGCCAAGAAGCTTGGTTTCTCTGACAAGCAGATCGCCAAGGCCGTCAACAGCACTGAAGACGAGGTCCGCGCTCGCAGGAAGAGCTTCGGCGTCAAGCCATGGGTCAAGAAGATTGACACACTGGCTGCAGAGTAAGCAAAGTCCCTATCTGAACCCCATGCGAGACACACGCTGACTTAATTACCATAGATTTCCAGCAGATACGAGTACGAAAATCTTGCCTATCCATTTCATTTATGAGCATTGCTAAAAAATTACAGATTACCTCTACACCACTTACAACGCTTCCTCTCACGACGTCACCTTCGACGACCATGGCATTATTGTTCTTGGAAGCGGTGTCTACCGTATCGGAAGCTCAGTCGAGTTCGATTGGTGTGCTGTCAACGCTACCCGCTCCCTCAACGAGCTCGGAAAGAAGACTGTCATGATCAACTACAATCCCGAGACATACTCTGTAGGTGGTATGAACGCATACGTTGGACCGAACTAACCGTTTTTTAGACCGACTTCGACGTTGCTGACAAGCTATACTTCGAAGAACTCAGTTACGAGCGTGTTATGGATATTTACGAGTTGGAGACTGCCAGCGGTGTTGTTGTCTCTGTCGGTGGCCAACTTCCCCAGAACATTGCTCTCAAGCTCCAAGAGTCTGGAAAGGCGAAGGTTCTCGGAACCGACCCTCACGACATCGACAAGGCCGAGGATCGCCACAAGTTCTCTTCCATCCTGGACTCAATCGGTGTTGATCAGCCCGCCTGGAAGGAGCTTACTTCCTATGAGGAGGCAAAGAAGTTCGCAAACTCCGTCGGATACCCAGTTCTCGTTCGCCCATCATACGTCCTGTCAGGTGCTGCCATGACTGTCATCCGCGGTGAGGATGAGCTGAAGGAGAAGCTCCTTGCTGCTTCCAACGTCTCGCCCGACCACCCAGTTGTCATCACTCAGTTCATTGACGGTGCTCAAGAGATTGACTGCGACGCTGTCGCCTCCAACGGAAACGTCCTTGTCCACGCTGTCAGTGAGCACATTGAGAACGCCGGTGTTCACTCCGGAGATGCCACTCTCGTACTGCCCCCTGTCCACCTCGACAAGCGCATCCAGGAACGTGTCAAGGAGATCGCAGACAAGGTTGCCAAGGCCTGGAACATCACTGGTCCCTTCAACATGCAGATCATCAAGGAAGAAGTTGAGGGCTCTGAGCCTAACCTCAAGGTCATCGAGTGCAACCTCCGCGCCTCTCGTTCCTTCCCCTTCGTCAGCAAGGTTCTTGGTACCAACTTCATCGAAGTTGCTACAAAGGCTCTCGTGGGCCGTGACGTTCCCGAGCCAACTGACCTCATGACCGTTGAGAGGAACTACCTCGCCACCAAGGTTCCCCAGTTCTCCTGGACTAGGTTGGCGGGTGCTGACCCCTACCTTGGCGTAGAGATGTCATCTACTGGTGAAATGGCCTGCTTCGGTAAGGACCTGGTCGAGGCCTACTGGGCTTCCGCGCAATCGCAGATGAACTTCCGTCTTCCCCAGCCCGGTGAGGGTCTTCTCTTCGGTGGTGATGTCACACCCGGTTCGCTCCACTCGAACTCCCTCGTCCAGATCGCCAAGTACGTCCACGCACTTGGCTACAGATTCCTTGCTGCCAACAAGGACGTCAAGGAGCTTCTGGAGAAGAACACCGAGGGTATCAGCGTCGACGTCATCGAGTTCCCCAAGGATGACAAGAGGAAACTCCGTGAGGTGTTTGAGAAGAACGACATCCGCGGCTGCTTCAACCTGGCCAAGTACAGGGCGAGTGGCCTGTTTGACGAGGACTACGTAATGAGGAGGAACGCGGTCGACTTCGGTGTTCCGCTATTCATGGAGCCCAAGGTAAGTTCATCATCTTGATGTTCGTGAAGTAACAAGCTAACCTGAACGTAGACTGCTGTTCTGTTCGCTCAATGCATGAGCGAGAAGCTTCCCAAGAAGGAGGGCATCCCAAGTGAAGTCAGGTCATGGAGCGACTTCGTTGGCGGTCGACCATAGAGGAAGAAACTTGTTGGTTACTACGGCAATGTTGATGTTTTATCGGGAAAAGGAAGGGTTCATTGTAAGAGATATATCCAGATGTAGGGTTGGGTGGGATCAAGATCTTGGGATAGGATGATTGGGATGAAGATTATGTTCTCATGTGTATAGCGTTTCCAGCTTGTGATCAACTCTATGGGTCGGTCAGCGGGAGTTGTATCAGTTCCTTTTACTTTCAATCTACTTGAAAAGTTTACCGCTCATGTGGTCAGGTGGTCAAGGATACATTTAGTTCTACTTTAGTCCGCTGATCTTTGCAGGTATTGTGCTAAAGTGGATGTGCTGTGATACCACGAGAAGATGGTGGAGCATTCCACATCTGTAACAGGTACTCTGGCGTCTACATTAGTATGAAACAAAGAGTTAAGAACAACCTTGAGGCAATGTTGTCTTCTGAGTTGTCTGTGTATCTCGACAGCTAGATTGTTTCCCCTGGAATGAGTTGTTGGGAGCCACGTTTTTGTTTGTCTTTACTCACTTTTCCTTGGTGAATGAGAGGCTCTGGGAGGCAGGTGCGACCACTGGCCAGAATGAAGGTGAGCCTAGTCTTGGCACTATCTCGTACCTCGTCACGTCCACTTCTACTTACTCTTCAACTTCCCACAGCTACACTTCGGGACGCGCAAACTCCATATGAACAAGATGCCAACTTTCTACGATACCATCATCGATCCGGCGAGCGAGAAACTCTCTAGCGAAGCCGCCGAAGTCATGTAAGTCTGAAGTAGCACGACGATTGGCAAAAGCTTACGCGATATATAGCTCCGAGGTCAATCGCCAGCGCTCACCTCTTCTTCGCCTACCTGCTGAACTACGGAACAAGATCTACGAATACGCGCTCGGTGGTATGGAGCTTCGCATCTCCTACAGGACCAGGAAATTCGCCCTCCTTTCTGCATTGTCTTATGATCCGTCCGTCTCGCTCACACCTCTCCATCGATTCGTCGGCTTGACGCTCGTGTCTCGGCAGCTCTACACGGAGACCAAGATTCTACCATTCGATCTATGCACTATGGATGTCACAAGGTCCTCGTTCCATTTTCAAATAGAGAGACTGAACGCCACTCAGCGTCAGGCCATATCAACCATACGTATGCATTACATGAACGCTATAAGTGGCGCAGTATGGAGATTTTTGTGGTCAGAGGTCAGATTGTTGACGGGGCTAAAGCGCGTGGAAGTTTTCTGCTGTCCAACAAATTTGGGACTATCGGGGCGTATACATTTAGTCGAGGCTGTCGAGAAGGGACTCGGTCGAGATGATGTAGACGTCGTGGTCGATTCTTAGGAACTTTTTGAAGACTTCCGCTTAGCTGTCGGCACGAGGCCGTCAAAGACATGGATTCATACGACCCCAGCTGGCCAATGAAACCTGGTCGTGGCGTAAAGGCAAATATTGGAGCAACAGATGGGAAAGGATGCTCTTTGGTTGACTGAAAGAGGATGGAGCTATTCACCCGGAAAAACAAGCATTCTTTACAACTTGCACCCATCTTCTGTGTTCCGTGTGCCTGATGAAGCGAACGGTGACACAGAACCGCAAATCCAACTTGCTCTTCATTCCTTGCTCTTCAATCCTACTTGACAATGGAATGAATGCCCACGCAGATCCCGCAACACCGTAGTAGTAGCTTCACAGGGTAATACATAGCAAAGAAGTCACACCCTATCCTTTCACCCAAAACCATCAGCATCGAGCGTGATACAAAAATCTTGTTCCCTGTATTTGTTACCTCTGTCACATCTAAAGTCTACTTAACACTCTTCCGCAACTCTAGATATCCTATAACTTGCACTCAACCATGTCCGATAAAGAAGATATGATGGCTGAGGCAGATACAATGTACGTCTGAACGTTGAAGTCATCATGACAAACCCCCATGCTGACTACATCAATAGCTCACAACGCAACCAGCTCGAGTCACCACTCCTAAAGCTGCCAGGAGAAGTTCGAAATAAGATCTACAACTACGTCTTCTCCGTCGGCAGCGTCCACTTCGGTCGCTCACATCACCACTACCGCACGAGCGAGGAAGACTACGAGCCGGAAGGATGTGAGCCCACCGATCTACTAGACGTCACGTCGACCTGCCGACAAATCCGCTCAGACACCTCTACGCTACTATTTAAAAACAACGTAATCATCATAGACGACCAAAAGATTTTCAAGATAGTTGAACAGCTAGAGCCGCACCAGCTCGAAGCGATCAAGGCTCTAGAGATAATCTTCTACGACATAAAGGGCTGTATGCCGAACTTGACTACTTTGAGCAGAATGTTCGCCAGGGAGTTCAAAAACATGCTGGGCCTCGAGAGGATAAGCGTTAGGTTGATCTGTTGGCTCCAGGATGATGACGTACTCGAGCGCGAGTGCGAGGCATTTTGCGAGGCGCTTAGGAAAAATACTCGGCGTAAGCCAATTGAAGTCACGAATGCGTTAAAGCATGAAGACGACGATGAGGGGGAAACGGACGTGGATGAAGAAGAGACAACGTCCGACGATGAAGCTGAGCCTGAGGACGAAGGACTGGTGGCGATGACGATGACTCTACATCTATGAAAAGCAAGTCATCGGACACCAAGACTATAGCGGAAGAGGACGACCCTATGGAGAAGTAATACTATCCTACTTACAACTGTCGTCGATGAACGTCTTGCAGAGCACGACCTCACGGGCTGCTCCGATTTTGATAGCAACGCATGGATTATAAGAATAAATGCCTATATTGAGTCTATAACTGCCATTGTAGCTAACCGACCAGCAATCCCGATACATTATACGTGCATGCAACAGCACCAACTATCTTCTCACCTTCCATGGAGTCGTAGCCACGACCCCAAGACTTCCTAAATTTCAGACCGAGCCCAACGCCAGACCAGCGCCATGCCGAGTGATATCAATATGCAAACTGTCGTAGTAGAAAGGAATGAAAACGCCCGCAATACCTGCAAATTTGTGTTCGCTAAATGCTATGCATGTCATATCGTCACCGTTATCGTGGATGCTTAGACGCGGATTCCCGCGCCAGAACCCCATCGTAGCTTCCGCAGGCCGAGACCAGTGCCCTTCATGCCTGCAGCAGCTTCCTTACCGCAGCGTCCGGCCTCGGAACCTGCGGTGCCAATCTGACCTATCGCCTCGGCGTGGCCAGTTTCTTTGCCAACGACATATCCGGCTGAGAAGCCGATAGCACTGACAAGGACGACGACGCCAGCACTGACAACCCAGGTAAGCAGCGTCGGGCTGATTTCCTCGATCATCGGGGTTGTCTTGCGTGCCTTTTTGACGGTACGGCGGTCTTTGCTGCTGCTACGAGCACCAGCTATCGGCGGACTAGCTTTGCGCTTCGACTTCTCGGAAGGGCTGCTACTGGTGCTGCATGGGGATGATGCGGCCTCTTCGGATATGTTGCCCAAGGCCACGGACTCTGGGACCATGCGGAGGGAGGATGGATCGACTCGGGTGGATGAGGGAGTGTTCGCGCGCGGTTGGCCTGGCTTCGGGAGGCCACGCACAGCGGCAGCAGCTGAGAGCAACGTGGATAGGCTGGCGCGGAGGGCTTCGTCGTGGTCGGGTTGGTAGTTGGGTGCCATGGCATTGTAAGGGTTATGCTGAGGGTAGGAGTGCTGTCGCTGTCCAGCCGGCCTCACGTTCCTGCGAGGTGTGTACAGGGTGCCGGACTGCGACC
>Ga0265798_10007029_pt1 | contig 14669 bp, 11 predicted proteins | sample P3T30metagenome_FD_192430 | JGI IMG/M metagenome (GOLD analysis project Ga0265798, IMG submission 192430) | Plant litter microbial communities from East Loma Ridge, Irvine, California - P3 T30 | ecosystem: Environmental > Terrestrial > Plant litter > Unclassified | place: USA: California... | reverse complement strand
CACTTATCGACTGTTAATTTTTAAAGAACTTTATTCGGTACTGCATCATCTGCTGTTTGCTTCGAAGCGTTGTGTTCGTCAGCAGCAGAGAAGAGAGAGTATGAAGCGTTTTCTAAATCTCGTCAACTCTCTTTTTCCTTCCGCTTTTCGCTGCCTTGAAGGCTGCGTTGGCGTCGGGAGAACGAGACTATAACAAAATGATGACATATCCTGCAAGTGCTTTGCTACATGCCCCGGTCTATATCAGGCACTGCGATCAATAGTCATCAACTATCAATTCATTAAATACAATTTACTTTTCACTATTGATGAGAATCACTATCATTTGGCTCTACAGTGATCAACGAAGTGAAGAGGTAACACCATGGTCGTCGCAGCGAAGAAAACCAGCCAAGTCATCACCCATATGGCGATCGCCTTCGCCATTGCCTACGCGATCACCGGCTCGGTCGTCTTCAGCGGTCTGGCCATTATTATTGAGCCCGTTATCAATGTCCTGCTGCTGCCCTTCCATGAAAAAGCCTGGGCGGCAGTTCGTGCACGAGCGACGTGCGATCACGACCGCTATATGAAAATTGTGGCCGAAAAGGTCAGCCAGACGCTGATGCACATGGGTATCGCCTTCGCAGTGATCTATTGCGCGACCGGCTCCCTTGCCTTTGGTGGTCTGGCGGCGATCCTCGAGCCAATCTGCAATGTACTGCTGCTGCCAGTGCACGACCGTTTCTGGGACAACCTCGAACACCGCTTGGCGGGCCGTACCAGCGCTGCCGCGTGATGGATATACGGTGCATCCGTAGAGCCAGCGCTGCCGGGCCGCTGATGAAGACCGTGACGCCGTAGAACGGTTCCTTCATGCGAGACAAACGCTGACGCCAATCTCTCGCCCCTTGCAAATCGATGGGCAGATGAGTTCCTCCGTTCAAAATGCTTGAAATATCCCTCATCAGGGGTAAGATTGGCTCGGGCACAGTAAATACGCCACCAATGGCGATTGCTGTTTGCCGCACCTTATAGTCCAAAAATAACGACTGCCCTCATGGCCGCCAGTTAGGACGCAGGAGACACCAATGCTGGAAGTCGCTGCAGAACACGTCAAGCGTGTACGTTCGGTCGTCCACGGGAAACTCGCTTCCCATGACGCGGCCGGGGAGCTTGCAAGCCAGCCCGTTGGACGCGAGTCGAGTCCGTACGTATCAAGTCATGCCGACTTCCCCGGTGCGCCCAACCGCATTACGCGCTCGTGGATTCGCTGCCTCAGCGACTACAAGCTCGACCCCGCATCTTGTCATGAGCCCGAGGTCGTCTCGACTGTGGACTTGCAAGAGCGCCAGGAACGTCTGATCGACATGCAGGCCGTGGCCAAGGCCGAGATGGCCAACCTGTATCAGCAACTGGCAGGCTCGGGCTATGCAATCATCCTGACCGATCGCGACGGCGTGCTGCTGAACTACTTTGGCGACCCGGCGTTCACCCATGCCGCATCCAGGACCGGTCTGATGCCGGGCGCGATCTGGTCGGAGCAGGTTCAGGGAACCAACGGCATGGGTACTTGCCTGTTCGAGCGGCGCCCGGTCACCGTGCACCAAGATGAGCACTACCTATCGCGCAATATTGGCCTGTCCTGTGCTGCGGCACCGATTTTCGACCATGAGGGCGAACTGGTCGGCGTGCTCGATGCGTCCGGCGAATCGCACCTGGCCCAGCAGCACACCCTGGCCTTGGTCAGCATGTCGGTACAGATGATTGAAAACCGGGTGTTCCTGCAACGGTTTCGCAATGACTACATCATGCGCTTCCACAACCGCCCGGAATTCATCGGCACCCTGAGCGAAGGCGCCATTGCCCTGAGCGTCACCGGCAAGGTACTGGCCGTGACGCGCAGTGCGCTATTCCAGCTTGGCCTGAGCGAGCGCAATGACGTCATCGGCTGCGACATTACTGCGCTGTTCAATATGACGTTTTGCGGCCTGATCGACTCCAGCGCCAAAAAGGCTTTTCACCCGGTGCCGGTCTTCGAAACGCGCAATGGCGCGCGCCTGTTCGCCGTGATGGTCCAGCCGGTGTCGTCCAGTGCGGGGGCGTCCTCTTCGCTCGCCGTCAATACGCCGCCTTCCCTGCCGGGGACGGCGCACGGCATCGCGCTGCGCAATACTGCAACGCTCGACGCCCTGCAGCTGGGCGATCCACGGATGGCAGCCAATATCGACACTGCCAAGCGGGTGCTCGACCGCAACGTTGCCATCCTGCTGCAAGGCGAGACGGGCACCGGCAAGGAACGATTCGCGCGCGCGATCCATCTGTCGAGCGCGCATGCGGCCCGCCCTTTCATCGCCATTAATTGTGCGTCGATCCCAGAGGCACTGATCGAAAGCGAACTGTTCGGATACCGTTCCGGCGCCTTCACCGGCGCCAGCAAGGACGGCCAGCGCGGCAAGCTGCTGCAGGCCAATGGCGGCACCCTGTTTCTAGACGAGATCGGCGACATGCCGGTTACCCTGCAGGCCCGGTTGCTGCGCGTGCTCGAAGAGCGCGAAGTTACCGCGCTCGGCAGCGAAACCGCCGTCAAGCTCGATATCCACCTGATCAGCGCTACCCATTGCGACCTGCAGCGCAAGATGTGCGCCGGCGAGTTCCGCGAAGACCTGTATTACCGCCTTCAGGGGGTGACGATCACGCTGCCGCCGCTGCGCGAACGCGCCGACCGGCGTGCCCTGATCTGCCAGCTGGCGGCCGAAGAAAGCGATGCCGACTGCCCAGTCCAGCTCGACGGGCAATTGCTCGCTCTATTAGAACAACAACGCTGGCCGGGCAATGTGCGCCAGTTACGCCAGTTGCTGCGCACGATGGTTGCCTTGCGTGCGTCGGATTGCCTGACGTTACGGGACTTGCCGCCGGACTACAGCGCCAGCAGTGCGGCGACGACTTTTTCGGTCGATCCTGCGCTGGTCATCCCGCTGGTGCCGACTGCCCTGCCCGGTCCGCCAGGCGATGCGGCAACCAGTTCCACGCTCAATCCTCTCGAAAACGCAGAGCGCAGCGTCCTGCTGTGCGAACTCGAGCGTCATGAATGGAACCTGAGCAGTGTTGCGCGCGCACTGGGCATCAGCCGCAACACCTTGTACCGAAAATTGCAGCGGCTCGATATCAAGCTGCACAACAGGCCGCTGTTTCACTAGTATTCGATTGACGTCGTGGTGCATTTTCCAGTGTCAACTGCACTGGAGGGCGCCAGGCACGCGTCGGTGCATGCGTCCGCGCCCATGCGGTCGAAGCACGCTATTTCCATTGACCCGATTTGGAGATCAGATGCCCATTCGCCTCGCCGCAAATTGCGTGGTCTGCCTTCCTGCCCGCCTCGTCAACGGCCTGGTCGGTCTCGCCCTTGCCATCCTCGCCTCGCAAGCACCGCTCATGCATGCCACTGCGGCGCCTGCCACCACACCGCCCGCCAGTAACAAGCCAATTGCCCCAATGCCGGGCATCGCTACCCCACTTGCTTTCGTGCCAAACGAAGGCGCCGGTACGATCTCGGTCATCGACACCACCAGCGACCAGGTAATCGACGAACTGCCTGGCGGCAGCAAGCCGCGCGGCCTCGCGGTCGGTCCAGGCCGACGCTGGCTGTATGTCAGCGATCAGCCCAATAATCTCCTGCAACTGGTCGACCTGGGCGTGCGTCGCCTGGGCGGCACGATTTCTCTGGGCGAATCGCCGGAAGGTGTGTCGATTTCGCCGGATGGGCGCTGGGTCGTCGCCGCCCTCGAAGGCAAGAACCAGATCGCGGTGACCGACACCCGCAACAATGCGCTGGCCCACGCCATCGAGGTGCACGGCAAGAACCCCGAGCATGCGGTGTTCAGCCCCAACGGCAAGCTGCTGTTCGTCAGCGCCGAAGAAGGCGATGCGGTCGACATCATCGACTTTGCCAGCCGCAAGCAGGTGGCGCAGGTCGCCGTTGGCGCGCGTCCGCGCGGGATCGGCTTCCTGCCCGACAGCAGCCGCGCCTATGTCGCGACCGAGAATGCGAATGAAGTCTTCGTCATCGACGGCGCCAGCTTTGCCATTCTCGCGCGCATCAAGGCCGGGCTGCGCGCCAACGGGATCGCGGTGCATCCGAATGGCCGCGAAGTATATGTGTCCAATGGCGGCGACGCCAATGTGTCGGTGATCGATACGGCCAGCAACCGGGTGGTGGCGACCATCCCGGTCGGCCAGCGACCGTGGAATATGGCACTGACGCCGGATGGCAAAAAACTGTATGTCGCCAATGGCCGCTCCAACACCGTATCGGTCATCGACACGGCGAGTCGCACGAAATTACGTGATATTGCGGTCGGCAAGCTTCCTTGGGGCGTGGTGATCAGGTAGACGAATACCGATTGCTTGAACGGCGACTCGTCGATGCGCTACGCCAGACCGAGGTCGACGCCGACCGCCCGCCGCCGACCGGCTGGGACCGGGGCCGGCAATGCCGCTGGCTCCTTCAGCAGATCGAGTACCAGGCCTGCCGGGTTACAGCCGAGCGATGCGCGCAGCCCGGCATAGGCCGTCGTCAGGCGCGGATTGACGTCGAGGACGACGGGGCCGCGCGCCGTCAACACAATATTGATGCCGACGTAGCCCCACAATGCGGGAATGGCGGCCGCTACCTGTTGCGCCAGCCGGCCCAGGGCGCCGTCGTCGTCTGCCAGGCCGTTGACCACGCTGCCGAGGGGGTGGAAGCGGTTGTCGCGCATGGCGATCCGCTCCTGGTTGCAGGCCAGCACGCATGCCGTGCCGGCATGGCAGAGCAGCGACAGGCTGGCCGGCTTGCCGGCAACGAAGGGCTGCAGCACATAGCCGTCCAACGGTCGAGCCCGTATCCAGGCCAGCGCCCCGGCGCGGTCGCTGAACAGCCGCGTGTGCAGGCAAGCAGCGCCGTCGTCGGGCTTGACCACCCAGGGTCCGCCAGGCTGGGGCAGATGGTCATTCGGACCATAGGCGGCGGCGACCGCCACTCCCGCATCGGCCAATATCCTGGCAAGCTGACGCTTACTGGACACCGACCGCACCGCACCTGGCGGACAGCCCAGCAAAATCCGCCCAGCGTGCACGACCTCGTGCGACAACCGCTCCAGAACGCCACCGGATTCCAGCGCCAGCGGCCAGACCGCATCGACGGTGTCGATGCAGGCCTCGACATCAGGGCCACAAGGCTGCCCGTCAGGCGCGACGCTCACTGCTGCGGTCGCGTGGTGCGGCACCAGGTAGCCGGCCGCCCCATCGGCCACCGCATGTGGAGAGACCGCCGCCACGCCAGTCGCAACGTCCGGGCTGGCCATCGCGACGACATCGATCCCCGGCACTGCAGCCAGGTCGGCCGACAGCGCGCGCAGCAGCAGATCCGCCCGCCGCGTGAGCGATCCCGGCAATCGCGGCGCGAGCGGGGCAGCTGCGCAGCCATCGGTGATGAGCACTATCAAGCGGTCCATATCGCAAGCCCCGCACGTTGCAGGATCCCTTCCCTGCTCTTGGAACCTATCCCGGTGAGAGTCGTTCCCGTCGCACCCTCTGGTACGACGTTAATCAGCGCGGCGCCGTCGGGCGCTGCGCCGTGTACAGCGACTGCCCCCGCCCGTCCTGCAGCGGGACGCCATACTGCGCGAGAATGGCATTGATCTTGTCTTGGTTGTTAGCAATCAATTCGTCGATGCGTTGTCGAAACGCCTTGTCGCCATGCCGCACTGCCATGGCGATGTCAAAATCCAGTTTGAGGCCGGGGCGCGAATCAAGCGGCACTGCGACGATCGGCGCGCTGCGCGTCGTGCGCGCGAAGTAGCCGGCGATCGGCCCCCAGACGAAAGCCACGTCGATCTTGCCGTTGGCAAGGTCGTGTTCGATGATCTGGCCGGGATACTGCTCGGCGTCACCCGACTGGATCTGGTACCAGACGACCTGGTTCATCAGCGCGTTGGCAAGCACCCAATCGCTCAGGGGCGACGCGGTGAATACACCAAACCGCAGTTTGCTGCGCTGCGCCGGCGGCAGCGCCAGGATGGCGTCCAGGTTCTGCACGCCATCGAGCCCGCGCCCCTTGACGTACACCAGCGCATAGCTGGAGTGGTAATAAGCTTGGGTGGTAGCCGCCATGTCGAAGCCCGCCGGGACGCCCGTGACCAGGTCGCACTTGTAACCCTCTCCATGCTCCTGTTTCGCACGCAGGGTATTGCGGATGAAGCCGATACGCTGCGGGAACCAGGTGGTTTCCAGCTTCCAGCCCAGCTCCTGCGCAAACAAGGCGGCGATCCTGTTCTCGAAGCCGGCCTGGGAGCGGTGCGAAAATGGCAGGTTGTTGGGGTCCTGGCACACGCGCAGGACGCCATCCTGTCCCGGCCCGGCGCCAGATGTGCCAGGGGCAGGCGCCTGCGCGGCGCACGGCAGCGCCAGCCACGCCAACAGGAACAACGCCAGTACGCGCGCGGCGCCGCCGGCAGTCATGGATCGTGCGGTCGACAGGGCGGACCTCATTTGTCGATCTCCTGCAGGCGCCCCGGTTCAATGGCGCCATCCGAGCGCCCCTTGAGATAGGCGTACAGGTTGTCGATATTCTCGACCACCATCTTGCTGCCATCGAAATTGGGCATGCCCTTTTCGATGCGCCCTTTCAGCACGGTTTCCTTGAACTGGTCCTTGCTCAACACCTTCAGGCTGCCCACCAGCGAAGGACCAACCATGCCTTCCTGGGCGGCGCCGTGGCAGCGCTCGCAGGCCAGCGCGCGCCAGGTGCGCCAGCCGCTGAGGGTGTGGGCGTCGACCTTGTTGCCGGCGCTGACCGTATACAGCGGCGTGTCGCCAGCCTGGGCCTGCGCGGGCGCCCAGCAGATGAAGGCGGCGATGGCGACGGCCAGCCGCGCTGTCGTGCGTGTATTCATAGCGATTCCTGGAAAAGCAGGGGCGTGGCGGCGCCGGCTTGCTGCGCCGCCATGGTCATGAAGCGTCCCCGCGGTGAAGAGCGACCGGGCTCAGCGATCCGGCAAGGCGAACACAGTGAGTACCCCACCCAGTTCGGTGTACTTGGCCAGGTCCTTGTAGCCACCCACGGCGCCGAGTCCCTCGGTGCCCTTGGTCAGCCCGGCCGCCAGGCCGATTCCCGCCCACCCACCGATACCGGACAGCACGCCGATGTACTGCTTGCCTTTGTACTCCCAGGTCGTGACGTTGCCGATGATGCCGGACGGTGTCTTGAATTTCCACAGTTCCTTGCCATTGAGGTCGACCGCTTTCAGGTAGCCCTCCAGGGTGCCGTAGAACACCACGTCGCCCGCGGTGCTGAGCGCCCCGCTCCAGACCGAGAACCGTTCGGGCTTCGACCACACGATCTTGCCGGTACCCGCATCCCAGGCGATGAAATTGCCCATGCCGCCGTGGCTGCCGGGCGCGGCGTACATCGACAGGGTCGAGCCCACATAGGGCTGGCCGGCCGTGTACTCGATCTGGAACGGTTCGTAATCCATGCACACATGGTTCGTAGGCACATAGAACAGCCCGGTCTTGCGCGAGAAGCTGGCCGGCTGCTGGTCCTTGGTGCCCAGGGCCGATGGACAAATGCCCTTGGTATTCACGTCCGGTCCGTTCTTGTCGGTGCTGTACTTGGCGACGACCTGGGGCCGGCCGCTCTTCATATCGACGTGGGTAGCCCAATTGACCACTGGATCGTATTTTTCGGCCACCAGCAATTCGCCGCTCACCCGGTCCATGGTGTAGGCAAAACCATTGCGGTCGAAGTGGACCAGCGCCTTGCGCGGCTGGCCCTTGACCTTGATGTCGGCCAGGATCATCTCGTTGACGCCGTCATAGTCCCATTCGTCGTGTGGCGTCATCTGATAGACCCATTTCGCCATGCCGGTATCGAGGTCGCGCGCGAAGATTGCCATCGACCAACGGTTGTCGCCCGGACGCTGGCGCGGATTCCAGGTGCTCGGGTTGCCGGTGCCGTAGTACACCAGGTTAGTCTCGGGATCGTAGCTATACCAGCCCCAGGTCGTACCGCCGCCCAGTTTCCACTGCTCGCCTTCCCAGGTCTTGAGCGAAGAGTCAGGGCCGATCGGCGCCATCTTGCCATCGGTCCAGGTCAGGGTCTTGACGGGATCGACCAGTAAATCCTTGTCGGGGCCAGTGCTCCAGGCGGTCCAGATGATCTTGCCGGTATCGATGTCGTGCGCCGTGATGCGGCCGCGCACGCCGAATTCACCACCGCTGATGCCAGTGATGATCTTGTTCTTGAAGACGTGCGGGGTGTTGGTGGTGGTTTCGCCACGCTTCGGGTCGCCGACCTTGTTCTTCCAGAGTTCTTCTCCGGTCTTGGCGTCCAGCGCCACCAGCGTGGTATCGGCCTGCTGCAGGAAGATCTTGCCGTTGGCGTAGGCGACGCCGCGGTTGACCGTGTCGCAGCACATCACCGGGATCACGGCCGGGTCTTGCTTGGGCTCGTATTTCCAGCGGATGCTCTGGTCTTCCAGCGAGATCGCATACACCTTGTTGGGGAATGGGCTATGCACGTACAGCATGTCGCCTATCACCAGCGGCCCGCCTTCGTGACCGCGCAGCACGCCGGTGGAAAAAGTCCAGGCCACGGTCAGGTTGCGCGCATTCTTGCTGGTGATTTGCTTGAGTTCGCTGTAGCGGTGATTGTTCAGGTCACCGGCCTGCATGGCCCAGACTTTCGGATCCTGGGTCAACTTGGCGACATCCGAGTCGGCGGCCAGCGCCGCGCCTGCTGCCAGGGTAAGACATGCCCCCAAGCAGGTGAATCTGGTGTGAAATGACATGGTGCTTGTCTCCTGATGTTTTTATGGGTCCGGCACGATGCATCTGCATGACCCGGTGCCGGCCGGCTTGTATTCCACGGCACCCGGTCGGGTCTAGCGTTCAGCTTGGCGGCACGGCGCAGGCTTGCCTGGCGCTGGCTTCGATCTCGCGGTACTTGCCGGCCATGGTTTTAAGCGAGGAAGCATCGCGGAACAGGCCGCCGCGTTCTCCGCTCAGGCCCTGGTTGCGCGCGGCAACCGACATCGCCACGAAATCGTCATACGACAGCGCTCGGGCAATGCGGTCGACCATGCAGGAACATTTATAGAGGTACTCGTGCTTGCCGTCGTGCTGCTGCATGCACTCCAGCACATACTCGACCCGGCCGCTGGTCGGGAAATCGTCGGCCCGTGCTCCCGCCGGCAGCGCCAGTGGAAGCAGTAACAGGGGCTGCAGCAATGACAGATGCAATGACTTCATTCTGGTCTCCACGCCGGTTGCGGCCGATTAATCCCTGAGGACACCGCTCTTGCGGGCAGCCTGCGCCGACAGCGCATCCATCAAGGGCGGCGACAGCACATCGTAGGGCGGCAAGCCGATCTCATTGAGCCGCGCACGCACCGCGTCCATGTTCTCGGGTCGGGCGCCGGCTTCGATGATCGACGACACGAAGGCGGCAAAGCCGGGCGGCGCCCAACCCTGCTGCGACGACAGCTCGGTGTGGACGAAATCGAGGCCATGGAAGGCATGCTCGCGGTTCTCGATGCGGCCAAACATATGCACGCCGCACACTTCGCAAGCGTGGCGCTGGATAGTGGCGGACGGGTCGACCACGCGGAGCTTGTCACCGTTGGCCGACACCTTCACCTGCTCGCGACTCACCACCGCGATCTGCGAAAACAGCGCGCCATCGGGCTTCCAGCACTTGGTACAGCCGCACACATGGTTGTGCGCCACCTGTGCGCCGATCTCAACCGTGACGGTATCGCTGGCGCAGTGGCAAGACAATGTTCCACCTGCAAAGCCCGGCGCTTCGCGCGGGATGCCGGTATCGACCGCCGGGTGAATCTGGACTGGCTCGCTCATGGTGCGTTCTCCCTTGGACAGGTGTTGGTTCAGTACAGGACGACCGAGCGGATCGACTGCCCGCTCTTCATCAGTTCGAAGCCTTCATTGATGCGTTCGAGCGGCAAGGTGTGGGTGATCAGGTCGTCGATATTGATCTTGCCGTCCATATACCAGTCGACGATCCGGGGCACATCGGTGCGCCCGCGCGCGCCACCGAAGGCCGACCCTTTCCATTGGCGCCCCGTTACCAGCTGGAAGGGCCGGGTGGCGATCTCTTGACCTGCGGCGGCGACGCCGATAATGAAGCACTGGCCCCAGCCCTTGTGGCAGCATTCGAGCGCCTGGCGCATCAGGGTGACGTTGCCGACACACTCGAAGCTGTAGTCGGCGCCGCCATCGGTCAGCTGGACCAGGTGGTCGACCAGATTGTCGACCTGTGCCGGATTGACGAAATCGGTCATGCCGAACTGGCGCGCGATCTCGACCCGGCCCGGATTGATGTCGACGCCGATGATCTTGCCGGCCCCGACCATCCGGGCGCCCTGGATGACGTTCAGGCCGATCCCGCCCAGTCCGAACACCACAACGTTGGCGCCGGCCTCGACCTTGGCCGAGAACACGACCGCCCCCACGCCGGTGGTGACGCCGCAACCGATGTAGCAGGCCTTGTCGAACGGCGCATCGGGCCGGATCTTCGCCAGCGCGATCTCAGGGACCACGATGTAGTTCGAGAAGGTCGACGTGCCCATGTAGTGAAACAGCGGCTGGCCCTCGAACGAGAAGCGGCTGGTGGCATCGGGCATCAGTCCCCTGCCCTGGGTCGCGCGGATCGCCTGGCACAGATTGGTCTTGCGCGACAGGCAGAACTTGCACTGGCGGCATTCGGGCGTGTACAGCGGAATGACGTGGTCGTCGCGTTGCACCGAGGTGACGCCCGGGCCGGTCTCGAGCACGATGCCCGCGCCTTCGTGACCGAGGATGGCCGGAAAGATGCCCTCGGGGTCGGCGCCGGACAGCGTGTAGTAATCGGTATGGCAGATGCCGGTCGCTTTAATCTCGACCAGTACCTCGCCGGCGCGCGGGCCTTCGAGGTCGACCTCGGCGATCGAGAGCGGTGCGCCGGCTTTCCAGGCAATCGCGGCCTTGGTTTTCATGGGGCTCTCCGGTCGTGGCGCATCAGAAGAAGCCCATAGGCTTGGGGCTGTAGCTCACCAACAGGTTCTTGGTCTGCTGGTAATGGTCGAGCATCATGCGGTGATTCTCGCGCCCGATGCCGGACTGCTTGTAGCCGCCGAACGCCGCATGCGCCGGGTACAGGTGGTAGCAGTTGGTCCAGACACGCCCGGCGCGGATGGCACGGCCGACACGGAAGGCGCGCGCGCCGTCGCGGGTCCAGATGCCGGCGCCAAGCCCGTACAAGGTGTCGTTGGCGATCTCGAGCGCCTCGGCTTCGTCTTTGAAGGTAGTGACGGCGGCTACCGGCCCGAAGATCTCCTCCTGGAAGATGCGCATCTTGTTATGGCCGACGAACACGGTCGGCTGCACGTAGTAGCCGCCGCCCATGTCGCCATCGAGCTGTTCGCGCGCGCCGCCGAACAGCAGCTTGGCGCCTTCGTTGCGGCCGATGTCGAGGTAGGACAGGATCTTGTCGAGCTGCTCTTGCGAAGCCTGGGCCCCGAGCATGGTCGATGGGTCGAGCGGATTGCCCTGCTTGACCGCCGCCACGCGCGCCACCGCGCGCTCGATGAAGCGCTCGTAGATCGATTCCTGGATCAGCACGCGCGACGGGCAGGTGCATACCTCGCCCTGGTTGAGCGCGAACATGGCGAAGCCTTCCAGGCACTTGTCGAAGTACTCGTCGTCGTGCGCCATCACATCCTCGAAAAAGATATTGGGCGACTTGCCGCCCAGTTCGAGCGTGACCGGAATCAGGTTCTTGGCCGCGTACTGCATGATCAGGCGGCCGGTACTGGTTTCGCCGGTGAAGGCGATCTTGGCGATGCGCTTGCTTGACGCCAGCGGCTGGCCGGCCTCCAGCCCGAAGCCGTTGACGATATTGAGCACGCCGGGCGGCAGCAGGTCGCCGATCAGTTCTGCCCATACCAGGATCGAGGCCGGTGTCTGTTCGGCCGGTTTGAGCACCACGCAATTGCCCGCAGCCAGGGCCGGCGCCAGTTTCCAGGCCGCCATCAGGATCGGGAAATTCCAGGGAATGATCTGGCCGACCACGCCGAGCGGCTCGTGCAGGTGGTAGGCGTAGGTGTCGTTGTCGATCTGCGAGATCGATCCCTCTTGCGCGCGGATGCAGCCGGCAAAGTAACGGAAATGGTCGATCGCCAGCGGGATGTCGGCCGCCGTGGTTTCGCGGATCGGCTTGCCGTTGTCGATGGTCTCGGCCGTCGCCAGCAGGGACAGGTTCTGTTCCATGCGGTCGGCAATGCGGTTGAGGACGTTGGCGCGCTCGGCCGGCGAGGTGCGGCCCCAGGATTCGGCGGCCGCATGGGCGGCGTCGAGGGCGAGTTCGATGTCTTCTGCGCTGGAACGCGCCACTTCACAGAATGGCTGGCCGGTGATCGGCGTGATGTTGGGGAAATAGATGCCCTTGACCGGCGCGACGAACGTGCCGCCGATGTAGTTGTCGTAGCGCCGCTTGAACGGATTGGTGACGCCGAGCTTGTCGATGTCTGCGAGATTCATGGTGTTCCCTATTTTTTTATTGGTGAATGAAGCCAGGTCTCTGCTGCCTACCTCTCGCAAGCGCCGTGCCAGCACAGCGTTACCAGTAGCCGCTGCGGGGTGACTGCTCCAGGAACGCTACAGGTGTTCCACCAGTGCGCCGGGACGGTACAGGTGCGCCGTTGCCTATGATCAGAAGCGGTAACGCACGCCGGCGACCAGCGTGCGCGGTGCGCCTGGCGCGACGAAGCGTGCGTTCGCAGCGTCGCCCGGCTCCTGGTGCGGCTGGATCAGGCGGCCATGCGGGAACAGGTCTGGCGCTACCGCGCCGAAGGTTTCGTAGCGGCGATCAAAGACATTGCTCAGGCGTGCGAACAGCTCCCATTTCGGCGCCGGCCGGTAACTGGCGCGCAATGTCAGCAAGCCGTGGCCCGGAATGCCCCAGTCGGCGCGCTGCGGCGCGTCGTCGTCATCTTCCAGGTCTTCGGTCAAGCCATCCTCGTTGCCGTTGGTGACCAGGGAAGACACCACATGCAGGTCGGCGCCCAGCGTCAGTAGCGCCGTCGGCGTCCAGTCCAGCGCGAACCTGGCCGTATGCCGCGGCAAGCCGGCAATCGGCGTGCCGCTATGTACCAGGACATGGCGGGCGCCAGTGAAGATATCGCCATCGGCGTCGTAGATCGCTTGCAGATAGCTGTAGGAAAATTGCAGGCCCCACTGGCCGGATTGCCGCGTCAGCATGGCGTCCAGGCCCTGGCGGCGGGTGCGTTCGAAGTTCGAAAAATATCCCTGGCGCGAGGGCGATGTGAAGAACAGGATATCGTCATCGCTGACGGTGCGGTGCAACGATAGCGAATAGCTGCCGGCGTCGAAGCGGCCGCGCACGCCTGCCTCGACGGTGCGGGCCACCACCTGCTTCAGGTAGGGATCGGCCTGCAGGCCGACCGGCAAGCGGCAGGGACGCTCCGGATCGGCGCAACCGAGCTCGATCACGGTCGGGACACGGTTGCTCTGGGCAATATTCGCATATACCGTGGCCTGCGCACCCACACGATGGGTCACGCCGAGCGCCGGATTCAGGCGTGAGTAGGTAAAGCTCTCGGTCGGCTGTACGCCATCTTCGTCGACCAGGGTGTTGGTGACGCGCGCGCGGTTGAAGCGCACACTGGCGCTGAGCTGGGTCGCCGCCGACAACGACACATTGGCCGCAGCATACACGCCATAGGTACGCGACTTGCCGCTCACGCCAGACGACAGCTCGGTTTCCTCATCAGGGTCGCCCAGCACTTCGCGGCCGGGCGTGATGAACGCCTCCTGCTCGTATTGCATATAGTCGACGTCGTTGTGGTCGAAGCTGGCGCCGGCATCGAAGCGTGCTGGCCCGCGCCGCGTCGTGAAAGCGATGCTCGCGCCCTGGCTGTCCTGGCGCGTGCTGGTGGTGTTCAGGACGCCGGGATGCAGGGCGGCGCCCTCGGCGCGCGTGAAGCCGCACGAATCCGGCTCAAGCGCTGCGCCGTCGCCGTCGAAGCCGTCTTCGCAGTCTTCGACATAGTCGTCGTAGTCTTCGCTGGCGTCGCCGTTGACGGTGTCGCGGCGGCTGTTGCGGGCGTAGGCGACGGCGCTCAGTTCACTGTCACTGCTGAAACGGTGGGTAAGGTTGAGCGTGCCCTGGGTCAGGCGGTTGCGGGTGGTGTCGGGATGGGTGTAGACGGCGCGGCGGTCGTCCTGGTACAGCAGCTCGGGCAGCAGGCCATTGCCCAGCAGGCGGCTGCGACCGCCCAGGAAGGAAGCGCTCCAGTCGGTGGCGCCCAGCGAACGGCCCAGCTTGACGAAGGCATTGCCCAAACGCCCGGACGAGTGGTCGCGCCAGCCTTCGTCGTCGAACAGCGTGGCGCCGACGAAGCCGTGCCAGCCGTCGGGGCGGCGCCAGCCATAGGCGAGATCGGCACGGCGCCGGCCGTGTTCGGTGACCGACAGTTCGGCCTCCAGGCCGGCGTGCGTCAGGCCGGACTTGCTGGTAAACGCCAGCGCGCCCCCCAGTGTGTTCAGGCCGTACAGGGGATTGGCGCCGGGAACCAGAACCACGCTGCCGATGGCGGCTTCCGGCACCATGTCCCAGTTGATGACGTCGCCGA
>Ga0265798_10007028_pt1 | contig 14670 bp, 12 predicted proteins | sample P3T30metagenome_FD_192430 | JGI IMG/M metagenome (GOLD analysis project Ga0265798, IMG submission 192430) | Plant litter microbial communities from East Loma Ridge, Irvine, California - P3 T30 | ecosystem: Environmental > Terrestrial > Plant litter > Unclassified | place: USA: California... | reverse complement strand
GCCCGTTGCTGCCGGCGATGACGGTGGGCGGCGCGCCCGGCAGGCTGACGCCGGCGATGCGGCGCTGGCCGCCCTGCCCGTCCGGGAAGCGCAGCGCCAGACGGTACCAGATGTTCGGCAGCTGCAGGCCGAGGTGCATGTCGTCCGAGACGATTGCCACGCCGCTGGTGCTGCGGCTGCCGGCCACCGCCCAGTTGTTGCTGCCGACGTTGTCGACGAAGTCGGCGCCGCGCGAGGCCAGCTGTTTTTCGTCGGGGTCATGCGGTGCGCCCCACCAGGACGGGGCCTGCTGCGGGATCGGGGCGAGCGGCGGCGCCGCACCCTTGTCGAGGGTATCGTCCCATCCGCTCGCTTCAGGCAACAGGAAGGCCAGCTGCGCCGGGTCGCTGTGCTCGCGCAGCCAGCCGCGCGCCAGGTCGCGGCCTTCCTGCATGCCTTGCAGATCGATGTACATGGCCCACACGACCAGCAGCGAATCGGCGGCGGTCCAGGGCCGCGCCGCGGCGCCGGTCAGCGTGTATTCGAAGGGCTTGGCGCCGAGTGCGTTCAAGCCATCATTGGCGCCGGCAACATAGCGGTCGAGCAATGCGCGTTCGGCGGCCGGCAGGGTGTTCAGGGTCCGTTCGGCGCGGGCGCGGAAGCGGTGCAGGCGCCGCGAGCGGTCGAGCGGCAGCGCGCGTGGACCGAAGAGTTCGGCCAGCTCGCCGGCGGCGGTGCGGCGCAGCAAATCCATCTGGAAGAAGCGTTCCTGGGCGTGGACGAAACCGGTGGCATAGGCGACGTCGAGGCGGTTCGTCCCACTGATCAGGGGCACGCCGGCCGCGTCGCGTTCGACCGTCACCGCCGCCGACAGTCCGGGAACCTGGCGCTCGCCGTCCAGCTGGGCCAGGCTGGCGCGCAGGACTATCCAGGCGCCCAGCACCGCCAACAGGATCAGCAGCAACACACCTGCCAGGCCGTGCAGGGTCCAGGTCTTCCATCGGGGCTGTCTCATGGTCGCTCCTTGTTTTTAGGCGGCGTATGTTGCCAGAAAACTGATTCCTCAGGCGAACAGACTTGATTTTTGCCGCCTAACGCGATTGATCTACCTCATACGAACGTCGGGTTTGAGCACTATCCTGAATTGCGCTGCCAGGAAGGCGGCAATCGGAGGGCATCATGATGAGGGTTTTCGTGCTCACGCTGGCGCTGGTCGCGACCGCATGCAGTACACCGGAACGGCGCGCCGAGCAGGATCAGGCGCAGGCAGAGGCAATGGCGGGCTATCACGGGGCGTGGCAACACGGTAGCTGGTAAGAAGCCGAGCCGGCAATAACCTGGCGCATTCTGCGCTTCGTGTTGTCGGGCCAGGCCTACAGGAGGCGGATGACAGAGGGAGGAGCCGGTTCTCGGGTGACCAGGTTTTACGCACGCACGATAAGATAGCGAAGGCAGATGATGAACGTGCGGCCTATACTGAAACCAAATCATGAAACCCGATCGCCAGGACGGCGACGACAGGAGAACATCATGCGCATCAGAACTCTTCCCATACTGGCCCTGCCCCTCCTGCTGGCGGCCTGCGCCACCCCGCAACAGCGCGCCGAACGCCTGCAGGCGGAGATGAGCGAGGCAATGACGACCTACGGGCCGGCATGCACCCACCTCGGCTACACGGCCAACAGCGACCCGTGGCGCGAATGCGTGCTGCAGCTCAGCACGCGCGACGAAGTCAGGCGCTATGGCCCGTCCTATTACGGCGGCTATGGCCCGCGCGGCTGGCGTGGAGGTGGCTTCTGGGGTCCGTACTGGTAAGCCCGCCGCAGGCGGTCGGCGAAGGCCGCCTTGGTCATGGCCGTGCGGCTTTCCAGCAGCCGCGCGAGCGTGGCCTGCGCGTGGCGCAGCAGGCGCGGGTGATGCAGGTCAGGAGGATGCAGGCTCAGGCGGATTAGCGGCCGCAGCGCCAGCATGCGCAGCAAGGCGCCGGCCAGCCAGGGCGAGGCCAGGCGCCCGCTGCGGTTGCGCGCAGCGTACACGAGCGAGGGCGACCACAGGGGCGGCACTGAGGGCGCTGCCTGAGCAAGCGGTGCAGCCTGAGCGGGCTGCGCTTCCCGATCTGCGTGCCCCGCCTCTGCGGACTGCCCGGCCTGTATTGACTCCCCTGCCGGTGATTCGTGCGCTCTCTGCCCTGCCTGTCCCGCCGCAGGCAGCACGTGAAAATAGCCGAAGGACGTCGTGTAATCGAAGTCGAAGCTACCCAAGGCCTGCCAGGCGCCCGCGCCCATCAGCCAGGCCGGCGGTACGAAGCCGCGCACCGGCCAGCCGCGCTCGGCAAACCAGTCGAGACCGAGCCGGATGCGGCGCGCAGCCTCGGCTGAGGTCAACGCTGCGAATTCACCCTCCCTGCTATAGCCTTCTCGCAGCATCCTTTCCTTCAGACCATATCCCCTTGGCGCAGTATCCAGGTGCGTGTAGCCATGCAGCGCGAGTTCATCGCCGCGCGCAAGAGCGGCCTCGAGGCCCGCCTCCATCCTGCCCGCATCACCGCCGCCACGGTGGTGCTGTGGCACTACCAGCCAGGTCAGCTGCACGTCGGCCACGCTGCGCAGCGCCTGCGCCAGGCATGCGCAATCGTCCCACGTAGCCGGGGAGACGTCATGAATCGAGACGCACAGCGCCTGCGGCGCGGCCTCCGGCGAGGGCGCAGGGCCAAGTCTAGCGCCTGGCACAAGGCGCGATGCTGCTGTGGGCGACGCTCCGGGCGCGGCTTCGGGTTCAGGTACCGGCGCCGCCCCTGGCACGGCGTCGGAGCCGACATCGGGCGCCGCCTCCTGCCCGTTGTCCGGCCCGGCGGCCGGATCCGCGCCACCACTCACGCCGCCGCTTCCCCGCGGCGCCTCAGTCGCTGACACAGACACGGTCCAGCGCGTGCGGCATGGCCGGCCGGGCCGCCAGCAGGTTGCCATAACGGTGCATGAGCTGGGGAAAGACCTGGCGCCAGTCGTACTGTTCCCGGGCCTTGCGCCGCGCCTGGGCGCCCATGCCTGCCATATCGCGCGCATAGATCGCTTCGATGGCGCCGGCCAGGCTGTCGACGTCGTTGGGGCGCGCCAGGATGCCGGTTTCGTCGTCCACCAGTTCCGCCACCCCGCCGCCATTGGTCGCGACCACCGGCAGGCCGCAGGCCATCGCTTCCAGCACGATCAGGCCGAAGGTTTCGCAATCGCCCGGATGCACCAGCAGGTCGCAGCCGGCCAGCACCGCAGCCAGGGCGCGCTGGTCGCGCTGGAAGGGCATGAAGCGCAATTGCGGATGCTGCGGCAGCGCGGCGCCACCGCCCACCAGCAGCAGGTGGTAGCGCGGCCCCAGCTTGCGCACTGCTTCCGTCAGGAGCGGCAGCTTCTTGTCGGCGGTGAAGCGTCCGGCGTACACCAGCAGGCGCACGTCATCCGGCAGGCCGAGTTCGCGACGCAGGCCGTCGCGCCGCCGGCGCGGGTGAAACACCTCGCTGTCGATGCCGAGCGGCTGGTGCAGGGCGTGTGTGATGCCCATCCCGGCGAGCTGCCCGACCATCAGCCGGCTCGGCGCCAGCACCAGGTCGAACTCGCGGTAGAGGTGGGCCAGGTACTTGCAACTGCCCTGCGATATCGCGTGGCCGAAGCGATTTGCCACCAGGCGCGGCAGGTCGGAGTGGTAGAAGGCGATGGCGGGGATGCCGAGGCGCTGCTGCAGCCGCAGGGTAGCCCAGGCGCAGTGGCCGGCGTCGCCCGCCTCGACCAGGTCGGGCTGGGCCGCGCACAGCAGGCGCACCGCCGCCCCGACCGACCGCGGCATGCGGTAGCCGTGGATGCCTGGCAGCGCGACCGCCGGCACGCGCACCAGCGTGGGACCGCTCGCGCCCGCACCCGCCGCGTCGTCGTCGACGTTGGGACTGAAGATGGTGTGGCGCGCCCAGCCGCTACCCGCCAGCCAGCGCGCCTTGGCATTCAGGTAGGTGCTGACGCCGCCACCCTCGGCGGCATAGAACATCGTGATGTCGACAAGGTGCATGTGTCGTCCGCTGAAAGCGCCACCATAGCAGCCGTCCGCGCACCATGTTTGCGCGCACGCATACGCGCGGTCCGGTGCACCACCGGGAAAACTATCTTGCCGCTGCGCCTTCCATTATGCGCTGCGGCGATCGAGCATGGCGCGCGCGATCGTGCCCGCGTCGACATACTCGAGCTCGCCACCGACGGGCACGCCGCGCGCCAGCCGGCTGACTTTCAGGCCGCGCGCCTTGAGCATCTCGCTGATGTAGTGGGCGGTCGCTTCGCCCTCGTTGGTGAAATTCGTGGCCAACACGACTTCGCCGACGACGCCGTCCGCCGCACGCGCGATCAGCTTGTCGAGGTGCAGGTCACGCGGACCGATGCCATCGAGCGGCGAGAGCCGTCCCATCAGCACGAAATACAGCCCCTTGTAGGTGAGGGTCTGCTCGATCATCATCTGGTCGGCCGGAGTCTCGACCACGCACAGCAGCGCATGGTCGCGCGCGGTGTCGGCGCACAGGTCGCAGACCTCGGAGTCGGCAAAGGTATTGCACATGGCGCAGTGGTGGACCGTGTCCACCGCCTGGTACAGCGCGCGCGACAGCATGGCCGCGCCTTCGCGGTCATGCTGCAGCAGGTGAAAGGCCATCCGCTGCGCCGACTTCGGACCGACGCCGGGCAGGCGCCGCAAGGCCTCGGTCAGGAAATCGAGCGATCGCGACATGTTTTATGTCTCGATCAGAACGGCATCTTGAAGCCCGGCGGCATCGGCATGCCGGCGGTCAGGCCACTCATCTTTTCGCTGGCGGTGGCTTCGGCCTTGCGCACGGCGTCGTTGAATGCCGCAGCGACCAGGTCTTCCAGCATGTCGCGGTCATCGCCCAGCAGCGACGGGTCGATGGTGACGCGCTTGACGTCGTTCTTGCAGGTCATCACGACCTTGACCAGGCCGGCGCCCGACTGGCCTTCGACTTCGATCAGGGCCAGCTGCTCCTGCGCCTTCTTCATATTGTCCTGCATGGCTTGCGCCTGTTTCATCAAGCCTGCGAGCTGGTTCTTCATCATGGTCGTTTCTCCAAAGGTATAGGGATATTGTTTGTTCAGGCGGCGGCCGGCTTCACCGAGCCGGGCACGACGAAAGCGCCGAAGCTGCGTTCCATCGCCTGCACGAAGGGCTCGGCCGCCACCAGGGCTTCGGCCTCGCGCTGGCGCTCCTCGCGCGCGGCCTTGGCTTCGGCGGCCGCCGTGTACCAGGTCGGGCCGATCTCGGTGTCGAGCGTGATCCGCACTTGCGGGAAATGTTCCTGCAGCGCGGCGGTGAGCTTCTCGCTGTTGCCGCTGGCGCGCAGGGTGTCGACCGGCACCCGGAGTTTGAAGGTCGCGGCCTGTTCGTGCGCCACGCATTCGATCAGCTCGGTCTGCAAGGCGAGCTGCTGCGACACGCCGCGCAGCGGCAGGCCGGCGGCCAGGGCCGGCCAGTTGCCGTCCCAGCCGATCGCAGGCACCGGGGTGATGGTATAAGCGTGCGGCGGAGCAACCGGGGCGCGCTGTTGCGCCGGCGCGGGCGCCGTCACGACAGCTGGTGCATCGGAAGCGACCGCGGTGTCGTCGGAAAATTCAGTGACCCAGGACGGCGGTCCATCGTCTTCCGGAGCCTGCTGCATGCGCGCCTGCGGCTGTTGCTGCTGCGGCTGCTGTACCGACTGCGGCTGCGATTGCTCCCACGGCGGGTTCGCACCCGGCGCCGGGCGACCTGCCGGGGCAGCTCCCATGGCAGCCGAGGGACCGGGCGTCGGCGGTGGCGCAGCCGGCGCCGCTGCAGGGGCAGGCGCTGTCGCCGCCGGCGGCGGTGGCGCTTCGGGACGCGGCCTCGCACCACCCGGACGGCCCGATGCGGCGCGCGCCGCTTCCAGCGCCGCATTGATCGCCGCGCGGGCCGAGTTCACGGCCGGGCCCGGGGCCGCTGGCGCCGATGGCGCTGGTGCCGACGTCGCAGGCGCCGCCTGGGCCGATGGCGCCTGGCGTGCCGGCGCGACCGCCGCATGGCTGGCCGCGGCCACCGCGGCGGCGCGTGCTCCGGGACCAGCGCCGGCCGCCATCGCCGGCGCCGGCGCGGCGGCCGGCTGTTCGGCCCCGCCCTGTCCCGGACGGAAGGCGAGCATGCGCAGCAGGGTCATGGTGAAGCCGGCGTACTCGTCCGGCGCCAGGCCGATCTCGTTGCGGCCGTGGACGGCGATCTGGTAATACAGCTGCACTTCCTGGGCGTCGAAAGACTGGGCCAGGCGCAGGATATCGGCGAGTTCCGGCAAATCCTGCGGCACCGCCGACGGGACGGACTGCGCCAGCGCGATCCGGTGCAGCAGGGTGCCGAGGTCCTGCAGCGCGCCGTTATACGACAGGCTGCGGCTGGCCATCTCGTCGGCCACCGCCATCAGGTCGGCGCCATCCTGGGCCAGCAAGGCGTCGAGCAGGCGCACCAGGTAGGACTGGTCGAGCGCGCCCAGCATGCCCTGTACCGCATCGAGCGTGACCTGGCCGGCGGCATAGGCGATCGCCTGGTCGGTCAGCGACAGCGCATCGCGCATCGAGCCGTGCGCGCCTTGCGCCAGCAGGCGCAGCGCCGGCTGCTCGAACGTCACGCCTTCCTGGCCGAGGATGTTCTCGAGGTGGCCGACGATATGACCGGGCGGCATCTGCTTCAGGTTGAACTGAAGGCAGCGCGACAGCACCGTGACGGGGATCTTCTGCGGGTCGGTGGTGGCGAGGATGAATTTGACGTGCGGCGGCGGTTCTTCCAGCGTCTTCAGCATGGAGTTGAAGGCGTGGTTGGTCAGCATGTGCACCTCGTCGATCATATAGACCTTGAAGCGCGCATTGCTCGGTGCATACACCGCCTGTTCCAGCAGCTGGGCCATCTCGTCCACGCCGCGGTTCGAGGCCGCATCCATCTCGATGTAGTCCACAAAACGCCCGGCATCGATCGCGCGGCAGGCTTCGCACACGCCGCAGGGTTCGGGCGTGATCCCGCCCTGCCCGTCCGGGCCCACGCAGTTGAGCGACTTGGCCAGGATGCGCGACAAGGTCGTCTTGCCGACCCCGCGCGTGCCCGTGAACAGGTAGGCATGGTGCAGGCGGCCCGTTTTCAACGCATGGGTCAGCGCACGGACGACGTGCTCCTGGCCAACCAGCGTTTCGAAGTTCTTGGGACGGTATTTGCGGGCGAGGACTTGATAGGACATACCCGGATTTTACCGCAGATGAGGGCCGGGGCGAACAATCCGGGGCATGCCGGTCAACAATGCGGAAACGACGGGCGTGACGAAGCGAGGACGGGTGTATTCAGGACGGGGAGAGGGTGAAACAGGAGAGAGTAAAGAGGCGAGCCTGATCTGCGGCACTTGCGGTGAACGGCTGTGGCTGCTTCGTTCCCGACCTGACCAGGTAAACCATGCCACAATGCGCAGGGGCCCGCCAGCGGTGATTATACCGCATGAGGGGCGTTGTGGGAAATGGCGAGCAAACTTGGGTCCCGGCCTGCGCCGGGAGTCATGGGCGCCAGTGGCGCGCATGCAAAGTTAAATCCCGAGTTCGCCCCAAAGATCATCAATCCGCGCCTTCACCTCCGGCGTCATCTCGATCGGCGTCCCCCACTCCCGATTGGTCTCCCCCGGCCACTTATTGGTCGCATCAATCCCCATCTTGCTCCCCAGCCCGCTGATCGGCGAAGCGAAGTCCAGATAATCGATCGGCGTGTTATCGACCATCACCGTATCGCGCGTCGGATCCACCCGCGTCGTGATCGCCCAGATCACCTCTTTCCAGTCACGCACGTCGACATCCTCATCCACCACCACGATGAACTTCGTATACATGAACTGGCGCAGGAAACTCCACACCCCGAACATCACGCGCTTGGCGTGGCCGGCGTACTGCTTCTTCATCTGCACCACCGCCATGCGGTAGCTGCAGCCTTCGGGCGGCAGGTAGAAATCGGTGATCTCGCTGAACTGCTTCTGCAGCAGCGGGATGAAGACCTCGTTCAGGGCCACGCCCAGCACGGCCGGCTCGTCGGGCGGCTTGCCTGTATACGTGGAGTGATAGATCGGATCGCGCCGCATGGTGATGCGGTCGACCGTGAACACCGGGAAGCTGTCCTGCTCATTGTAATAGCCGGTGTGGTCGCCATACGGTCCCTCGAGCGCGTGCTCGAAGCCGGACGGATGGTTCTCGTCCGGATAGATATGCCCTTCCAGCACGATCTCGGCGGACGCCGGCACCCGTAGCTCACTCCCGATGGCCTTGGTCAGCACGGTGCGCTGGCCGCGCAGCAGGCCGGCGAACTGGTATTCGGACAAGGAATCCGGCACCGGCGTGACCGCACCCAGGATGGTGGCCGGGTCGGCGCCCAGCGCCACCGCCACCGGATAAGGTTTACCCGGATTGGCCAGCGCGTGCTCGCGGAAGTCGAGCGCGCCGCCGCGGTGGGCCAGCCAGCGCATGATCACCTTGTTCGGCCCCAGGACCTGCTGGCGGTAGATGCCCAGGTTCTGGCGTTTCTTGTTCGGACCCTTGGTAATCACCAGGCCCCAGGTGATCAGGGGTGCGATGTCGCCCGGCCAGCAGTGCTGGATCGGCAGGCGGGACAGGTCGACGTCCTGCCCTTCCCACACGATCTCCTGGCAGGGCGCGCCGCGCACTTCTTTAGGAGCCATGTCCCACACCGCTTTTACGAGCGAGCCCATGCCCATGATGTCCTTGAAGCCCTTGGGCGGCTCCGGTTCCTTCAGGCGCGCCAGCACGTGGCCGATGTTGCGCAGTTCACCGAGGTTATCGGCGCCCATGCCCAACGCTACCCGGCGCGGGGTCCCAAAGAGGTTGCCCAGCACCGGAATGCTGTGCCCGGCAGGTTTCTCGAACAGCAGCGCGGGGCCGCCGGCACGCAGCGTGCGGTCGCAGATTTCCGTCATTTCGAGCTTGGGCGACACCGGTACGCCCACGTGTTTGAGCTCGCCCATTTTCTCTAGCTGGGCCATAAAGTCCCGCAAATCTGAATATTTCATCAAGTTTTGATCGATATCTCGTCAGTAGAAGCTTGTTAAAGGCACCATGCCAAGTATCTGATTTGTCGAGCTTTTTCAAAATTCCGGCTCGGCAATCAGAACTAAAAGTAATAAGGGCGGTTCGTGCTAGGGTTGACTTGATATAAAAGCGCCACTAGAATCCGTCCTACTTGATGAGGCAGGTGAAGTCTTTCTGACACGATTTTAGCTGTTCTCATGCATTCACGGGGTCGGGGCCCCACATGACATTTTTGAGGAGTGTTTTCACAGGGCGTCTGCCCTACCCCCCGAGACAGTTGTTGAGCCACTGGTTCCACCCGCCTGGGTACATAGCAACCAGCTGAAGCAAAGCAATGACGGCGTTAGTCGGCCGCGACGCGGCGACCTACGATATTTCTGATGCACGGCACAGTCCGACACCGCGCTTAGGCGCTGTGGCAGGAGCTCTTTTTGCCGCGACAAAGGGGAATTCGATGATCCATCGTTTCATCACGAACGCAAGGTTCGTGCAATCCATGGCCAGCCAGCCAGTCACATGGTCTTCCATGGGCAAAGCGGCACGCGGTTTTGCAAATACCGCACGCAACACCCTGACCGTATTCGGTCTTTCCGCAGTCGCCATGCTGGCCCTGCTGTACACCAATGAAGACATCGCCAAGCGCGTGTCGGACGTGCTGGATCCCCAGCCCCAGATCGTCGCCGTCGCCCCGAGTGCGCCGGACGCCGCGATCAAGACCGTTGCGCTGACCGAGCCGGTGGAAAGCGGCCCCGCCGACACCCACCACCTGGGTAACAGCAAGCAGCAACAATGGGTCACCTCCTGGCTGAGCAAGCGCTACCGCGTTGCCGGCGATGCGGCCAATATGCTGGTCTCGACCGCCTACATGACGGCGCACGAGGTCAAGCTCGACCCACTGCTGATCCTGGCCGTGATGGCCATCGAGTCGGGTTTGAACCCCTTCGCCGAGAGCGCGATGGGCGCAAAAGGTTTGATGCAGGTCATGGCCAAGGTTCACCATGACAAGTTCGCGGAAGTCGGCGGCCAGCAAGCTGCCCTGAATCCGGTCGCCAACATCAAGGTCGGCGCCCTGATCCTGAAGGATTACGTCAAGCGCACCGGTTCGGTCGAAGGCGGCCTGAAAACCTACGTCGGCGCGGCCGACATGGAAAGCGACTCCGGCTATGGCGCCAAGGTGCTGGCCGAGTACAAGCGCCTGAAGCAGGTGGCGCGCGGCCAGAAGGTTCCGACCACCAACGCCCCGGCCGCACCGGCGCCGATCGTGGTCAAGCAGGCGCCCGCCGCCAAACCGGCCGAGACGCCGGTTCCGGCAGCCGCACCCGCACCGGCCGAGAACCACGTGCCGGAAACGCTGGCTACCCTGTAAGCCGGCAGAAAACACTCCTCACGGCCACCGCTTGCGGTGGCTTTTTCTTTGTCTCTATATAGGCAGGTGGCTGTAGCGCCCGCCCACCCCACAAAAAAAGCCACCGGGGCCTGGGCCCACGGTGGCTTCTCTACTATATATAGAGGGGATGCGAATCAGCGCTTCGCGTCCGCCCCCACTTCGTCCGCACGCAGGCTGCCGGCCAGCTTGTCCAGCACGCCGTTGACGTACTTGTGGCCATCGATACCGCCGAAGGACTTGGTCAGCTCGACCGCTTCGTTGATCACGACGCGGTACGGGATTTCCGGGTGGTTCTTCAGCTCGTATGCGCCCAGCAGCAGCACCCCATGTTCGATCGGCGACAGCTCGGCGATGCTGCGGTCGATCAGCGGGGCGATGATGTCGCGCAGCTCGACCGAGGTGGCGATGGCGCCGTTCAGCAGGTCGTTGAAGAATTCGCCGTCGGCCTTCTCGAAGCCGTGGGCGCCGCGGATGTTGGTGACGACGGTGCGGGCCGGCTCGTTATTGAGCAGCCATTGATACAGGCCCTGCAGCGCGAACTCGCGCGCGCGGTGGCGCGGGGTGCGGTTCTTGCTCGGGTTGGCGTGGGTGGTCTTGTCGGTCATTCTATGCTTTCCTTTTATTCTTCTTCGGCCTGCAGCTCTTCGAGCGCGAACAGCAGGTTCGCCATCTCGACCGCCACGCGCGCCGCATCGGCGCCCTTCTCGGCCATGCGCACTTCGGCCTGCTCGTCGTTCTCGGTTGTCAGGATCGCGTTGGCGATCGGCATGCCATAGTCGAGGCCGATGCGGGTGATGCCGGCGCCGGATTCGTTCGAGACCAGCTCGAAGTGGTAAGTCTCGCCGCGGATCACCGCGCCGAGCGCGATCAGCGCGTCGAACTGCTGGGTCTCGGCCATCTTCTGCAGCGCCAGCGGCGCTTCCAGCGCGCCCGGCACGGTCACGTGCAGGATGTCCTCGTCGCCCACGCCCAGGCGCTTGAGCTCCGCCAGGCAGGACGACAGCAGGCCGTGGCCGACGTCGGCGTTGAAACGGGCCTGCACGATCCCGATGCGCAGGCCTTCACCCGCCAGATTGCTTTCAAAAGTTGGTACCGTCATGGCTGGCCTCTTCTTTGTATGTGTGTGTATATATTAGTGCGAATGTGCTCAGGCTGCCGGTTGCGGCAGGTAGCCCGTCACTTCCAGGTCGAAGCCCGTCATCGACGGCATCTTGCGCGGATTGGCCAGCAGCTGCATCTTGCCGACGCCGAGGTTGCGCAGGATCTGGGCGCCGATGCCGTAGGTGCGCAGGTCCATCGAGGCCGCGCGGGCGCTGCGTGGGCCGGTGTCGCGTGGGGCGAACTGGGCGAACAACTGGTCCGCGGTCTCGCCGGCATTGAGCAGCACGATCACGCCGTTGTCGGCGGCCTGGATTGCCTTCATGGCCGAGGCCAGGTCCCAGGAGTGGGTGCTGGCGCAATTGCCCAGCACGTCGAGCAGGGACACCGGCTGGTGCACGCGCACCAGCGCTTCCTTGTCGGCCGCCGGTTCACCGTGCACCAGGGCCAGGTGGGCCGAGCCGCTCGGCTTGTCGCGGAAGGCGACCAGTCGGAACTCGCCGTGCACCGTGTGCAATTGGCGCTCGGCCACGCGCTCGACCAGGCTTTCGTTCTGGCTGCGGTAGTGGATCAGGTCGGCGATGGTGCCGATCTTGATGTTGTGCTCTTTCCCGAATTCGATCAGGTCCGGCAGGCGCGCCATGGTGCCATCTTCCTTGATGATCTCGCAGATCACCGAGGCCGGGGTCAGGCCGGCCATCGCGGTGAGATCGCAACCGGCTTCGGTGTGGCCGGCGCGCATCAGCACGCCGCCGTCCTGGGCGCGCAGCGGGAAGATGTGGCCCGGCTGCACCAGGTCGTCCGGGGTCGTGCCCTTGTTCACGGCCACCTGGATGGTGCGCGCGCGGTCGGCCGCCGAGATGCCGGTGGTCACGCCCTCGGCCGCCTCGATCGAGACCGTGAAGTTGGTGCCGAAGGAAGTGCCGTTCTTCGAGGTCATCATCGGCAGCGCCAGCTGGTCGCAGCGCTCTTCGGTGAGCGTCAGGCAGACCAGGCCGCGCGCGTGGCGGATCATGAAGTTGATCGCTTCCGGCGTGACGAAGTCCGCGGCAAGCACCAGGTCGCCCTCGTTTTCGCGGTCTTCCTCGTCGACGAGGATGACCATGCGCCCTGCGCGCAGTTCGGCAACGATTTCCTCGGTGCTGGAAATAGACATACGGATTCCTTCGGTTTTGCGTAATCCGTTATTTTAAAGGATTTACCGCCTTCCCAGCGGAAGCCGATGCATGCACAGCACTGCATCTTCGTCAATGGTCGTTGGCCCCATGCAACGTGACACAATTTACGTGTATTTGTGCACACATAATTGTTAAGCTCCACATTCCTGCACGCAACGAAATTCGTATTTACGAACGGCTCGATTATGATAAAGACATTGCGGCCAATGAAGCCGCTGCGCCCCAGCCCGGCATGCGCCGGCCATTTTGCGGAGTTGCCATGGCGGTAGTGCCACAAGCTGACGCTCATCCTGACGCCCGTGCGCGGAGGCCGCGCTGATGGCCACGATCCTGATCGTCGACGACCGGCCCAGTAACCGCGTATTCCTGAACGCGCTGCTCGGCTACACCGGCCACCGCCTGCTGGAAGCGGAGGACGGCGCGCAGGCGCTGGCGCTGGTACGTAGCGAGCGGCCGGAACTGGTCATCACCGACATCCTGATGCCGGTGATGGATGGCTACGAGCTGGTCCAGCAGATCCGCAGCGACCCGGAACTGGACGCCATCCGCGTGATCTTCTTCTCGGCGGTCTACGCCGAGCGCGAGACCCAGGCCATGGCGGCGCGCCTTGGTGTCGCCACCGTTCTGCCCAAGCCGTCGGACGCCCACCAGATCCTGGAGGCGGTGAACGCCGAACTGGGCGACACCGGGCTGCCGCCACCGCCGCCGGCCGAGGCCGAAGTGCACGAGCCTGCCCTGCCCGCCGACATGTGCGGGCGCCTTGGCGAGCTCGAACGCATCTGCCTGTCACTGATCGGCGAGCGCCGCGTCGATGCCCTGGCCGCCGCCTTCCTCGACACCGCGCGCCGCGTGCTGAATGCCGACTATGCCGCCCTGTGCCTGATCGACCGCAACGAGCGCCATGTGCGCCACCTCGACGCCGTGGCCCTGGACACTTGTATGTTCGAAAGCAGTGCGCGCGACGATATCCGCCTGCCGGGTGTCCTGATGCGTGCCCGCGCCCCGCTGCGCCTGAGCGAAGGCGACACCCTGCTGTCCAGCCTGCCGCCGGGCCACCCTGGCGTCGGCAGCTTCCTCGGCCTGCAAGTGCATGACCTGCAGCACCCGCTGGGCTGGCTGTATGTTGCGCGCCACCCCGGGGCGCCCGCCTTCAGCGACGAGGAGGAACGCTGGGCCTCGGCCCTGTCCGCCCAGCTCGCGGTCGCCTACGAGAACCTGAACCTGTACGACGTGGTGCAGCGCCACGCCTCCCAACTTCAATTGGAAGCCCTGGCGCGCGCCGACGCCGACGCCGCCCTGCGCGCCAGCGAACACCGGCTCGAGCTGGCCCGCCAGGTGTTCGACAGCACCCAGGAAGGCATCCTGATGACCGACGCCGACGCCAACATCGTGGCGGTCAACCCGGCCTTCGAGCAGATCACCGGCTACCGCGAAAGTGAAGTGATGGGTCTGAACCCGCGCATCCTGCGCTCGGGCCGGCACGATGCCACCTTCTACCGCGACATGTGGAACTGCCTGGAAAGCGACGGCCAGTGGCGCGGCGAAATCTGGAACCGCCGCAAGAACGGCGAAATCTACCCGGAACGCACCAGCATCAGCGCGGTGCGCGACGATGGCGGCAATCTCACCGCCTATGTCTCGGTGTCGACCGACCTGTCGGCCCTGAAGGCGGCCCACCACCAGCTCGACTTCCTGTCGAACCACGACGCCCTCACCCTGCTGCCGAATCGCTCGCTGTTCAACGACCGCCTGCAGCAGGCGATCGCGGCGGCGCGCCAGGGCGATGGCGAACTGGCGCTGCTGCTGTTCAATGTCGACCGCCTGTCGCGCATCAACGAGAGCCTCGGCCACGCCGCCGGCGACGCCGTGCTGCGCGAGGTGGCAAGCCGGGTCAGCGCCATCGCCGGCCCCACCGATA
>Ga0265798_10007027_pt1 | contig 14670 bp, 9 predicted proteins | sample P3T30metagenome_FD_192430 | JGI IMG/M metagenome (GOLD analysis project Ga0265798, IMG submission 192430) | Plant litter microbial communities from East Loma Ridge, Irvine, California - P3 T30 | ecosystem: Environmental > Terrestrial > Plant litter > Unclassified | place: USA: California... | reverse complement strand
CGGATCGACGTGACGGACGTAGTAATAGACCTCCGCCTCGTCGGGCACGACGTTGGGCGCCTTGCCGCCGTTGGTGATGACGTAATGGATGCGGGTACGGTCGGGAATATGTTCGCGCATCAGGTTGACCATCGCGTCCAGCGCCTCGACCCCGTCAAGCGCGGAGCGGCCCTTGTCGGGATTGCCGGCGGCGTGGGCGGAGATGCCGTGGAAGCGGAACTTGCCGCTGATATTGGCCATCGACGGCCCCTGCGACGCGCTGTTGGTGTTGCCGGGGTGCCAGTGCAGCACGGTGTCGACATCGGCGAACAGGCCGTCGCGGACCATATAGACCTTGCCCGATCCGCCCTCCTCCGCCGGGGTGCCGTAGACGCGGATCTCGCCCGCCACCTTGTTGCGGGTCATCCAGTCCTTCACCGCGATCGCGGCATAGGTGCTGGCGGTGCCGAACAGGTTGTGGCCGCAGCCATGGCCGGCGATCCCGCCGACCGACTGCTTCACCGGCGACGCCGCCTGCGACAGGCCGGGCAGCGCATCATATTCCGCCAGCACGCCGATCACCGGGCCGGCGCCGTTCCTGAAGCTGGCGACGAAGGCGGTCGGCTCGCCCGCCACCCCCGCCTTCACGGTGAAGCCCGCCGCCTTCAGCCGCGACTGGAGCAGGGCGGAGCTTTGCTGTTCCTGATAGCCGACCTCCGCGAAGTTCCAGATCTGGAGCGCGGTGTCGGCGATCGGCTTCGCCTCCGCATCGACCTTGGCGAGGATTTGCTGACGGTCGGCGGGGGCGAGGTCCTGCGCCGTCGCGGGGATGGCGGTGCCGGCAAGCAATCCCGTGATGAGGGGGGCTGCGGTGAGGATGGTGCGGATCATGTTCGTCGTTCCCTTGTCCATGTCGATCAGAAACGCTTGGTCGCGCCGAGGAAGAAATAGCGGCCGATCACGTCGTAGTTCTGCGCGTCGAACGTGCCCTCGATATCGCCGACCTGCGGCGGTGCCTTGTTGAACAGGTTGGTCACGCCCAGCCGGAACTCGGTCGTCTCCCCCGCCTCGAACCGGGCATTCAGGTCGAAGACATTGTATTTGTCCACCCCGCGCGTCGTGCTGGTCGGGCTGACCACCCGCGCCGACGCCTTCATCGCCGAGATGTAGCGCCAGCGCATCCCCAGGCTGGCGCCGCCCAGCGTGTAGGTGAGCGAGGTGATCGATTTCCAGCGCGGGTGCGACGTGCCCGCCGTCGTCTCCACGCCGGTGCCGATGCTGCCGGCATAGTCGTAGGTCGGGGCGCCGGGCAGCGCCTGGATCTTGAACTGGTCGGTATAGCTGACCGCCGCGTTGAGCGCGATCTTGCCCGCGTCCGCGCCCAGCCCCAGCGAGTCGAGCCCGAACCGCCAGTCGAACTGCACGTCGATGCCGCGCACCTTGAACGTGCCGAGGTTGAGCAGCGGCTGGAGCGGGTTGATCGGCACGCCGCTCGCGGTGTTGCGGGTGATGAGCGAGCAATAATAGTTGGTCGTGCTGTAATTCGGGTTGTTGCCGCCCGAATTGAAGCAGAACTGGAACGCCTGCGCGATCGACAGCGGGCCGACCGCATCGCCGATCTTGATCTGGTAGGCATCGACCGACAGCGACATGTTCTTGAACATCGCCGCCTCGATCGGCGACTGGATGACGCCGCCGATCGAATAGGTGTCCGCCGTCTCCTCCTGCAATTCCGGATTGCCGCCGGTCAGCGCGAAGACCTGCGCGGTGCCCAGCTGGTAGCTGTCGATGATCCCGGTCGGCACGCCCTGCGCCAGGCAAAGGGCGCGCACCTGCGTCGCGGCGCTGCCGCGACGATAGGAGGAGCGGGTGTCGCACGGATCGCCGTTGGTCGTGGTCGCCGACGCGGTGCCGATCGCGACCGAGCCGGTGGAGACGGGGGCGAACAGTTCGCCGACGCTGGGGGTGCGGATCGCGCGGTTGTAGCCGCCGCGCAGGCGCAACCCCTCGAACACCGTCCACGACGCATCCGCCTTGTAGGTGTGGACACCGCCGACCGTGTTGTAGTGCGAATAGCGATAGCCGAGATCGAGATCGAACTGCTGGATCAGCGGAATATCGTGGAGCAGCGGCACGAGCAGTTCCGCATAGACCTCGCCCGTGTCGACCGAGCCGCTGGCGGGGCGCAGCACGCTGTAGCCGAGGATGTCGCTGGTGCCGTCGGGCTGCGCCAGCGCCGCGTCGGGCGTGAATCCGTAGCCGTTGAAGCGGTAGTCGGCACCCGCCGCGAACCGCACCTCGCCCGCCGGCAGACCGAACAGCCCGCCCTGCACGTTACCCTCGACGGTGCGCTGTTTCAGCTCGTTGGAATTGACGGTGCGGCGCGAGATGTAATCGATGCACGCCTGTGATGGCGTGACGTTGCCGAACGGGTTGAAGCCGCCCGCGCACAGGTCGGTGCCGCCGGTCGGGCTGTTCAGCAGCCGCGCGGTCGCGCTGGCGCTGGCGCCGCCGGTCTGTGCGTTGACGAACTTGGCCTTGCTGACGCTGCCGTACAGGTCCCACGTCCAGTCCCTGATCCCGACCTTGCCCGACAGGCCGGTGGTGATCTGATAGACGTCGTAATCATAGGACTGGTAGCGGGGCCCCAGGATGTTCAGCGCCTTGTAGAAGGTGAACGCCCCGCCCGGCGTCGGCCGCGAGGCGAGCACCTGACGGAAGGCGGCGGGGATGAACGGGTTGGTCACCGGCACGGTCAGGCCATAGACGTTCGACGCCAGCGTCGGGTTGGTGATGCCGAGCGAGGTGTAGCTGGTATAGCCGAACTGCACGAACGCCTTGATCGTGTCCGTCACGTCGTAATCGATCTTGCCGAACACGTTGTAGCGGCTGAGATTGGCTTGCAGCGAACTGCCGTTGAAGCCGAAATTGACCTGCTGGCTGTTCGTGCCGCTGTTGACGATATACGCCTCGTCGGTCTGCGGATCGCGGAAGTTGAGCACCGGCACGCCGACTGCGGAGAACAATGTCTGGTCGGTGTTGAAGCCGATCTGGCCGGTATAGCGCCCCGCCGCGTTGCCCGGCAGCGCCGCCGTGCCGTACTGTCCCTGGAAGATCGAATTGACGAGCGCGAGCGATGGTAGGTTCGCGCCGAACAGCACGGTGCCCTGCGGGATGGTCGACAGGCCCGGCGTGGTCTGGCGCGCGGTGTAATAGGACCGCTCGTTCTGGAGCGCGCGCTGACGCTTGGTGTAATCGACCGAGATCACCGCATGGCCGCGCCCCTCGTCGAACGCGCCGCCGACCGTACCGGTCAGGCGATAGCTGTTGCCGTCGCCATAATCGCTGACCCCGGTCTGGCCGCCGATCTCCAGCCCCTTGAAGTTGCGGCGCAGACGGAAATTGACGACGCCCGCGGTCGCATCCGAGCCATAGGTGGTCGACGCGCCGCCGGTGATGACCTCGATATTCTCGATCAGCGCATCGGGGATGATGTTGAGATCGACCGAGCCGTCGGGGTTGGACGGCTGGATACGCCGCCCGTCGAGCAGCAGCAGCGTGCGCTTCGACCCCAGCCCCCGCAGCGAGGCATAGGCCTGTCCGCCGTTCAGCCCGGTCGAGGTGCTGCCGCCGTTCGCCGCGCCGAACGCGCCGGCGAATTGCGGCATCTGGGTCAGCGCGCTTTCCACGGTGACGCGGCCGGTGTTCTGGATCGTGTCCTGCGACAACGAGACGATCGGGCTGTTCGCGGCATAATCCTGCCGCGCGATCCGCGATCCGGTGATGAGGATTTCGTCGGCGGGCGGCGGTGCGGTTTCGGTCTGCGCCTCCGCGATCGCCCCGGCGGCGGCGGGGGTGGGGTTTTCGGGTGTCGGCACGCCGATCTGCGCGGCGGCGTGGCTCGCGGTCAGCGCCAGCGTGGCGCAACCCGTGGCGAGCAGGGAACGGATGAGAATGCGTCGTACCATGATGTCAGCCCCCGATGGTGGCCGCTTCGTCGAGCGGCTTCATGGGGGGAGACGCGGGCGGTGGGCGCTACCTCACTCCGTGAACTAGAAAAAGTTCCGGGGGATTTTCTCTAGCGGCGCTCGGGACATAAGACATTCAGCCACCCCGGCGGAGGCCGGGGTCCAGTTGGGTGAACGACCGTGATGACTCATGACGGCCTTCCCCACGGCCCCCGGGCCCCCGCCGGGGGGGCGCTGGAGGATGGTGACGCGGAACTTGTCCTGCCGTCATGGCGAGCGTAGCGACGCAATCCAGGGCGGCGCGCACCGGGCGCTGGATTGCTTCGCTGCGCTCGCCATGACGGATGGGTCGGGGTAATGTCATCACGCTCTTATGGCGGGGCCAGACGCTGTAGCGCCGCGAACCCGCCCGGATGACCGCGCCTGCCGTCAGCGCGTCGCCGCGACGGCGGGGCCGTAGAGCAGGCCGTTGAACAGCAGCTTGAACGTCGCATAGGGCTGCGCGCGCTGCGTCACCTCCGGTCCCATCGCGAACAGCTTGCCGCGACCGAGATCGAGGTCGGCGACCGCGATCGTGCCCTGCAGTTTCTCCTGCCCGACCGCCCAGCCGCTGCGCAGCGGCCGGGGGTTGTCGAACCAGGCGACGCGCGCGCCCGCCCCGTCCGCCAGCCGGAAGGGCTGGCTGTCGTCGAAGAACATGTCGACCGTCGCGGTCATGCCGTAACCCAGCGGCTGGCGCGGATCGACGCTGGCCTGCACGATCGCGCCGGGGATGTAGAAAGTCTTGTTGTCGAGTGCCGTGAGCGTGCCGTCCGCCTTCTTCGTCACCAGCGCGGGTTGCAGCGATGGCGCGAGCAGGCTGGCCAGCCGGTTGGCGCTGCCCACCGTCAGCACGGTGCCGCCGCCTTCCGCGAACGCCTTCACCGCCGGCAGGGTGGTGTCGGTCGTCACCTCGCCCAGCCAGTTGCGATAGGCGGCGGGGATTGCGTCCGGCTTGGGCAGGTCGAACCGGTAGCCGCCGGGATAAGGGCCGCCGCGCACGGTCGGCACGGTGCCGTCGGCGAACAGCAGCGCATCGTATTTCGCGTTGAGATTGCCCGCGTCCAGTTCCTGCGGATAGACGACGGTGAACGGGAATTCGAACTGTTCGAGCAGGAAGCGTGTCCACCCCGCCGGCATCACCCCGCCATAGCGATCGACCAGCCCGATCCGCACCGGCTTCAGCGCCAGCGTCGCCACCGGTGCGCGGCCTTGCGCATAGGCGTCGATCCCCAGTTCGGCGACCGAACGGGACAGCACGGCTTGCGCGGCGGCGGACGCGGGTATCCAGATCGCGCCGGGCGCCAGCGTGCGGCCGCCGGCCTTCGTCTCCGCCTTCACCCACGCCACCGGCACCCCGGCCTTCAGCAGGCGGTTGGTCAGGATGAAGCCGTTGTTGGTTTCGTGCCCGACCAGCCAGCCGGCGCGGCCGGAGCCGGTGATGCGGCCCGGCGGCGGTGCGATCAGGTCCGCCACCCGTTCGGTCGGCGCGGTGAAGCCGTCCAGCACGCGGTCGAACCCGACCCCCATCTGGTACGCCAAGGTATAGCCGGTGATGTCGTAGGGCGCCTTGGGCGGGCCGCCGGGATATTCCAGATCGTGCGGGTGATCCTGCGGCTCGAACATGTCGAGCACGTGCGGGCGATACGCCTGGCCCGTCTTCACGACATAGGAGCCGGCCGGATAGCGCTTGCCCGCCACGGTGAACGCCGTCGTCGCCCGGTCGACATCGACGCCGTTCTTGATGAGGGTGTTGAGGAACGCGATCGTCGTCGGCAGGTCGCGCTGGTCGGCGGACAGGATATAGCCGCGCGGGTCGCGCTTCGCCGGGTCCTGCAACACCGTTTTGTAGAGGTCGGGGGCGACCATGCCTTCGCGGGCGCGGCTGTTGGAGCCGACGAAGCCCTCGTCCGCCTTCTTCGCCTTGCCGGCTTCCTTCAGCGCGTCCACCTCGGCCGGGGTGGTGGTCCAGCTGTCGCGGTTGCCGCGGCGGATCGCCTGATCGCCCATCCGCCAGATGTTCAGCAGCAGGCGCTCACGATTGCGCGCGGCGTAATCCATCACCGCGCGGTCGAGCGACCATTGATATTCCAGACTGTCGCGCAGATGCCATTCGCGCGGGGAGATCGGCAGCGGTTCGTCGCTGCGCGCCAGTTGCGTGTCGGCGATCAGCGGAATCTTCTCCGGCGTCGGGCCGCCGATGATCTCGGTCAGCAGGCCGATCGAGTTGTGGAAATAGGCGATCGAGCGCACCATGCCGTTGTGCCAGGTCGAATAGGGCGCGGCGCTGCGCATCCCCGCCCCCGCCTTCTCCTCGGACACCAGCCGGCTGTGCATCGCCGCGCCGACCTCCTGCAATTCGGTCATCACGATCGGGTTGTAGTTGTAGTTGAACGGGTCGCGGAACGGCGGCACGAACACGACCATGCCGGCGGGGCCGGTCTGGTGCTGGTTGAACACGATCTGCGGAAACCATTCGCGGAACAGCACGCGGTTGATCGCCGCCGTCTCCGGCATCTGCGCCATGAAGCTGTCGCGGTTGTTATCGTGGCCGACATATTTCTGGTACAGGCGCGGGATGGTGCGGAATTCGCGGTCCTTGGGGTCCTTGTTGCGCATGTACCAGTCGGCGACCAGTTGCAGGCCATCGGGATTGTCGTGCGCGAACAGCACGATCGTCTCGTCCAATATCCGCATCGTTTCCGCATCGGTGCCGGTCAGCATCCGGTAGAGGACGTGGATCTGGCTCTGCGTCGTCACCGTCTCGGTCGCGTGCAGGCCGGCGTCGATCCAGACCACCGCCTTGCCCTCCGCCGCCAGCGCCTTCGCCTGCGCCTCGGTCACGCCGTCCGCCTTGGCGAGGCGGCGGGCGATGTCGCGGTAGCGGTCGAGCTTTGCGAGATTGGCGGGGGTGGAGACGATCGCCATCCACATCGTCCGCCCTTCGGCCGACTTGCCGATATCGACCAGCTTCATCCGGTCCGACTGCGACGCCAACTGCTTCAGATACGCCTCATAGGCGTCGTAATTGGCGAGATAGTAATCGCTGCCCGGTTCGGTCGGGAAGCCTTGCGAGGGCGCGGTCACGCCCGCCACCGGCGGGGTGATGACCTGCGCCGGCAACGCGCCCGCGGTCGCCAGCATCGCCGTGCCCGTCAAGAAACCGATCGTCTTCATCTCGCCATCCCCCATCATCCGTACCGGACATCGCGCCCCTGTGTGCAATGACGCGGGGGATGCGCGCAACCGCACGTCATGCCTCGAAATTATTCCGCCGGCAGCAGATCGAACGCCACCGTCAGCCGCGCCGCCTCGCCCGCGAACGGTTCGGTGCCGTGCCACAGCCAGGACGGGAACAGCACCAGCTGCCCCGGCCGGGGCCGGATGTGGCGAAGGGGCCCGAGCGTCGGCCGGGTCGGCACGCCGGGGCGACCCAGCGCCAGCCACCCCGCCGGCTCGCTCGCCACCGCATCGGGCAGATCGACATAGAAGGCGGAGGACAGCCAGCCGCGCGGATGGACATGATCGCTGTGGAAGCCGCCGGGCGTCAGCCGCACCGACCATGCGCCTGCGAAGCGGTAACCGCCGGACAGGCGCCGCCGCACCGGATCGTCCCCCGCCCCCAGCGCGGCGAGATGCGCGGCGATCGGCGCATCGAGCGCGGCGAACAGCGCGCGCAGCACCGGCACGTCGAGCCGGGCGAGATCCTCCTGCGTCTGGCTGCCGTGGCGGACCGACTGTTCCAGCGGATGCGTGCGCCAGCGGTGCCGCGTCGCCAGATCGGCGGCGAGATCGGCGAGAAAGGCGGGCAGGTCCGGCCAGCCCGGCGGGGTCGGGATCGTCGCGGCGGACACCAGGGCGGGGTCCTCGCACCACGCGGCATGGCGCGGGTCGCCGGTCAGCCGCCACGCGGTGCAGGCCAGCGCGATCGCGCCCTGATCGTCGGGCACGGCCGCGATCAGCCGCTCGGCCAGCGCCGCCGCCTCGCCCGCGCGGCCGGTGTGGAGCAGCGCCTCGACCGCCGCCTTCGCCGCCTCGGCCGATCCCGGCGCCAGCGACAGCGCGGCGGTGGCATGGGCCAGTTGCGCGGACGCATCCCCCTGCCGCCCGCAGGTCGCCGCCGCCATCAGCCGCAGGGCCGGATCGCCGGGTCGCGCCACCACCGCCCGCGCCAGCAGCGTCGCGGCGGCGGCCCCCTCCCCCGCCTCGGTCAGGACGGTGGCGTGGACGCGGATCAGGTCCGTCGTCGCAGGCGCCGTGGTGATCGCGGCCAGCGCGTGGCGCATGTCGGCGGTGCGCATCCAGCGCAGTTGCGCCAGATCGCGGTGCGCGACCGCATAATCCGGCCGTCGCGCGATCGCGGTCGCCAGCGCCGCCTCCGCCTCGTCGAGCCGGGCGAGCCCCTGCAACGCGCGGCCGCGCACCAGCCATGTCTCCGCCGCATCGCCGCCCTTGGCCAGCGCCCGCGCGGTCGCCGCCTCCGCCCCGGCGAAATCCCCCAGATCGCCGAGGGCGGAGGCGAGGTTGTGTTCGGCCACCGCGCTGTCCGGACGCGCCGCCACCCCGGCCCGCGCCCGTGCCAGACGTTCCTGATCGGCCGCCGTCGCCGTTTCCGTCCCTTGCCGCATCGATCCCCGCCCGATAGCCCCTGCGCCATGGATAGCCCGGCACAGCGCGACCGCAACCATCCGGGTGGGGCGCCGCGCGGCCGGCTGGTGATCGCGCTGCTGGCGGTGATCCTGCTCGGCTGGATGACCGGGCGGCTGATCCAGCGCGCCGCGCCGATCGGGCGCGATGTCGGCGGCGATCCGGCGGCGCAGGCGATCCTGCGCGACCGCGACGCGCCGATGCAGGACGTGCCGGGGGCGACGCTGACGATGGTGGTCTTCACCGATTACCAATGCCCCGCCTGCCGCGCCGCGCACCCGGCGATGACCGCCGCCGTCGCCGCCGACGGGCATGTCCGCGTCGTCTGGCGCGACTGGCCGATCTTCGGCCCCCAGTCCGAACGGGCGGCGCGGGTGGCGATCGCGACGGCGCGGCAGGGCCTCTATCCCGCCGTCCACGATGCGCTGATGACCGGGGCGGTGCCCGTGGACGATGCGGTACTGCGGGCGGCGGTGGCGCGGGCGGGCGGCGACTGGGTACGGGTGAAGGCCGACCTGCGCGACCATGACCGCGCGATCACCGCGCAGCTGATCCGCAATCAGGCGGATGCGCGCCGGCTGGGCCTGCCGGGCACCCCCGGCTATCTGATCGGCCCACGGCTGGTGACGGGCGCGATCGATGCGGCGACGTTTCGCGCGGCGTTCGCGGCGGCGCGGGGGTGAGGTCCACATACCCCAACGCCCGTCATTGCGAGCGCAGCGAAGCAATCCAGCGGCCGTGCGCTCGACGCCCTGGATTGCTTCGCTACGCTCGCAATGACGGAGGGGGTTGTTGGAGATTGGGGATCGTCACTTCCCCGGCACGGTGAAATCCAGTTTTTCGCCGGCCACGTACCGGTCCCAGTCGGCGCGGCTGCGGATGTCGCCGACACCGCGACTCCATGCCGCGCCGGTGTAGTAGACGAAGGGCTTGCCGGGCATCACGCGCAGGATGACCAGATGATTGTCGGCATCGTCGCGCACCTCGACGATCATTGCCGGATCGACGCGGATCGCGATCCCCATCGCGCCGTGCCCCGGATCGTCCGGCCCCCAGAACGACAGCAGCCCGCGCGCCCGGTCGACGGTCAGCTTGCCGCCGTCCCCGGTCGCGCGCTTGCCGATGCCGATCCCGACCATCAGCGGTTCCGGCCGGTCCGACCGCAGCTTCGACACCTGCCGCGTGAACGCGGTGCCGAGCGGCAGGGTGAAGCGTCGCGTCTCCCACACCTTGCGGCCGACATCGATCGGCCATGGCGCGTAATCCACCTCGAAATCGGCGGCGTCGGGGCCGTTTTTCAGGATGCGGTGCGCGGTGAAGTTGCGCGAGGTCCACAGCTTGTTGTCGTACCAGATGCCGAGGCCCCCGGCCCCGCGCGCGCTGCCGACATTGTAGAAATCCAGCCCTTCGCCGTGAAAGCCATGCTGGTCGCCGGTGCGCAGCTGCCGGTCCATGAACGGCCACGCCACGTTCTTGCCCCACGCATCGAGGCCCGACCCCGATGGCGGCTCGGCCGCCTCCAGCGCGTGGCCGTAGATGCGGTGGGCGGTGCGGTCATTCTCCCACAACAGGTCGTCGTAGCGGTAATCGGCGAGCATCACCGTCGCGCGCGGCGCGCGCGCGGCCCCGGTGGGGGCGGGCAGCGTCTTTGTCGCCGGTGCCTGCGGTTGCTGCTGCTGCTGCCGGGCCATCGCGCCCGTCGCCAGCAGGGTCAGGCCGGCGATCGCCATGCCGTGCCGCCGCCACGATCCCGTCATCGGTGCCATTGTCGCCTTTCCTCCACTCGCCGTCCGGATCGTCGTGCCGGGATCGACCTTGCCATCGAACGATGCTAGATTCATCATACAAGAGCCGCGCCGCCATACAAGGTACGCGGATCGGACGATCGGGGGAGAGCGCAAGTGGTGGAGCGGACGACATCGTTGACCGACGATCTGTTCGTGAAGCTGGAGGCGCGCATCCGGTCGGGCGCGATGCCCCCCGGCTCGCGCTTCCCGACCCAGAAGGACATCTGCGCGGCCGAAAGCGTCAGCCGCACCGTGGTGCGCGAGGCGGTGGCACGACTGGCGGCGCAGGGGCTGACGACGTCGCGGCAGGGATCGGGCGTGTTCGTCGCCGAAACCGCCGCCTATCGCGCGTTCCAGGTGACGCGCGACGAACTGAGCGAGCTGGCCGACGTCATCAAGCTGCTGGAGATGCGGCTGGCGGTGGAGACGGAAATGGCCGCGCTGGCCGCCGCGCGCCGGACCACCGCCGATATCGGCCTGATCCGCGAGGCGTTGCAGGAGATGGCCGATGTCAGCCACGATCCCGCCGCCGCCGCCCGGGCCGACATCGCGTTCCATCTGGCGATCGCCCGCGCGACGCAGAACGATTATTATGTGCGGCTGATCGACTTCCTCGGCCTGCGCCTCGTCCCGCCGCGCAGCCTGTATCTGGAGGGGCAGTCGGACGCGGCGCATGCCGCCTATGCCGCGCTGGTCCGGGCCGAACATGATGCCATTCTGGAGGCGATCGTGCGGATGGACCCGGAACGCGCCCGCGCCGCCGCGCGCCGGCACATGCAGGAAAGCCTGAGCCGCCATACCGAATTGAGCGAAACCAGAAGGTTGCGCGAAAAGGCCGGTTGACGCCCTCGATATTGATATGACAACATTACGGCGATGCGGCGTCAGCCCGCCGAACGCCGACGGAGGATGCCCATGCAAGGACACCGGGATTCACCGGCCATCCCGGAGGTCGCCCCGGTCGATGCCACCATCGCCGGCGCCGCACGCCGGGCGGGATCCTATCGCTGGGTGATCTGCGGCCTGTTGTTCGCGGCGACCGCGATCAATTACATCGACCGCCAGATGATCGGCGTGCTGAAACCGTCGTTGCAGGCCGATCTGGGCTGGAAGGAAAGCCAGTATGCCGACATCGTCTTCTGGTTCCAGGCCGCCTATGCGATCGGGTTCCTGACGGTCGGCCGGTTCATCGACGTGGCGGGCGCGCGGGTCGGCTATGCGGTCGCCTTCACCTTCTGGACGCTGGCGCACATGGCGCACGGCTTCGTCGGCAGCATCACCCAGTTCGCGATGGTCCGCTTCGCGCTGGGCCTGGGCGAATCCGGCAATTTCCCCGCCGGGCTGAAGGTGGTGAGCGACTGGTTCCCGCAGCGCGAGCGCGCCTTCGCGGTCGGGCTGTTCAACGCGGGCGCCAATGTCGGCGCGATCGTGACGCCGCTGCTCGTCCCCGCCATCGCGCTCGCCTATGGCTGGCGGATGGCGTTCATCGCGACGGGCGCGTTCAGCGTCGTCTGGCTGATCGCGTGGCTCGCCCTCTATCGCCGGCCCGAGGAGCACAAGCGCGTCTCGGCGGAGGAGCTGGCGCTGATCCGCAGCGATCCGGTGGTACCGACCGGCGTCATCCCGTGGCGCCGGCTGTTCTCGGTGCGCGAGACCTGGGCCTATGCGATCCCCAAGTTCCTGACCGATCCGATCTGGTGGATGTTCCTGTTCTGGCTGCCCGATTTCCTCGGCAAGCGATACGGGCTGGACCTCAAGAGCTTCGGGCCGCCGCTGGTGGTGATCTACGTCATCTCCGATCTGGGCAGCGTGATCGGCGGGTGGGTATCGTCGCGGATGATGCGCGCCGGCCGTTCCGCCAACGCCGCGCGCAAGCTGACGATGCTGGGCTGCGCGTTCCTGATCCTGCCGATCGTGACGGTGCAGTATATCGACAATCTGTGGGTCGCGGTGCTGCTGATCGGGCTGGCGACCGCGGGGCATCAGGCGTTCTCCGCCAACCTGCTGACGTTGCCGTCCGACCTGTTTCCGCGCGCGGCGGTGGGATCGGTGGTCGGCATCGGCGGCACCGCCGGGGCGATCGGCGGGATGCTGATCGCCAAGTTCGTCGGTTACGTCCTCGACCTGTCGGGCAGCTATGCACCGATCTTCGCGGTCGCGGGCGGCGCCTATTTCGTGGCGCTGGTGGCGCTGCACCTGCTCAGCCCGCGCCTGACGCCGACGCGCGCCGGGCTGGACACTTCCCTGCCGGAGACCGTGTGATGATCGTCCGTTCCCTTGCCACGCTGGCGGCCGCGCAGTTGCTGGCCGCGCCCCTCGCCGCGCAGACCCCGCCCGCCGCGACCGCCGCCGCCGCGACCACCAGCCCGCAAGCCGCGATCGACGCGGCCACCGCGCTCGCCCGCTGGCAACTGGCGCGGATGACCGACACCGCCACCGTGTCGCGCGCGACCAGCGAGACGCGCAACCCGCGGGCCTGGGAACAGGGCGTGTTCTGGGCGGCGATGACCGTGCTGGCCGATGCCGGCGGCCGATACCGCGTCGGGCCGGAGATCAAGCAGGCGATCCTGGCGATGGGCCGCGCCAACCGGTGGCAGCCGGGGGCCAAGCCCTATTTCGCCGACGATCACGTCATCACCCAGGCCTATCTGTGGTCCGCGCGCAACGGCGCCGGCGCGGCGGCGCTGGCCCCGGCCAAGGCGACGTTCGACCGGGTGGTGAACGATCCGGCGGTCACCACGCTCGCCTTCGTGGTGCCCCCCGCCGGTTACGGCGCGACCGAGTGCCTGACGCGCTGGTGCTGGTGCGACGCGCTGTTCATGGCGCCGCCCGCGCTGGTCGAGCTGTCGCGCCAGACCGGCGACCCCCGCTACCGCGACTTCGCCCTGCGCGAATTCTGGGCGACGACCGACTTCCTGCTCGATCCGGTCGAACAGCTCTATTACCGCGACAGCCGCTTCTTCGACCGCCGCGACGACCGGCAGCGCAAGCAGTTCTGGAGCCGGGGCAATGGCTGGGTCTTCGGCGGCATGGCCCGCATCATCCCGATGCTGCCCAAGGGCAGCGCCGACCGGGTGCGGATGGAGGCGCTGTTCGTGCGCATGGCCGACAAGCTGGCCGGATTGCAGAAACCGGACGGCTATTGGGCGCCGTCGCTGCTGGCCCCCGAGAACGCGCCGCCCGAATCGAGCGGCACCGGCTTCTACACCTATGGCATGGCATGGGGGATCAAGGCGGGCCTGCTGCCCCGCGCCCGCTATGAACCCGTCGCGCGCAAGGGCTGGGCGGCGCTGACCCGCGCGATCCAGCCCGATGGCCGGCTCGGCTGGGTGCAGCAGGTGAGCGACCGCCCGGAAAAGGTCGAGGCGGGCGATACGCAATATTACGGCGTCGGCGCGTTCCTGATGGCCGCCACCGCGATCGCCGATCTGGGGCCGGCGCGCTGACCGTCCGGCGCGGCGTTTCCCGGCCGGAGACGCCGCGTCACCGGAAGATCAGCCAGCCGATCAGCAGCATCAGCGCCATCGCGCCCCAGCCGCCGTCGGTCCGCATCAGATAGGCGGTGCCGAGCACGCCGATCCCCGCCAGCGCGCCCGCCACCACCTGCCGCGCCGCGATGCGTTCCAGCACGACGAAGCCGCCGACGATGTTGGCCGCCCCGTTCAGCGCGATCCACAGATAGGACGGGAACATCCCGATCGATCCCCATAGCGGCAGCTTGATCGTCGCGAAGCCGCGCATCGTCCTGGGAAACAGGTCCGCGGCCAGGTGCAGCCCGATCCCGAAGCCCAGACCGGCCGCCACCGCCCCGGTCCGCGGATCGAGCAGCGCCACGAGCAACGGCAGGATGCTGTGGAGCAGCGCGCTGCGATGCCCCAGCCGCAACGGCGCATCCAGATCGGGGAGCCGCGTCCCCGCCGCCGTCGCCAGCACGACGGTGGCGACGACGATCCACGGCCCGGTTCCCGCGGTGAACGCCAGGATCACCGCGAGGAGAAGGAACAGGGATGCCGCCATCCCCCGCCGTTAATCATCTGTACCCGTTATGTCCAACGAGGATAGATGCAAATATACCGGCAAGCCCATGGATTCGGGCCGATTCCGAAGCACACCCACGATCGCCTGCGCGAGATGCGCCGACCCGTCATTTCGGCGCGCCGCCCCCTCAGGCGTGGGCCAGCTTGAGGTAGCGTGGCGCCAGCGGGCCGGTGCGGCGGCTGGCGCCCGGGGGCAGGCCGCCGATCCCCCGC
>Ga0265798_10007026_pt1 | contig 14670 bp, 17 predicted proteins | sample P3T30metagenome_FD_192430 | JGI IMG/M metagenome (GOLD analysis project Ga0265798, IMG submission 192430) | Plant litter microbial communities from East Loma Ridge, Irvine, California - P3 T30 | ecosystem: Environmental > Terrestrial > Plant litter > Unclassified | place: USA: California... | reverse complement strand
TCATCGCTCTGAATTCTCAAGACTATACTTCACCCTGAAGCTCAGACACTCCTCAATCGCATCAATCACAACCTGAACACGATCCTCGCCCACGAAGTGAAACCGCTCGTTACCATTGCCCATTTAATTGCCAAAGACCTTTGCCTCCCTACTCTTGTAGTCCATGCAGAACACCGTACGGCGAGCTTTCTTCTGATACAGTGACAACTGGTAGTCGCCGAAGTAATGTGCTATCTTCAGAGGCTTGTGAATGATGTCGCCTGTGGCAATTAGTACCGTTCCAACAAAAAAGTGAGACGGGAATACGTACAGCGCGGAAGATCGAAGCGGTCGAGTGTCAGTTTTGCCCCGCCTTCGTAGTCGTCGTATGACTCCCAAAGCAAGACGTGATGGATAAGGTCGATGTGTAGGCGCCTCTCCTCCTCTCTGTCGTCGCCGTTGCGGTAGCCCTCAATGAAGATGTGCTTGTATGCGCGGTAGTCAGCGGCCGGTTCGTCTTGGCGCTTCTTGCGATATGGATCGCGGGGCTCGTTGAAGGTTCGGAATACTGTTGCTACAGCGCTTGTGAAGGTATAGACTGCTTCGGTCGGATGCTGGAGTGGTACTTGAACAGCTGGGGTGAATGTGGGCATGAGGTCATCATGGTCTGTGAGGTCGACGATGGTTGGGAGTGGTGTTCGCTTCGAATTTGGGGCAATCTTCTTGATTGATACCTGCACACCTTTGCTGACCATCCGTTTAGCTTTCGTCTGGACGCCCATGCTAGTGACACAAAGTGCTGAGGTTTGAGTTCTAGCGTTCTTGATGTCCGGTTCCATGGTTTGAGTCTTGACACTCCGTGTGGTAGCTGGCAGTTCTTGAAATCCAAGTGCTCCTAAAGTCATGGCAGTCGAGGTGGATCGTGATATAGAGCCTGAGAATGCTGATTGAGGGGCCGGATCGGGTAATGGGACATCGTAGCCACGGCCGTCATATTGAAAGGAGAGCGTGCTGCCGACAGCGCTTTCAAAACGGACCTCTAGATATCCCTCAACGTCTTCCATGAACATCTCGAGGCCCAAGGACACAACAGGCTGACCTGCTGCTGCTTCTCTGGCATGTCCCATTTCAACGGTGTCCTCGATGTCAGTGCCATGACAAGTGTAATGCGCTGTGAAGTTTGCACTTTTGACGAAGCGTAGCTCCAGCTTCCCGTTGAGCTTGACGAGGTTCAGACGCAAGCCGTTGCTGTCGATGAGGCGAACCATGTTCAGGGATCGATGTGTTATTGAAGGGTTGAGACGTTATGTGGTGGAAGACTGGCAAGAGCCGAGGTGGCGACTGATGACCAAGGTGTTCAGACTGAGAGGCGGAGTTTTAAATCGCCAGCTTGTAGCACGCACTGCTCGATATGCTCAGTCAGAGTTGCAGTGACGTTGGAGCAACAGATGTTCGATCGGCAGGATATTGGGTGCCGACAAGCGCTGGTCGCAAGTGGTGTAGTAGTTGCGGAGTTGGAGGTTAGTTGTCTCAATCCATCCCGATAAGAAGCTCAAGGAGCATGATGGAAAGTAAAGGTGCAGGCGTGCCTTCACCAGCTTCCAGCCTGAGTCCCCATATCCTTTTTTGAGAGCCTGTATGCAGCGTGTGCATCTATAGCCCCGAGTGTTATCTTGCCGACTCAACTCCTGTTCATGAACTTATATGAAGTGGGGTGAACGGAGGTTCATGGCGATGACAAGTGATGCGTAGGGACTTGAAAGTGAGAACGATGTAGCGGTAGGCAGGGCAGACATTGGCCTACAACACTTTCCGCTTACAATCAACGCACAGAATTCGGCTTTCAGATGAAACATTTCTACAGGGACGAAGTCGTCTTCATTTTGCCATGACCTCCACTACGATACTTGACCTGTAGCTGGAATGAGCAGCTACCACGACTCAGCGAGAGAAGGAAGACATCAGACTGAAGGATATAGTCCATTTTTGCAAGCATGTTCGCACGTCCAGTCTTGTTTCGATGCATTTTGCGACGGGTGATGTGATAGTGATGCAATCTCATTGTGGAGTCGTGATGATGGAGGCTCACGCCAAGCCCATGCATGACTAAGCTCAGAAGTCCGAAGGTGTCCTCTGGCGACCTCGGGACCACCAACCCCAAGCTTGACATTCATACCCAGACAACAAATATGAGGGTCCTCAGTAGCTTTGTATCTTCACTCCTTCTTTCCGGTGCCACCATTGTGTCCGCTGCATCGTCGTGGAGCTTCGACGATGCTACTGTGTCCGTCACAAGCAAAGGTGCCGATGTTGGTTCCGGCTCCAAAGACAAGTGAGCTTCATTGCATCCAGCACAACTAGCCTGTGAATACTAAAGCTTCATAGGCTGAGCCCTTCTGCTCCACTAGCAAAATCGGTGGCATTGGGCGCCAGCGACAGCTTGAGGCTGCTTCTTACCACCGTCGACGGAAAGACAGAGAAGCGACCGCACCAAGCTTTCCTCACCTTGACTGACCCGACCACTGGATTGGAGGAGTCATTCGTGGTCGATGTGAAGGAGAGCGGCAAGGGCAAAGTCAATCTGGTATGACGGCTTCAAGCTCCGTAACGGATGACGCTCACATTCGCAGTCCCAGAAAGACCTTCCCCACCAATTTCTCACTTCCTCCGAGCCAATTGTCGCGTCAATTGTCATTGGATCGTTCGGATCTTCCACACCGTACAAGAGCAAGGTCTTCGATCTCGCAGTCGCACGCGACGCCAATGTCCCTCTCACGATTCCCGAGGCACCCGTTCGATACGCTGCCGAGCCCGAGATCCGCCACATCTTCCGCGCCGACCCTCAATCGCCCCCCAAGATAATCACAATCGTATTTGCGGCAGCCGTCGCTGCTGCGCTTCCAGTACTCTTCGGCGTGTGGGCTACACTAGGCGCCAATGTCGGCCACCTCAGCAAGGCTCTAGGCGATGCACCGCTCTCGCACGGATTGTTCTACGGGTCGATACTAGCGATGGAGGGCATCTTCTTCATGTACTACACGAGTTGGAACCTGTTTCAGACTCTCCCAGCTGCGGGTGTTGTGGGAATTGTCGCTTTCCTCAGTGGCAGCAGGGCTCTGACGGAGGTGCAGGAGCGCCGGTTGGCTGGACTGAGATGATGATGGTTCTTCTTGGCTTGGAGGATGGTCTTGTGTTTACAGCAAGCTGTTGGGATTCGGACATGCGCATCCCGCGGAAAAGAGGTCGCTGTGTACGACAGAAGGGATAGCGAGGATTCCCGTCTGGCAGAGAAGCACGACAGAGGCATAGACATGTTTAATTACGTCGCTCAGAGCCTCCGACGGCTCTCGGTGAAGACAATGGAAGGAGTAGCTGATTTTGAGCGCCCGATACCTTATATGTAGCTCACTGTAAGTTTGCAACCAAAGTCAAGACCACTAGGCAATTTTACTCAATCTGCGTGGGGACGGTTGGCTCTTTCACTGACTAACTAGGGCTTGACACGCACGTTGCTTGATTGGTTGCTGCGGACGCCATCAACTCCAAGTGACTCGGCGCAGCCATCTGACAGTGGAAAAAGCCCAGGTAATCCTAAAGTACTTGTCGAGCCGCATCGTCTCGAATCTACAATCCTGTCCCTTGTTCTTGACGGTCTCTAGCGCTTTGCTTCGATCACATCACTCTCACGCAATGGGTTCAAGAACAGAAACGACCGCACATCCGAAGGCAGGATTGGAAGCAGGAAGCCCCTCAGTGGAGTGAAAACTATCCGCAAGAATATTTACGACGGCAGGCACGGAGGTCGGGTAATCGACCCATTGAGAAACGAGAAGGTTTTGGTGAGCATGGGAAGTGGTTGAATATTGAATAATATGTCATGCTGTCTCTTTTTGTGTCTGCTTGTCACTAATCACTTGTGGGGTATCAAAATATCATTCAACCTTGCTCATCTAGGGCACCGGTTTAAGGCCATCAGCCACTACAGTATCACAGATCGCTCTTGGAAGTCTCCTTAACTAGCCAATCCCCGCCGCCGATTAAGCCAGCTACTCAATGAACTGCACATACGCCAAACCTCCATCTCCAGGCGGAGCAGTTGTTGCAGCTACCAAATCTCCAATCAACCCAGTCTCCAGGTTGCGACTGAAGATGTTGACGTTCATGGTTACTTGATTAGCAACAGCAATCTGGGATCCATCCTTGTTCATCTGGAAGAATCGCGGGAAGGATCCACCAGACGGTGCGAGCTGAACGAACGACAACGTGCCGTTCTGACTCAGCTTATACGTCACGATCGAATCGCTGGCGATCTGCGTGCTGTTCTTGGGATCCGGATTCGTGACGTTGAACATGCTAGTAAAGTTGCGGTTCGACGCGAGCAGGAAACGATTGTCTGGAGACAAGGCAATCTCCGCAGCCTTCGCGTCGACGGGGCTCTCGCGGTCGCCGAACGTGCTGACGTCCTGGACGATGGTGAAATCCAGACCGCCGTTGGGGATGTAGTTTACTTTGTAGCTCACGATCCCGCTGCTCAACTCGTGGACCACGAAGAGGAACGTGTCGCTCGAGTTGCTGGGGCGGAAGAAGGTTGCGTGTCGGGGGCCTGAGTCTTTCTTCGAGATGAGAGGCCCGAATTCTACCATGGTTCCAGTGCAGTTGTCGATGCGGTAGACGTGGACTAGATCAGCGCCGAGATCCAGGAATAGCATGAAGTTGCCCGTAGGGTCCAGGACCGCCTCGTGGATCTTGGACTTTGGTGGTGAAGCTGTTGCGTTGATGGAGGTTGCGAACGTGAAGTTTTGGATCGACTCGAACTTTGACTGAGAATCGATGTCCAGCAGCGAAATCTGGGGAGGGGAATACTAGTAGCGAAAGATGTTAGCAGAGTTCTTGTTTGAATGTTCCGGCACGAGTCTAATACTTACATGAGCCAGGGCAACCTTTGAGAGATTGTCGTACGTGCGCAGTCCCACAGCACCGCCAGCAGTCGCGATCTTGGAGACGAGCTTGAGACTACCGTCAGGTTGAAGCGCCAATGCAGTTAGGTTTGGAGTGGCCGACTCGTCGAGACACAGTACGGTACCACTACCAAGTGTGACATCGAGCCATGTCGGTAGTATGCCACAATCTGTGCTGGTATGGACGACGGAGAGGGTTTTCGGGCCACTACTCGCGTTTTCGACAGCTTCGAGGGTGAGGATTTGGCCGGGTAACGTCGCGTTAGTGCTTTGGGAGGCGACGAGGAGCTTCTGTGCACTCGCTAGAGATGCGCTAGCGAGACCGGCGAGGACGAGGTTCTTGAACATGCTTATAGTATTTCTTTGTGCTTGTGGGTGTGAGAAGTTGTTGGGGAGTTTAAGAAGTTGTTGTGGAGTTTAAGAAGTTGTTGTGGAGTTTAATAAGTTGTTGTGGAGTTTAAGGAGCTGTTGTGGGTGGATGTCAGAAGGCTATAGTGGAGAGTAATTGTGATTGATCGCTATTATGGAATAATTGAAGTTGGTACAGGAAGCAAACGTTGAATTAAAGACAATGGACCGCGGGAATATGGTGAATGAGGAGGTGAAGGAGGTGGTGAATGGGAAGAACAATGAAAAGGCGTTGTGATGTTGTTTCATTATACATGCACCACAGGTATATGGACAATGTTGGGTGACCGAGTGAAACTACTTACTAGGCCACACCTGGCATGGTGTCAGCAGCCTCCAGCTCAGCCGCACTCGGGAGCCAATGCCCCAGGCTGTCTTACCTTTCTAATGTTTCACCTATTCGGGCCACACGGCCTTGAGGTTGGCCATAAACCGCCGTAAGCTTCTAAGCTAGTGTCGTCTTTAGCGTCCTACTTTTCTCCCGCCAACGTGCCTGCTTTCGATATGCTTGGAGGACAGGCTCGCGTCAGATCTTATCGAACGAACGACAGTACGAGCTTCAGTGAGCTTGCTCGAAAGACGGAGGTAAAGAGTATTGAGCAATGCTGACCAGATTCTACTGCTCACCTGTCTGTCCAGAAGACGTCGCCCGCATCACCTTAGGACATCACTCTCGCTGCAAAGGCGAAGGGCACCCGCTTTGATTTCGAATAATGTGTATCCAAGGACGTGAATGCAATGTCACAGAATGGCGTTTGTTGTAGGTGGTGTGCAAAAATGGCGAAAGGGTGGCGAACGCGCGGTGATTGGGCTGTCGATGTCGGCCGCAATGCCACGCTAGCCCATGTCTCGCAACTGCATAATCCTTACCGCCTCACACCTTATCCCTCATGATATCGCCGTCTGTCCGCTGTTGCAACATTTGGTATTTGCTTTGCGAGTCGTAATTGACTCTGTTACGCTCTCTTTCGCCTCTCGAATTTTCAAATACCTTCTGTCTCTGAGTGCGCCACGCCGTCTTAAAAGATTTGGCGATTCATCTTGTCACAATCAGTCTCAAATGGGCCAGCTCTCTTTCCCTTTCGACGCAGAGCTCACCGGTCCGGATCGCCTGGTGTTGAGCACACTGCAAAAGCAGTACGAAGCTCATGATGCATCAACACACACGGAAGTCCAAGAAGCTGGAGATGAGTCTGACGACTCAGTCACCAAGCACTCAGAATTCGTAGCACCGTCACCAGAAGGTAAGTTACGGTTCCTGCACAGTTGTCCTGCAAACAATCAAATTGGCGCAAATGTAATTGACCGCAAGGCAGATTTGCAAGACCAGGAATTGCAAACAATTGCTTACCTGAAGAGCCTCAACAACCCAAAGTCTGAGACATTTGAGCCAACCGTCTTCAGCGCCAAAGATCTTCCGGATATCAAGGATGGCTTCTCCCGCCGAAGCATCGTCGAGCCCTACACCCGGTGGGCTCGCACGATTGTGAGAAATGAGACGGATGTCGTGATGATCACTCATCTGTTGCTCTACACCTGCACGACTCTCCCCTCTGCCGTCTACATGTTCTACGACTTCCACTGGTGGCATGCCATTCTCCATGGTGTGATGCAAGGCTGGTATGCGGGTGCATATACCCTTCTACGGCACCAGCACATCCACGTACATGGTGTACTCAACAAAAAGTACGCTCTCATCGACGAGCTGTTCCCATACGTCCTCGATCCGCTCATGGGGCACACGTGGAACTCTTACTACTTCCATCACGTCAAGCACCATCACGTTGAGGGCAACGGTCCCAATGATCTCTCGTCTACCGTTCGGTACCAGCGGGATGACGTGTGGGACTTCCTTCGCTACGTCGGGCGCTTCTATTTTTTGATCTGGTTCGATCTACCTCGCTACTTCTTCCGGACACGAAAACCGGTGCTCGCCATGAAAGCTGCTGGCTGTGAACTCGGCAACTATGCTGCCCTGTATCTGATGTTCACATATGTCAACCGGAGCGCAACGTTCTTTGTTTTCCTGGTACCACTTGCTTTGATGCGCTTGGCACTTATGACGGGCAACTGGGGCCAGCATGCGTTGGTGGATGAAGTAGAGCCGGACTCGGACTTCAGATCTAGCATCACGCTGATTGACGTTCCCGTGAGTTCTTTGTACATCAAAATATAGCTTGCCATTATGCTAACAGTCCACAGAGCAACCGATACTGCTACAATGACGGTTATCACACCTCGCACCATCTCAACCCTCTCCGTCATTGGCGCGATCATCCAGTCGCATTCTTGTCTCAGAAGAAACAGTACTCAGACGAGCAGGCGCTCGTGTTTTACAACATCGACTATATGATGCTCACCATCAATCTGTTGCGGAAGAATTACGACCACATCGCTCGCTGCTTGGTTCCCATGGGCGATCAGATGCAGCTCACACACGAGGAGCGCGTGGCCATGTTGAAGCGCAAGACAAGGAAATTCAGCGAGCAGGATATTGCTGAGAAGTGGGGAAAGCAGTATGCGAATCTGAAGTAGGAAGTCGCCCGACTCACGTGGCGGTTAGCGGAAGCTACCATAGTACCTTCCTCGATGCCCGCGTGCGCCCACCCAGTGCCTGCCCTGTGATAGTCAATGTGAGGCTTGTGAATATCCAAATAAATCGTTACGTTACTTCACGGCTTTCTCCCCATCCTATTTCCATCACTAATCCAGCTCGGCAATGACTTCTGCGTCGCAATCGCCACTCGAGCCTAGCCTCTTCATCGCCACTGCGGACACGGTCTACCACTACTCGCAGCTTACCAACAAAACACTATTCGAATGCGACACCATCGATAGCATCGGCAATATACGGGTATCAAAGGACAACAGCGGCCTCTTCGCTGTGGCAGACAGTCAGGTCGTTATTTTGTACGATGCCTCTCAAAGCAAAACCAAGAAGTACAACCTGAAGAGCGGATATGTGAGCTACTGGTCAAGTCTGGCCACGATCTTTTGTCTAATCAGCTGGACAGGGTACACCTCGTCTCCTACTCTTCTCGCCCGACTCGCGTATTTTGTATTTTACCACGACGCTGGATCCCTCGATCCAAGCGTACTCAATCTCGACCGCCGAATTGCTTCCGCCACAGCAACCGCACCCCTCACCGCCAACTGTGATCGCCATGTCAAGCGATGGCAGCGTACTACTTTCAGCATCGCCCACGCCTCCTTCGGTATACTTACAAGACAGACGTGGAGGAGGCAACCTGCCCGTTAAATTCCAACCTGCAGATGCCCAGACACCAGTCAGCTGCGCCGCATTTCAGGTCTGTAGTGATGCACTACGGCCATCTTGCACACACTTCATTCTCGGCTTCCAGGACGGCAGAATGGTACTGTATCGAGTGTCGCTAGTCTCGTCCTTGCCAGGGCCGGAGCAGCCTGAGTCGCCTCATGCACAACGTCACTGTCTGGACCCCGTTCGAATTGGCGCAATCAAGAAGCTGCACAAGGCAGCCATGGGAGGTATTGCTGCTGCAGAATTCCTTCCTGGCTACAGGTCTCGGATTGTGAGCATCGGGCACGACGGACGATGCCGGCTTGTCGAGTTTGAAGGCGGACCTAAAGTTCTCAGGACGTAGCATGTCTCAGGCCCTGCAACATGTCTATCCGTTATTGCGAACGGCACTTGCATGTCGAGAGGCAGAAAAGACGGTGCAGTAATCTTGGGTGGCGATGCGGCAGAAGACGGGGAACAGATGTATGAGGCATTGCTGACTCTCATTGCGATCGGCACCCATACTGGGAAAGTATTGGTCTTCAATGTGCTTGGGTTACTTGTGCATGAGATTGATACCAGGAGTCCAGTCGTAGCCGTTGATTGGGTGGGTGACATGTCGGCGCCCTCCAATTTACCAACGCGCAAGCCGCTCTTGTCGCCAGAGTCACGACCAATTGTGGACCATTTGATGAAAGTCATCGATTACTCATCCGAAGATTTGAGCCGTATCGACGATATCGCAGAATCATCCAAAAATCAGACAAGACCTCATGGCGCATCCGTCGATATAGCACAATCCCGTATTGACCGCACACAAGAATCTCACACTACTCCACTACAAAGGCAGTTGGCTGTATCCAAAGGCTCGCCGTTGCAGATCAAGCGTACACGCGTTCATCAATGGCGAAAGGCCTCGGCTCGACCGCGCATCGGTGACGAGACCTTTCAAGCTTTAGCAGAGAGTCCCGAGTCGCCAATAGCTGCAGATACAAATTATACACCCGTATCCTCAGCGCCAGTCAAGAAAATCCACCAGGCTTCACAGGCTCATAAGGCACCTGCTGTTCTCACGCCTTACACTACACAAGACAATGGCCTTACCCAGGCATCACTACCATCCTCTTCGAATCGCTCGGAAGTGTCAGACCAAGGATTCACCACGCCTCCATCAACGAAAGAGGGCATGTTCCGGGTTTCCAGGCGTCTCTCGAGCCCAAGAGCCTTTATAGCAGCCATGCAAGCTCCACCAGCACTGGCTGAGTCATCTAGTGCTCTACTCCCATCAGCTGCAAATGACTCGATTAGGCCGGAATATGACACCGTCTCGCCGCCAGAGCAGAGACAACCTCTGGTTGATCGCAAAGATAGCAGCTCCTGGCAAAGCCGCTTCACAAATATGGTATATAGGGTGCCACAGCGCCAGGCCACAGTGGAAGCACGGGAAACTCCCTCTTCTATCGACGTGGTGCCGGTATCCCCTCCCCGCAGAGCAATGGATGTTTCCAGGCTTGCTTTGGAGGATGATTTCCTAGGTATAGCTGAATTCGAACCTGGAAAAGCTCGTGGGATGGCAACATCGCGTCCACAGCATCAGGGTTCTCGTGAAGCATCTGCAAACGCCTCACCCTCGAACGTGCCTGCGGGGTTTCTTTCCGAAACTGCCTTACATGCTTGTACAGCTGGTCCGGCAGAAGTTCACTTCGAAGGTGGTTTGGAGAACAACATTGATGCTACCCAGCACCGCACAATGACTGAAAGATCGGAGACACCGCCATGGCTTCGATCTCCAGCCTCTCTGCACTCGCGCACCTCATCGCGAATGCTTCAAACCACTTCTAGGGAGGAATCAAAGACGTTCCCGGCCTCGCCAAAGGCCAGAGAGCAGCATGCAACATTCAATGTGATAGATCGACACGTGCGACTCGAGTCGCCGAGCAGTCTCTACTCACGACCAACCTCGCGCATGTTCCGAGAAGCGAGAGCCAATGCCAGCAAGACCGTGACGTCGAAGGATCCATGCTCCAAAATTCCCACGACAATACGGCATGCGGATCGAGAACTGAGCTACGATGGCGAGGCACACGATGTTGTGGGCGCCATGGAAAGCTACAGCCTCACGAAACCGAAGCGATGGAGTATGAGGTACATCGACGACGACGTGCGGAAGTTACGCGATGATCACGAAGTCCTGAGACAAGATATGGACGCACTCCGCGTGGAAGTCAGGGCACTAAGAACGGTGCTGTTATCATCTTGAAGCTTGTGAGGTTGCGAATATGCTGTACCTTTAGGCTCTTCTTTTTCCTACCTAAGTATAGCTCCTCTAAATGTCACTTTGTTATGCTTAGGTGGCGTAACTTAATGATCTATGACAATTCATCGCTCATCGTATACCCCGTCTTGTCGCTGATTGCTCGTGTGCTGATGTTCTGTCATGGTGTTTATTCGCGTTTTTGTACTGCAAATCTGCAGACTTCGTCGATGAGGGTCTTAATATCAATTTTGTGCTTCGAAATTGATGTTCAATAAGCAACTCTTGATCGAAGCGTAGTATATATCGGTAAATTCGTGACATTATCGCGATAGAGCACCAGCGAACTTGCTATTTTACTCTGTTCGTAAATGCCGGCAATACTCAAGACCTTCAGTTGATGCGTTTTGAGAAGCCTCCGCTATTTCTACCTAGCTATCTGATGACCGTCGTGAACTCGCAGATGTCGTTCTGAGAATTTGAACTATGAGATGCGATCAACGTTACGTTGCTTACTCGCCAACAACCTTTCCATTGACCTTTCCGCCCTCAACCTCTGTACCGCCCTTGTACTTGAACCGCTTCAGACCCCTCACACCGACATTGATCTTGAACACGCTGCCAGCGAACTCATCGATGCCCTTGCCGTCTGATCCACTTGTACCACCGGCACTCGTGATGATAAGATCGTCGCCGGCGAAGCATGGACATGTAGGCTGTTGCGTGGGGACCTTGATCTCGCCGACAATTTCGCCCTCTGGTGAAATCTTCAGTACGTGGCCTCCACCGTGCAGCGCAGTCCACATGTAGCCCTCCTCGTCAATGCAGTGGCCGTCTGGCACGGCGTCATTGCCGTAGCGGTTGTCCTCGGGCATGACGAAAAACGGGCGCTTATTCGTTATCGATCCAGTCTTGGGATCGAAATCGAACTGGTAGATGGTCTTGAACGGGCTGTCGGCCCAGTACATCTTCTTGTCGCTCTTGTTCCATGTAGTGCCGTTGGGGATCGTGATGTTGCTGAGAGGGCGGTCGAGGCTACCATCGGTGTTCAGGCGGAACAACGCGCCCTCGGTACTCCAATCTGAGGTGAGGGGATCAAACATGAAGCCAGCCCAGAATCGGCCCTGCGAGTCGACTGCGCCGTCGTTTCCGCGAAACTTCTCGTGCTTGTTGGCCTTGATCTCGTCTTCTGACCAGACCTTCTTGATCCATCGGTACTCGCCTGTCTGCTTGTTGGCGATGCCGAAGCCGTATTTACCAGCAAAGGCAAACTCGTCGGCGTTGCCCTCGATGTCGGCTGTGCAGCTGTGCAGTTGTCAGGAAGAATCATGCCAACCGTGTGAAGTTACCAACCCTATAGAGATGTCGTACTCTTTGAGCACTTTGTGACTTGATGGACCGACATTCAAGTCGACGCGGTGTACCTTTTGCTTCTCAACATCGAGGAATCGAAGCGTGTTTGTGTCTTCTTCCCAGAATGGTCCTTCGCCCAATGAGCAATTCAGCCGAAGCCATGGCTGTGAAACTGTTAGTACATGGCTTGCTGTTGTTTTACGGCGAATAGAGCCGCGGCGGGGCATCCATTTGTGCCGGATGGTAACAGGTCTGGCACAGTGTAGCGAAAATCGCTTGAAAGTTGGTTGCATCTCCTCCAGAGGCCTATTGGGTTCCCCGCGCAGTACGCCTCTTCTGAGCGTCTTTATATCCGACCAAAGATTCGCATGTATGGCAATTCCAAGGCGCCGCGAAGCTCGCATTGGATGCATGACATCGCGGGGCGCCAGTTCCCCCACCATCCCACCTCACAAGAGCCGCATCTTCAACGTACCTCAGTAATCTCGTACTTCTTGACCTCAGGCATTGCGGCGTCAGTCGTTATCGCTGGTGTTTGTATTCCGCTCTCGACGTCCTTGGTAGCGACCGTTGTGTTTTGTTGTTGCTGGCTGTTCCTTCCAGTGTCGGCGCTGAAGGCGCTCCTGATCGAGGCCCACAATTTGGATAGCGTCGCTCCCATTTTCGAGTGACGTCCCGATGAGCCGCCGCTTGCGTCCTGTGCTTGTACCCGCTCGAAGGTCACGTCGCGAAACTTTTCTACGCGTCGTTGACTCTAATCCAACAAGCACAGCTCTTTATGCGGTATTGCGGAGGCCGTCGCGACGCCAATCACTTCGTCCTTGTGACTTGGCAGGGGACGATTGGAAGAGCAAGGGTGCAAGTGAGGGCTGGTCGTGACATTCTGCTCGTGGCGGATGTGCGAGATACATATCCTACTCATCCTGATTTTCACGAGCCTTCACCGCGCATTTCTCGGTCGGACGGTACGCTCGGGTACCATACTACTTTGCTCAACAGCTCTTTGAAGCTCATTTAAGCAGTGTTCGTCCCATAGCGTCTCGTTTCAGCGAAAGCGAGCATAGGCGACGGTACACAAGGAGTATAGTGGGTTGTATTGCTGATAGAATTTCGAATTGACGAGGCGGCGATACAGCAGAGTTGTCGGCTGAACGGTCCGGGGTTGCCAACGCGTTGTGCACATTGACCTCCCACGGGGAATAGCCAAGGTACGTTCCGGGTCCATGGCTAATGAGCAATGTAGACTGTGTATTTGTCTTCCGAGCGTCTAAAAAATAAATAGATTGTCCCGAATGTCCCGGATCAAAAGTTTCCTACCTGTCAGCAGTCTTCGATTCTGCTGGCGGGATCTATCTCGTATCTCAGTCTATCCTCTCTCATTAGTGGCAACCGGGAGGACCTGCAGGAACGTGGATGACTGAGGTTGCTTGGTCCGAACAAGTGTCGCAATGAGGTCTTCCGTGGCCCACTGACCATTGCCAACACCACCGCCGACAACCAGAAGATTCTCGCTGCAACTTGATTCAGCAGTCACTCCGACCAATTGCGACATCAAGACACCTGTCCCTTTTCCAACTGTCACTTTGAAGGATCGCCACGACATAGTCTTGAAACTTTATGTACAGCATCTGCGGTGGTTCGAGATGAATTTCATCTGTTTGGCTCGGGTACACACATGAACTTCGTCGAGCTGCACCTCGATTTTAGGACCGCACTACGAATTGTTCAACCGCTGAAAACTCAACGTAGCCCTCGGATCAAAACCAAGACAATACCAACCCTAATGGGGTTTGACGCGGCCACCCCCGATTCCAGTTCAGGTGGTCTTCGCACGTCTCCCGTGACCATCGAACTCAAGTACACTCCACAAATGTCGCGTTCTCTCTCTCGCTTCACTGCGAGCAGCATCGGTGTTCAAGCCTTCTCACAATATTCGCTTCAATATCTTCAAAGAGCCAGGACTTGCTGTCATTGACATCCCATCAAGAGGAATGTGCTGTTGCTTCGATCGTAAAAGCATACACCGATTCGAAAAGCTCCTAATGCTTTGGGAACGTAGAAAAAATTGTATGACGAGGTAGAGCCGATGTAAGAGAATGGAGCGAAGGCTACATCCGCATTGAGTATTGAATCTTGGGATAACGTACCTCACGGGTGGGCTGGCCACCTTAAAAACACACCGAAAAGCCCGATTTTTGCACCTTAATATCTCAACAACCACTTAACCAAATTCTCTAAAAGTTTAACATAAGAGCTGCATCTACATTATATAATCTTTAATCCATAAAGCATGCTTAGCTCTAGCTTACGTAAAGCAGGAGATATTTAGTTTGGGGGCGGAAAAATGGGGACAGATACGTTTATCTCGTATTATCTCTCGCGTTACGTAAGCTAGAGCTAAGCCTACCCGCAAAATCGATAATTATATAGATGCAGCTCTATTATTAATTTTTTTAGAG
>Ga0265798_10007025_pt1 | contig 14671 bp, 12 predicted proteins | sample P3T30metagenome_FD_192430 | JGI IMG/M metagenome (GOLD analysis project Ga0265798, IMG submission 192430) | Plant litter microbial communities from East Loma Ridge, Irvine, California - P3 T30 | ecosystem: Environmental > Terrestrial > Plant litter > Unclassified | place: USA: California... | reverse complement strand
CCGAAGACCACCCGGCGGTTGGCGACCTTGTCGCTGAAGAACCGGTCGTGGCTCACCACGACGACCGCGCCCGGGAAGTGCACGAGCGCCCGCTCCATGACCTGCGTGCTCGCCATGTCGAGGTGGTTCGTCGGCTCGTCGAGCAGCAGCACGGACGCGCCCGACAGGAGGCACTGGGCCATCGCGACGCGGGCCCGCTGACCGCCCGAGAGCGCGCCGATGCGCTGCTGCAGGTCGGCGTCGGAGAACTGGAACATCGCGAGGAAGCGCGCCACCGACTTGCGCGTCGCGCGGAGGGCGAGGCTGTCGGGCATCGCGTTGACGGAGTGCGTCACCGTGTCGGCGTCGTCGAGGTCGGCCAGGACCTGGTTGTACGAGACGACCCGCGCGCCTCCCGCCCAGTCGACGTGGCCGCGGTCGGCCGACTCGGTGCCCTCGAGCACGCGCAGCAGCGTGCTCTTGCCGCTGCCGTTCGCGCCCACGACCACGATGCGGTTCCCGCGGCGGATCTCGAGGGCCAGGTCGTCGAACAGCGTCTTGTCGCCGTAGGCCTTGCCGAGGCCCTCGATGCGGCAGAGCACGTCCTTGACGTGCAGGCCCCCGTAGATCTCGGTGATGATCTGGTCGACCGGGCGGGGCGTGCGCTGCTTCTTGATCTTGGCGAGGTCCTTCGTGAGCCCGCCCGCGCCTCCCTGCTTCTGGGCCCTCGCCGCCTTGGCGGCCTCCCGGCGGTCGCTGATGCCCTCCGCCTCGAACGCCAGCAGCTCGCTCTCGTGCGCGAACTGCTGCTCGAGGGTCTTCAGGCGGAACTGCTTCTGCACGACGTACTCGGCGAACGTGCCCGGGTACTCGTGCAGGTGGAAGTTCTCGACCTCGACGATGCGGGTGACCACCGCGTCGAGGAACTGGCGGTCGTGCGACACGACGATCGCCGCGCCGCGGAAGTCGCGGAACCACTGCTCGAGCCACTCGACGCCGGCGACGTCGAGGAAGTTCGTGGGCTCGTCGAGCAGCAGCACGTCGGGCTGCTCGAGCAGGATCTTCGCCAGCGCCGCCCGGTTGCGCCAGCCGCCGCTCAGCGCGTCGATCGGGCTCGTGCGGTGGGCCTCGTCGAAGCCGAGCACGGTGAGCGCGGTGTCGATGCGCCGCGGGTACTCCCAGCCGTCGAGGCGGTCCATCTCGGAGAACAGCTCGGACTGGCGCTCGATCAGGCGCGTGAGCTCGTCGCCCTGGTCGGGGTCGACGGCGGCGACGGCGATCGCGCCGTCGATGTCGGCGAGCTCGCGCTCCATCGCGCGCACGTCGTCGAAGAGGCCCTCGAGCACCTCGGTGACCGAGACGCTGCCGTCGAGCTCGCTGAACTGCGAGAAGTAGCCGAGGCGCACGCCGTCCTCGACGGTCACCGTGCCCTCGTCGGGCTGCAGCTGGTCGAGGGCCAGCTTCAGCAGCGTCGACTTGCCCGAGCCGTTGCGGCCGATCAGGCCGACCCGGTCGCCCGTCTCGAGCCGGAAGAACGCCTCGCGCAGCACGGGCCGCTGGTCGAATCGCACGGTGACGTCGTTCAGGCGGATCAGGCTCATGCCCACCAGTCTCGCAGGGCGGGCAGGAACACCCGGACCGCCCGGTGCGTTGCACCCCCCGGAGCCCGGCGCACCACTCCGGGTGCGCAGCCGCTCCGAACTGGAGGCACGATGACCACCGAGAAGCCCGACTACACGCCCACCCCCGAGGCGATCGCCCGCCTCACGCCCGAGCAGCGCCGCGTCACCCAGTCCGGCGGCACGGAGCCGGCGTTCCGCAACGAGTTCTGGGACTCCCACGAGACGGGCATCTACGTCGACGTGGTCACCGGCGAGCCTCTCTTCGCCTCCGTCGACAAGTTCGACAGCCGCTCGGGCTGGCCGAGCTTCACCCGGCCCATCGACCCCGAGCACGTCGTCGAGCGCCGCGAGGGCATGTTCTTCGCGCGCCGCACCGAGGTCAGCTCCGCGGCCGGCGGCAGCCACCTCGGGCACGTCTTCCCCGACGGCCCCACGGCCGAGGGCGGCCTCCGCTACTGCATCAACTCGGCGGCCCTCCGCTTCGTCCCCCTCACCGCACTCGAGACCGAAGGATACGGTTCGTACATGACGCTCTTCTCCCCTGAGTCCACCCCCGCCCCCAGCGGAACGACCGAGACCGCGATCCTCGCGGGCGGTTGCTTCTGGGGCGCGCAGCAGCTCCTCCGCCGCCGGGCCGGCATCGTCTCCACCCGCGTCGGCTACTCGGGCGGGCACGTCGCGAACGCGACGTACCGCAACCACGCCGGCCACGCCGAGGCCGTCGAGATCGTCTTCGACCCGGGCCTGACCTCGTACCGCGAGATCCTGGAGTTCTTCTTCCAGATCCACGACCCGTCGACGAAGGACCGCCAGGGCAACGACGTCGGCGACTCGTACCGCTCGGCGATCTTCTACACGTCCGACGAGCAGCGCGCGACCGCGCTCGACACCATCGCCGACGTCGACGCCTCCGGCCTCTGGCCCGGCAAGGTCGTCACCGAGGTCACCGCGGCCGGCGACTTCTGGGAGGCGGAGGAGGAGCACCAGGACTACCTCGAGAAGCTCCCCAACGGCTACACCTGCCACTTCGTGCGACCCGGCTGGGTGCTGCCGAAGCGCGAGCAGGCGGTCAGCGCGAGCTGAGCCCCCGCCCCGCGGTGCGGGGCAGCACGTCCGCAGGAGGCGCGGTGCCGGTCATGCCGGAGCCGCGCCTCCCGTGCGTCCGGGCCCGTCAGAGGAAGTCGGGCGCGGGCGAGCGCGGCGGCCGGCGCAGCGTGGCGACGACGCGCTCGACGAGCGGCACCGTCCACACGACGTTGGCGGCGATGCCCTCGTTCGGCTCGTCGTCGGGCTGGTGCAGGCGGTGCAGGTCGTTGAACGTGACGAACGCGCTCGGCACCCCCGCGTGCAGGAACGACGCGTCGTCGGTGCCGCTCGTCGCGGGGAACCGGGTGACGAGCTCGAGCCCCGGCCGGGTCTCGGCGGCGTGGTCGAGCACCACCTGGCGGAAGGCGGTCGAGAACGCCTCGGGCGACGCGAACGCCTCCAGGAACGACCCGCGCCCGAGCCCGTCGACGTTGACGACGAAGTCGATCGCGTCGAGCACGTCGGCGGGGGCCGAGGCGACGTGGTGCCGCGAGCCGCCGAGGTGCCACTCCTCCGCGGTGAAGAAGACGAGGCGCACCGAGCGCTCCGGCGGCGCGGCCGCCCAGCGCTCGGCGAGGTGCAGCAGCGCGACGGTGCCGCTGCCGTTGTCGTAGGCGCCGACCGTGTTGAAGAAGCTGTCGTAGTGCGCGCAGACGAGCACGCGACCCTCGCCCGTGCCCGGCAGGTCGACGACCAGGTTGTCGCTCACCGCCGCCTCGACCGGGCCGCTGTCCACCTCGAGCTCGACCTCGACCCGGCGGCCGTCGCCCAGCCACTCCGTCAGCTGCAGGCCGTCGAGGCGGCCGATCGCGACGTGCGCGACGTCGCGGTCCGACCCCGCGGGCAGCGGCTGCGGCGCGGCCGGACCGCCGTCCCGCGCGTGCAGGTAGCCGCGCACGAGGCCGGCCTCGTCGCGCACGACGAACTTCTGCCAGACCATCGAGTCGCCCCAGAGCCCCTGCGGGCCGACGGCCTCGACGACGCCCGCGACGGGGCCGCCGGTCGAGCCCGACCAGAGCATCGGCCAGGCCGGCAGGAGGCGGTCGATCGGCGCCCGGACCGCCACCCGGTGCACCGTGCCCGGCTGCCACCCCGGCAGCGCCACCGGCTCGCGGGCGACCTCCAGCCCCGCCGCCCGCAGGCGCGCCTCGAGCCAGTCGGCCGCGGCGGCGATGCCGGGCGTGCCGTGGAAGCGCGGACCGTGCGCGACGAGCCCCTCGAGGTCGGCGAGCGCGACGGCCACGGCGGCGTCGTCGACGGCGAGGCCGAGCGGGCGGTCGAGGCCGGCGGGGCGGTCGGGTGCGGGGGTCATGGGGAGGTCCTCTCGTGGGGGGTCGTGGTCGGCGGCGTGCCGGCGGCGGCCACCGCCTCCGCGGGCACGCCGAGCAGCATCTCGACGACGCGGCCGACGTCGGCCGGACGGCCGCGGAACCACCAGCTGGCGAAGACGTCGGCGACCGGCTCGGGGCCGGGGCCGGTGACGGGCGTGCCGCGCGCCTCCACCTCGGCGAAGCCGCCGAGCCCGCCGTCGTCGTCGTAGAGGTGCAGGGCGTCGCCGCGCACGCCGGGCGACGGGTCGGGCTCCTCCGCGTACTCGGCCGACGGGTCGACGGGGCTCGACCGGACGAACGCCAGCGCCTGCCCGTCGGGCAGCGGCCGCACGTGCGCGACGCGGCCGGAGACCTGCGGGGCCGCGAAGCCGATCTTGAAGCGGGCGTCGCCGGGCAGGGCGACGGCGACGCCTCCCGGCACGGCGGCGAGCCGGTCGCCGACGGGCTCGTAGTAGTCGGTGACCTGCACGCCCGGGGTGGCGGCGACGAAGGCCGTGCCGCCGCCCGGCACCTGGTCGAGCAGCCACGACTCCGCCTCCTGCCGGCCCTCCGAGGCGAAGGCGAGCCGCACCTCCGTGCGGTACCCGGCGTAGTCGACGGCGTCGACGCGGGCCCGGTCGGCGGGGGCGAGGCGGAGGTGCCGCAGCGGGTGCGGCGCGGCGGAGACGCGGAGGCGCAGGTCGGCCGTCGCCGCGCCCACGGGCGGCGTGTGCGAGTGCAGCGCGACGCGGCGGTGCAGCACGGCGTGCCCGTCGACCACCTCGAGGTCGTGACGGCCGGGGTCGAGCGAGGGCGGCATCGCGTAGCTGCCCCAGTAGTCGTCGCGGTCGGCGATCATGTACGCGATCTCGGGGCCGACCCAGACGCGGTCGCCGCCGACGTTCCAGGCGCCGCTCGCCACGAGGTCGCGCAGCTCCTGCTCGTCGGCGAACGCGGCCGGCAGCCAGTTGGCCGGGGCGCCTCCGTCGAGGAAGGGGCCGTAGACGCGCCCGCCCCACGACGAGACGACGACGTGGGCCGAGTCGCCGACCTCGAGGCGGACGGCCGGCACGCCGACCGCGGCGAGGTGCCGCTCGACGGTGTCGAGGTCGAGGGCGGGCCCGTTCGGCAGCCCGCTCGGCAGCCCGCTCGGCAGCCCCTCGCTCACGGCGCCGTCCCCGCGAACGGGCTCGCGTGGAACGCGTCCTCGGCGGCGAGCATGCCGCGGAACCACCCGTCGAGCTCGGCGTCGGTCACCGGGGCGGGCAGGGTGTCGACCACCTCCGCGAGGAACGCCACCTGCGCGCGGAAGCCCGGGGTCACGTGCAGGTCGATCCACGCCTGCACGTCGGCCGGGCGCGCGGTGCCCGCCGCGGGCCCGGCCGACGCGGCCGTGCACCAGCGGAGGTAGAGCGTCTCGGCGGCGAGGAGGCACGTGACGACGGCCGGGTAGCCGCCCGTGGCCCGCGACAGCTCGACCCGGTCGCGCAGCGCGGCCGCCCGCTCGAGCACGACGTCGAGGTCGCCCTCGGCCGGCCACCGCTCGGCCAGCTCCGCGAAGTAGGCCGACTGCGGCCCCACGAGGTCGGCGACGGCCGCGCCGTGCCGCTCGGCGAGCGCCCAGTCGGGCTGCTGCCAGAGGCACCACCCGGCGACGCGCGCCGCCGTGCGGACGAAGTCGCGCTCGACGACGAGGTAGCGGGCGAACGCCTCGCCCGAGACGCTGCCGTCGCTCATCTGCGTGAGCAGGGGCACCCGGGCGGAGGCGTCGAGGGCCTCCGAGCACCGGGCGACGAGGGCCTCGGCCCGCGACGGCCGACCGGCCGACGTCGCGTCGGCCGGCCTCCCGCCGGCCGTCACCGGCTGGTCAGCCACGAGACGAGCCCCTGGAACACGCGGGCGTACCCGGGCCACTCCTCGCAGAAGGCCGGGGGCGCCCAGTGGGGCGAGCAGTCGCTCGTGAAGACCGCCGTGCGGCCCGCGCCCGCCTCGCCGACCACGACGAGCGGGTCGTCGCCGAGGCGCGCCAGCTCGACGGCGCCGGGCTTGACGACCGTGCGGTTGTAGCCGAGCAGCGCCGGCCACTCCCCCTCGGCCCCGCCGAGGGCCGGGTGCGCCGCGTCGACCACGGTCGCGACGACGCCCGCCGGGCGCTCGACGCGGTCGTCGCCCACCAGCATCTCGACGGGCAGCACCTCCTCGATCTCGGTGCGGGCGAAGCCCGCGCGGCCCTGCCAGCCCGAGAACGACAGGTAGCCGCCGACCATCAGCAGCGCGCCTCCGGCCCGCACCCAGCTCGCGAGCTCCTGCACGCGGTCGCGGCCGGGGACGCTGCGCTCGAAGACGCCGGGCGAGAGCTGCAGCGAGTTCACGCCGATGTCGGAGAGCACGACCACGTCGTACTCGCCGAGCTGCTCGGGCGTCTCGGGGAACTGCGTCGACACGAGGTGCGCGGGCAGGTGCACGACCTCGTGCCCTCCGGCCTCGAGGGCCGCGCGCAGCTGGGCGACGCCCTCGGTGTACGAGTGGGCGGTGAACTCGTCGACGCCCTTGGTGTGGGTGGTCGCGGTGATCCAGCTCTCGCCGGCGATCAGGATGCGGGACATGGTGGTGCCTTTCTGTGGAGACGGAGACAGCGAGGAGGCGCGGTGCCGGTCAGGCAGCCGCCGCCGCGCTCTCGAAGAGGTCGCGCACGTTGCGCGTGCCGAGCCCCGCGACGACGTCGGGGTCGACGCCGGCGTCGCGCAGCCGGTCGAGGAAGACGGCGGGCACGTACGAGAGGCCGTTGCCCCCGTGCCGCCGGAGCATGCTCTTGAGGAAGAGGTCGTGGCTGACCAGCAGCCGACGGCCGAAGCCCGCGTCGACGAGGCGCCCGACGGCGGCGATCGTCTCGGTGGGCGACGGCGACTGGCCCTCCCCCGGCAGCGAGAAGCGGTAGGGCATGCCGACCATGTCGAACTCGAGCCAGACGCCGCGCTCGGCGAGGCTGCGCTGGTAGTCGGGGTCGCCTCCGGAGGGGTCCATGTGGCAGAGCACGACCGCGGTGGGGTCGACGCCCTCGTCGCGCAGGACGACGTCGAGCACGCGCCCGCCGTGGCGCACGAAGCCCGGCAGGTGCACGAACATCGGCAGGCCGGTCTCCCGCTGCAGCCGGCAGGCGGCGCGCAGCGAGCGCTCCTCGCGGGCCGTGAAGCCGGGCGAGACGCCGATCTCGCCGATCACGCCCGAGCGGGGCGTCCCCGTCTCGGCGGGGTCGGCCCGGTACTGCTCCACGAGGCGGGCCGCGAGGGCGTCGACCGGGTCGGAGGCGGTGGCACCGGGGTGGAAGCGCTCCAGGTACCAGCCGCCGCCGGTCACGACGCTCACGCCGCTCCTCCTCGAGATCTCGGCGAGGCGCCGGGGGTCGCGCCCCTGGCCGTCGCTCGTCAGCTCGATCACGGTGCCGCCGCCGAGCGCCCGGAAGGCGACCAGCTCGTCGACCGCGTCGTCGTCGCTGTCGAGCACGCAGTTGTCGCGGCAGGCGAGCGGCCGGTCGCGCAGCAGCCAGGCGATGTCGGGCGTCACGGGCACGTCGAACAGCTCGGGGAACTGCGGGTCGGGCGCGAGCCCGCCCTCCTCGATGCTGTTGATCAGGTGCTCGTGCGGCAGGACGTAGCCGAGGGAGTCGCTGGGCACCGGGCCGAGGACGGTCTGCACGTCGACGACCTCCGTCGGGTCGCTGCCGAAGCCCCCCACCCGGCTCACTGGGTCACCCGGCGGCGCAGCAGCTCGGTCATCGAGCCGCCCCGGAGGTTGATCCAGATGACGATGATCAGCAGGCTGCCCGTGACGATCGGCACGAGGTACGGGCTCAGCCCGAGCAGCGTGAGGCCGTTCGTGATGACGCCGGTCAGCACGGCGCCGATCGCGGTGCCGATCACGCTGCCCTTGCCGCCGAGCAGGTTCGTGCCGCCGATCACGACGGCCGTGATGACGGTCATCGCGAAGTCGACGCCCGAGTTGGCGTCGCCCGAGCCCAGCCGGGCGGCGGTGATGACGCCCGCCGCGCCCGCGGCGGTGCCGGTGAGCACGAGGGCCATCATCTTCACGAAGCGGGTGTCGACGCCGGCCCGGCGCACCGACTCCTCGTTCGACCCGATGCCCGTGACGTACTGGCCGAAGCGCATCCGCTGCAGCGCGACGATGCCGACGACGACCGCGATCAGCGCGAGCCAGGCCGGGTAGCCGATGCCGAGCAGGCGGCCCTGGCCGATCTGCGCGAAGACGAGGCCCGAGCCGATGGCGATCGAGTAGCCCTTCGTCATCAGCAGCGCGATGCCGCGCACGATCGACATCGTCGCGAGCGTCACGATGAACGACGGGATGCCCTGGTAGCTCGAGAACCACCCGTTGACGGCACCGCACGCGGCCCCGACCGCGAGGCAGATCACGACGACGAGCATCGACTGCATGCCCGTCCGCAGCAGCGTGGCGCCGACGACCGAGACCAGGGCGAGCGTCGAGCCGACCGAGAGGTCGATCATGCCCGCGGTGATGACGAAGGTCATCGCGACGGCCACGATCGCGGCCGGGGCGACCTGCACCGCGACGTTCCGCAGGTTGGTGCCGGTGAGGAAGGTCGGCGTGCCGATCGAGAACCCGACGATGACCACGAGGGTCACGACGAGCATGAGCAGCGTCGACTTGTTGACGCGCTGGAGCGCCTCCCAGCGACGCTGCCGGTCTGCCTCGGCAGGCGGGGCGGGCGGGGCGGTCTTCGAGGTCGCGGCGGTCATGCGGCGGCGCTCCCTTCTCGCGTGATCATGCCGACCAGCGACTCGATGGTGAGGTCGTCGATGCGGGCGTCGTCGACGCTGCGGCCCTCGTACATGACGGTGATGCGGTCGCAGACCCGGAAGAGGTCCTGCAGGCGGTGGGTGATGAGGATCACGCCGACGCCGCGGGCGGCGACCTCCTTCACGAGCCGGAGCACCGACTCCACCTCGGTCACGGCGAGGGCCGCGGTGGGCTCGTCGAGGATGAGGATGTCGGGGTCGACCGAGGCGGCGCGGGCGATCGCGACCGACTGCCGCTGGCCGCCCGAGAGCTGCGAGATGAGCTGGTGGGTCGAGGTGACCCGCACGCCGAACTCCTTCAGCACGCCGGCCGCCTCGTCGTGCATGCGGCCGGTGCGGAGGAAGGGCCCGACGCGCGGCTCGCGGCCGAGGAAGAGGTTGGCGGCGACGTTGAGGCTGTCGCAGAGCGCGAGGTCCTGGTAGACGATGCCGATGTCGCGGGCCTGGGCGTCGGAGGGCGACTGGAACCGCGCCTCCTCGCCCTTGATGCGGATCGTGCCGCCGTCGTGCTGCACGGAGCCGGCCAGCACCTTCATCAGCGTCGACTTGCCGGCGCCGTTGTCGCCGACGAGGCCGAGCACCTCGCCGCGCGCCAGCGTCAGGTCGACGCCGCGCAGCACGTCGACGGCGCCGTACGACTTGCGGATGCCGCTCAGCTCCACGAGGGGAGCCGAGGAGGCGGGGGTCGCGCCGGCGTCGCGGGTCGCGGCGGGGCGGGTGGCGTCGCTCATCAGCCCTCCAGGTAGTACGAGAAGTCGGCCAGGTTGTCGGGCGTGACGATCGTGATCGGCACGTCGATGGTGCTCGGCACGTCGGCGGTGCCGCAGGCGAGGTCCAGCGCGGCCTTGGCGGCCTCCTGGCCGAAGCCGAAGGTGTCCTGCTGGATCACGTCGGTGACGTAGCCGGCGTTCAGGCCCTCGACGGCGGAGGCGCTGAGGTCCCAGCCGACGATGGTCACGCGGTCCTGCGCGCCCTGGCTCTTGACGGCGGCGACGGCGCCGTTCAGCGCGGGCTCGCCGGTCGCGTAGATGTACTTCAGGTCGGGGCTGCCGGTGAGCAGGTTCTCGGCGGCGGTCTGGGCGTCCTCGTTGACGTTGTGCCCGTCGACGACGGTGCCGATCGTCATGCCGCCGGCCTCGACGGCGTCGGTGAAGCCGTCCTGCCGCTGGATCTGGATCGCGCTGTTCAGCGCCCCGACGACCCCGATCTCGCCCTCGCCGCCGGTGCGCTCCAGGAAGGCCTTCCCGAGCTGGGCCCCGCCCTCGACGTTGGCGGTGCCCACGTAGGCGTCGATCGCCGTGGCGTCGTCGACCGAGCCGTCGGCCGCGACGACCGGGATGCCCGCGGCCTTGGCGGCCTTGAGGGCGGGCACGAGGGCCGTCGCGTCGACCGGGTCGACGATGATCGCGTCGACGCCCGAGGCGACGAGGTTCTCGACCGCGGTGACCTGCGTGGCGCTGTCGTTGTCGCCGCTGACGATCTGCAGGTCGGCGCCCGACGCGTCGGCGACGTCCTGCACGCCCTGGTTCATCTGCGTGAAGAAGGCGGTCTGCTCGTTGATGTCGACCATGCCGAGCTGGAAGGTGCCGCCGTCGTCCGGCGTGCACGCCGTCGGCACGTCGGTGGGCGTGGGGCGGGCGGCCGAGGCGCCGGAGCTGGAGCCCCCGGAGGCGGAGCCGGTGGAGGCGGCGGAGTCGCAGCCGGCGAGGGTGCCGACGACGAGGAGGCCGAGCGCCAGGGCGGCGACGGAGGAGCGGGTGGTGGCCATGAGGAGCCTTCCTGGAGAGGGTCAGGGACGTGCGGGACGAGTGCGGGGAGACTGCGGGGAGGACTGCGGGAGCAGTGCGGAGGAGCAGGTCCGACGGACGGATCGTGTCGGCAATCGATTTCCCTCGTGGGGTGCACCTAGAGTGAACCTGTCGTGTTACAGCTGTCAACACTCCCGTGTTACCGACGTGTAAAAGGCGCAGATGATCGGCAAACGGTTGCCCGGACGCCCCGGGCTACGATGAGCGGACAGACCGTGCCGTCCCGCCCCGTGCCCGGCCGGAGGAGCCCATGAACGCCGTCACCCTCTCCGACGTCGCCGCCCACGCCGGCGTCTCCCCCGCGACGGTCTCCCGCGTGCTCTCGGCCTCCAGGCCCGTCGGCCGCGAGGTGGAGGCGCGGGTGCGGCAGGCCGCGGAGGAGCTCGGCTACGCGGGCAACGGCATCGCCCGGGCCCTCCGCACCCGCCGCACCGACACGGTCGGCATGGTGGTGCCGAGCATCCTCAACCCGTTCTTCACGGCGCTCGTCGACAGCATGGAGAACGCGCTGCACGCCGAGGGCAAGCACCTCTTCCTCTGCGACTCGCGGCACAGCGCGGCCATCGAGGCCGAGCACCTCCGCTCGCTGATCGAGCGCCACGTCGACGGCATCGTCGTCAGCCCGGTCCACGACGCCGACAGCGCGTCCGCCGTCGAGCGCTCGGCCCGCTCGGTGCCGCTCGTGCAGCTCGACCGCCGGGTCGACGTGGCGGGCACCGACTGGATCGGCCTCGACGACACCGAGGCGATGAAGCTCGTGGTCGGCCACCTCGCGGCCCGCGGCGTGCGGAGCGCCGCCTTCGTCACTTCCGAGCTGACCAACTCGTCGACCTCGCTCCGCCTCGAGGGCTTCCGCCGCTGGACCGCCGAGCTCGGCATCCGCGTCGTCGCCGACGGCGTCGTGCTCGGCGACTTCTCGGTCGACAGCGGCGACGCCGCCGGTCGCCGGCTGCTCGACTCCGACGACGTCCCCGACGCCGTCGTCTGCGCCGACGACCTGATCGCCATCGGCGTGCTGCGGGCGGCGCGCGACCGGGGCGTGGCGGTGCCCCGCGACCTGCAGGTGACGGGCGTCGACGACATCGTCTTCGCCTCCTACGTCACCCCGGCGCTCACGACGCTGGCGCAGCCGACCGACCGCATGGCCGCGGAGGCCCTGCGCCTGCTCTCGCAGCGGGTCGACTCGCCGCGCGGCGAGCGGGGCGGAGCCCGGGTGTCGTTCGCGCCCCGCCTGGTGGTGCGGGGCAGCACGCGGGGCCCGGCGGCGAGCTAGGGGGCGCGCCGCTCAGCGCGCGGCCGCCGGACCCTCGACGCTCAGAGCCCGGCCGGGCCGCTCCCCCACGCGGCCCCCGCGGCGCGGAAGAGCGCGACGGCGTCGAGCACGGCCGCCGTCGGCACCGACTCGTCGACGGAGTGCACCGCGGTCGGGTCGCCCGGTCCCCACACGACGACCGGCACGTCGGCGGGCAGCGAGCGCACGAGCACGCTGCCGTCGGTGAAGTACGCCGCGGGCCGCTCGGCGACCGGCGCCCCGAGCCCGGCCAGCCAGGGGTGGTCGCGGCGCGTCCACACGGCGCCGAGGTCGAGGTCGACCGCGACGTCGACCACCTCGGGCTGGGCCCGCCACCAGTCGAGGATCGCGCTCACGTCGGTGGAGACGACGCGGTGGTCGATCTGCGCCGAGCACTGGTCGGGCACGATGTTGGGCACCGATCCGCCGGAGACGACGCCGACGTTGACGCTCTCCGTCCCGAGCTCGGGGTGGTCGCGGAGCGGCAGGCCGTCCAGCCGCCCGAGCACCGCGACCATGTCGAGCACCGCGTTGCGGCCCCGCTCGGGCGTGCTGCCGTGCGCCGCGAGGCCGGCCGTCGAGACGGTCAGCCAGAGCGCGCCGCGGTGGCCGAGCACCACCTCGCCCGCGGTCGACTCCGGGATCACCACGGCGCCGACCGTCCGCCCCTCGAGCAGCGTCGCGAGGGCGGGCGCCCCGAGGCAGCCGACCTCCTCGCCGGTCGTCACGGCGAGCGCGACGCCGGCGCCCTCGCGCAGCAGGTCGCGCACGGCGACGACGGCCGCCGCGAGCCCCGACTTCATGTCGGAGCTGCCGCGCCCCACGAGCCGGTCGCCGACCTCGGTCAGCACGAAGGGCGGCGACGACCACGCGGAGGCGCGGGTCGCCGGCACGACGTCGGCGTGCGCCGCGAAGACGAGCAGCGGGGTCTCGGGCGGGAGCGCGGCGGGGACGACGAGGAGCGCCGTCGGACGACCGTCGGGGTCGTGGGCGAGCTCGACCCGCGCCTCCGGCACGATCCCGGCCCGCACGGCGCCGTCGGCGGCACCGGCCCGCGCGCTGCCGTCGAACTCGGCGGCGACGCGCCTCAGCACGTCGGCCTCGCCGGGCGAGCCGGTGGTGGAGTCGATCGCGACCAGGTCGCGGAGCAGGGCCAGGACGTCGGGGTCGGGCTGCGTCATCGGCACAGCGTAGCGAGAGCCGACGAGACGACCGCGTGGGCCGCCCCGAGCGCGTGCCCCGCCCGGGGACGCCGTTCCGGGGGCTCTCGGGACGCCCCCGACCCCTCGGATCGGCGACCCGCCGACCGGCGAGGCGCCGCTGCCCGTCCGACCGGCACGCCCGCACCTGGTAAGCAAGGGGCATGCCCCTCGACGTCGCCGCCCTCCGCTCCGCCTTCCCCTCGCTCCGGTCGGGCATCGCCCACTTCGACGGACCGGGCGGCACCCAGACGCCGCTCGTCGTCGGCGAGGCGATCGCCCGCGCCATGACCGGGCCGACCTCGATCCGCGGCACGAGCACCCTCTCCGAGCGCAACAGCGAGACGACCGTGCAGGCCTTCCGCGCCGCGTACGCCGACCTGCTCGGCGTCCCCGCCGCCGGCGTCGTGCACGGCCGCAGCGCCACGCAGCTCACCTACGACTTCTCGCGGCACCTCTCCGCGGGCTGGGGCCCGGGCGACGAGGTCGTCGTGTGCCGGCTCGACCACGACTCGAACGTGCGGCCGTGGATCCAGGCGGCGGAGGCGGTCGGCGCGACGGTCCGCTGGATCGAGCTCGACGCCTCCACCGGCGAGCTCGACCACGCCTCGGCGGCCGTCGCCATCACCGACCGCACCCGGGTCGTCGCCCTGACCGCCGCCTCCAACCTGCTGGGCACGCAGCCCGCCGTGCGGGCCATCGCCGACCGGGCGCACGCCGTCGGGGCGCTCGTCTGGGTCGACGCCGTGCACTTCGCGGCCCACGAGGTGGTCGACCGCGAGGCCCTGGGCGCCGACTTCGTCGTCTGCTCGCCCTACAAGTTCTACGGCCCGCACTGCGGCGTGCTGGGCGCCGACCCCGAGCTGCTCGAGGGCATCCGCCCGGCGAAGCTGCTGCCCTCGACCGACGTCGTGCCCGAGCGGTTCGAGTTCGGCACGCTCCCCTACGAGCAGCTCGCCGGCGCGACCGCGGCCGTCGACTTCATCGCGGGCATCGCTCCGGGCGACGCCACCACCCGGCGCGAGGCGATCGTGGCGTCGATGTCGGCCTGCCACGCGCACGAGGGCGAGCTGCGCGGGCGGCTGGAGGCGCGCCTCCTGGCGGTGCCCGGGCTCACGCTGCACTCGCGGGCGGCACGTCGCACGCCGACCCTGTACGTGACGATCGCCGGGCGCCGCATGCGCGAGCTGTCGGCGCACCTCGCGACGCGCGACGTGCTGGCGCCGTCGGGGCACTTCTACGCGATCGAGGCCTGGCGGGCGATGGGCCTCGACGACGACACGACAGGGTTGCGCATCGGGCTCGCGGCGTACACGGACGACGGCGACGTCGACCGGCTGCTCGCGGGCATCGAGGAGTTCATGGCGGCCTGAGGCGCATGCCGCGCGGCGCGCACGTGCCGCGCGGCGCCGGCTCGGGCGTGCCGCGCGGACCCTCGCTCTCGCGCCGGCTGCCGCCTCGGGTCGCAGGCGACGAGGGACACGGCGCCCGTGGCACCGAGGGCGCCGTGTCCCGTCTCGCCGTCGTCGGGCGGCCGGGCG